>Ga0082212_10007959_pt1 | contig 13925 bp, 7 predicted proteins | sample TergutNt197P3_FD_71548 | JGI IMG/M metagenome (GOLD analysis project Ga0082212, IMG submission 71548) | Neocapritermes taracua P3 segment gut microbial communities from Petit-Saut dam, French Guiana - Nt197 P3 | ecosystem: Host-associated > Arthropoda: Insects > Digestive system > Gut ... | reverse complement strand
ATGCCAGGGCTATACTTTCCCGACTGTGGGGCTTGCGTCCGTTGCCGCACCACCTGTTTCTGTTGATATGTCTGCCTATGCCTGCCAGCTCGGCCATCCTGACAAACTCTTTCTCTTTTTCTGAGAGTGGCCCTAACTCACTTTCTATGTGCGGAAACAAATATCGCTGTACACTGTTCATTAGGCTGAAGAATCTTTGCATCTGCTTTTCCTCAAAAATACAGTGCGCTCTTCAGCCTGTTTGGTTTAATCTGAAACTCTACCACCCTGAATTTCTACCTGCGGGGAAGGTTTTGAAATTGGCTCAGCTATATACGTTTTTGTTGTTCATTGACGGCGAGCCAAGTTTGACAAACCTAAGTTCTGTAGTGCCATTCAAGGTTGTCCCACAACCTTGAATGGCGCAGAACTAAGGTTTGTCCCTATGAACAACAAACGGCCATGATTTGCAAACAAATCCTGGCATAGCAGTTCAACTACAAAAAGTTGAACCGCTATACCGAGTCGCAATCAAAAGGTTGCACCTCGGTATTAGGTGACGCAAAAGCGGCACCCGCTTGGTATGAGTCACACTGGTACAGTTGTATCCTCACCGTCTCATTTGAATTATCTGCTCATTGGTTTATTTGCGACTTGATTTCTTTAGCCAACTGAAAAACGGACATTGAATAGAATGTTGACCTGTTATATCGGGTAATGGCGTAGTAATTTTGGTATCCAAGCCAATACTCAGTCGGCTGTCCTGGTGTCGGCAAACTAATAAAAGTTGCAACCTCCGGCGAGGACGGCGCACCTTTAACTCCCTTCAATGCCAATTCGCCAACCTGTAAGCTCGGCATCATGCCAGCCTCCAGCCAACTGTCCAGGGGCTTGCCAACAAGGGAAATCTTATGCACTATTGGTTCATCTTTTTGCCATCCATGTTCTTTCAGGTAATTGGCCACGCTGCCAATCGAATCAGCCACGCTATTCTCAAGGTCGATGATTCCATCTCCATCAAAATCAACAGCATATCTTCGCCAGCTACCAGGCATAAACTGTGGAATGCCAATGGCACCAGCATATGATCCTATAGGTTTGAGAGGGTCAATCTTGCTTTCGCGGGTGAGAAGCAGAAAGTGTTCTAACTCCTCCCTGAAATAATCTGCACGCCTTGTATCGTGAAAGCCCAGGCTTGCCAGTGCTTCCAAAATGCTGTGAGTACCCGCATACCGGCCATACATCGTTTCCACCCCAATAATTGCCACAATGATTTCTGGGGGGACACCAAACTGGTCATAGGCCCTGGCCAAAGGTTCTTTGTTTTTTTTCCAGAATGCCACTCCGCCATCTATGCGCGCTCTGGTTAAAAACCGTCCCCTATATGTTCTCCAGGACCTGACAACGTTACCGGCTTGTGTCTGGGACGGTGCGCTTTGATCCATTAAATCCAAAACACGTTCATTGGGAGCTATTTTGGAAAAATAGTCTGCCAGCAATTCGGCTTCAAACTCATGCTTCACAACCATTTGCGAAATAAAGTCTGCCACTGCGGGATTTTCAGAGAAATCCGGCAATTTTGATTTGGTCGCGGGTTCTGGAGATTGCTTACCTGGCGCAGTCTGGGTGCTGCTGGTTTGGGGATGTATGTGTATCGCAAGAGACAAAAAAACAAAAACTACTAACGCCGAGTTCAAATCCGAACCTCTCAATTCTTGTTTGTCATTCAATTTTCGGCCATATACGTGCGCAAAGCACTCATGGTCGCCTCAATTTCAGAGTACATAGCTCTATCCTGCCAGGGTGGACATTTGTCTTCCAGAGCCTTAATCAGTTTATCCAGACCGGCAGCCGGTCTCTTGCCAACGATGCGAATGCCTTCCAGTGCCATCCTGGCCTCCAGAGCGAGAACCTTTTCCAGAGCATCTACTGCCCTGATCAATTTTCTTGCGGCGATTGGACCCATACTCACATGGTCTTCCTTACCCGCGCTGGTTGGAATAGTATCGACACAAGCTGGATGGGCCAGACCCTTCATTTCGCTAACCAGTGCAGCACTGGTGACATGAGCCATCATAAAGCCACTTTCCAGACCACCGTTCCTGCAAAGAAATGCCGACATGTCCGAGTATGCCGGATTAACGAGGCGTTCCTGGCGACGCTCAGAAATACTTGCCAGATCACAGGCCGTAATCGCCAGTACATCACACGCAAAGGCAGGGTACTGACCATGGAAATTACCTCCGCTGCGGCTCTCCTGTGTCTCAGTAAAAATCATCGGATTATCAGTCGCGCTATTTAGCTCCCGCTCCAGAATCTCACCAGCAAAACATAAGGCATCCCGCGCAACACCATGTACCTGTGGTACGCAGCGCAAGGAGTACGCATCCTGGACACGGGCACAATCCTTGTGGCTTTCGGCAATTTCACTCGTTTCGCCTAATATCCGGCGCATATGTGCCGCAACCTCAATTTGACCCGAGTGCGGCCTTGCATTATGTATGCGGGCATCGTATGCGGCTCTGGTGCCGCACAGTGCTTCAAGGCTCAAGGCGGCAATTTCATCCGCCAGGGGGACTAACCTGCGAAGGCGACATACAGCAAGATTACCTAATGAAGTTATCATCTGGGTTCCGTTGATGAGTGCCAGACCCTCCTTCGGCTGAAGTTGAATCGGCTTCAATCCAGCCCTTAAGAGTGCTTCACCGCCAGGAATCTGACCTGAATCTCCCCATGCAAGACCCTCCCCAATCAGAAACAATGCCATGTGTGCCAACGGTGCCAGATCGCCAGACGCTCCTACGCTGCCCTGGCAAGGAATTACCGGCAAAACATTGCGGTTCAGGCAATCTGCCAAAAGCTGTATCGGTTCTACCCTAATCCCCGAATGTGCCCTAAGCAGACAGTTTATACGCGCTGCCATCAGTGCGCGTGTCTCAGGGATTTTCAATGGATCCCCCACACCTGCTGCATGACTGCGGATGAGGTTTGTCTGTAGCTGGGCCAGCTGGTCTTCAGGGATTATAACTGAGGCAAACTGACCAAAACCGGTGTTGATACCATAGACCACCCTTTTTTCTCTCAAAATGCGATCAATGACGGCCCTGTTTTCATGCACCTTAGCCAGCGCGTCACCATTCAGTGAAACCTGTTTACCCTCAGCAATAGCCGTTAAGAGTTCCGCAGTTAAATTGTTGCCATCGAGTTGAATCATGGTTAACACTCCGATTGATATTTTAGCCAACAACCTGTCTATAACATAGCTATTTACGTTTTTGTTGTTCATTGACGGCGAGCCAAGCCCGCCTATGAGCAACAAACGGCCATGATTTGCAGGCAAATCCTGGCATAGCAGTTGAAGTACAAATAGTTAAACTGCTATACTATATTCGCAAGGCTCTGTTTTGGAGGTTCCAGTGACTCAGGCAGATACCAGAAGAGATGAAAATCGTCTAATACATGCCCCCAGAGGGTCAGTACTACGCTGCAGGAACTGGTTGACGGAAGCGGCCTATCGTATGATACAAAACAACTTAGACCCGGATGTTGGAGAAAATCCAAAGAGCCTGGTCGTATATGGCGGAATTGGGCGAGCGGCCCGTAATTGGGAATGTTTTGACAAAATCCTGGACTGCCTTAAAAAGCTGGAAGAGGACGAAACCTTACTCATCCAGTCAGGTAAACCGGTGGGCATATGGAAGAGTACCACAGACAGCCCACGAGTACTGATAGCTAATTCCAACCTCGTACCCATGTGGGCGAATTGGGAACACTTCCATGAATTAGATCGCAAAGGTCTGTTCATGTTCGGGCAGATGACAGCCGGTAGTTGGATATATATAGGCACTCAGGGTATTGTGCAGGGTACCTATGAAACTTTTGCAGAAGCAGGCCGTCAGCACTTTGGTGGCGAATTAGGTGGCAGATGGATTCTCACGGCAGGTCTGGGGGGAATGGGTGGTGCGCAACCGCTGGCTGCTACCTTCGCTGGAGCTGTGAGCCTTAACATCGAATGCCAGCAGACCAGCATAGACTTCCGCATTCGTACCCGGTACGTTGACATCCAGGCCAAAGACCTTAATCACGCTATAGAATTAATAAAAAACCACACGTCCAGAAAAGAGGCTGTTTCTATAGCCCTTTTGGGTAACGCTGCCGAAATTTTGCCGGAATTAGTTACAAAAGTTAATTCAGGGGACATTAATAAGCCAGACATCGTGACAGACCAAACCAGTGCCCATGACCTCGTAAACGGCTATTTGCCCATCGGCTGGAGCCTCGATAAATGGAAGGCTGCCCAGGCCGATCCAGGCAGACATGCCGAAATAGTTGATGCGGCTGGAAAATCATGCGCCATACATGTCAGGGCGATGCTGGACTTTAAGGTAATGGGTTCGGCAGTGGTGGATTATGGAAATAATATCCGTCAGGTGGCAAAAGACAACGGAGTTGCAAACGCATTTGACTTTCCCGGCTTTGTTCCGGCATACATAAGGCCATTGTTTTGTGAAGGCAAGGGGCCATTCCGCTGGGTTGCCCTCAGTGGTGAGCCGGAAGACATCTACAAGACTGATTCAAAAATCAAAGAGCTGTTTCCACAAAACAAACATGTACACCGTTGGCTGGACATGGCCCGTGAGAGAATCAGTTTTCAGGGGCTGCCCTCCCGTATATGCTGGCTGGGGTTGGGCGAACGTCATCTTGCAGGCCTGGCATTTAATGAAATGGTCAAGTCGGGAGAATTGAAGGCACCTATCGTCATTGGCCGAGACCACCTGGATACAGGTAGTGTTGCAAGCCCTAATCGAGAAACCGAGAGCATGATGGACGGTACAGATGCCGTTTCGGATTGGCCATTACTAAATGCCATGCTCAATGTAGCAGGAGGTGCCACATGGGTCAGCTTCCATCACGGCGGAGGAGTAGGCATGGGATATAGCCAACATGCAGGTATGGTCATTGTGGCCGATGGCACAGATGCTGCCGCCAAACGCCTGGAGCGAGTACTCTGGAACGACTGCGGAACAGGAGTAATGCGACACGCAGACGCAGGCTACGAAACCGCAATAGTGACCGCCAGGGACAAAGGCCTGAATCTGCCTATGCTTGGGGCATAATTGCTCTGGTTTTTTTGTTTATATTGTCATTTCAACTACAAACAGTTGACCTGCCAAAACATCCGGGCCGCAAGGTTCCGGCTGGATTAGCCCGAAACCTGGCGGCCCGTTATACCAAGTTGCGTTCAAAATGCTTTGAACGCGAAACGCCAGAAAGAACATGACGTTGCAAGTGGATAGAATAGCGTGTGAAACGGTTGATTTGTCACAAAGCTCAGCGTGAAAGCCTCGCGTATTCATTGCGACAGCAAATGAATACCGAGATTTTTTTGATAACACGAGCAAAGCCCGTATTTTCAAAAACTTGCGGGTGCCGCTTTCGCGTCACCTAATACCGAGGTGCAATCTTTTGATTGCGACTCGGTATTACACAGTCAATTAAACTATATTCACAATATCAGAACAAATCCCATCGATACTGGACAGCAAAGTTAATCCAACTGGGATTCACGGGGTTGACACCCTTATAGTGTCTCGTGTTGCCGGTAATGGAAGGGTTCCTCGCTGAATTGTTTGAGCTGATCCACGCGGAGAGCGAGCCGTCAATGGATACGCCCCAGCGCTCGTTTATCCTGTACTCAGCACCAACGCGCATGCCATACTTAACTCTCCCGTCTGTATAGGTACCCGCAGGGATTTCGATCTCACGGTTGATATTGTCTACGTCCGGTATTCTTCCGCCCTGGAACCTGATGCCGTCCCACCAGTTGAGGTTGAAGCCGGCAAAGGGGGTAAAGCCCTTTATGGGTGTCCTGAAGCGGATGTCGGCACCACCACGCCAACCATAGAGTGCCTGCTGCAAGCCCCCATATTTTTCGATTGGGTCGCCATGGGCCGTGATATAGCTGGCATAAATTGCGAAGCCGGTTGTTTCATTGTAGCCAGGGATGTCTAATCCAACCTCATAAACTGGATTAAAAGTCCTGCCCCCCAAATAAGCATCCAGGTCGTTTTGGCTCCAGGCAAAGCCCATCCTGGCATAGGCCCGCTTTTCTGCGACAGACTGCGCGCTCAGCGGCATGAGCAAGGCACTAAGAAGCGAAACGTATGTAATGTATTTCATCATAAGACCTCCATATTTTATGCACACAGTTAGAACTTGAATCCGATGTCGAATTGAGCGTTAGTGCCATAGCCAGTCCACCAGGCAAAATAGCGTCTCTGGCCCCATGCAGTACCGGAAAGCGCATTTGTACCTACAGTCCCCCAGTTGCGGCCACTTGCGGTAGTGGCCACATAGGTGCCCCACAGTGGGTCGCCGCCATTCACTTCACCCGGAGTCCAAGTTCTTGGTGTGTTGCCGGCAGTCCAGTATGTATTGTGGCTTTCTGGCTTGAAGCTGTTAAATATCTGGCCGATCATCATTTCACAGAATATCGACAGCCGGTTCTTGAGGGGAATGGTGAAATTCCACTGGAGGTCAACCCTATAGTGGCTATATCCATGTCTGTCTCCGGGCTTACCCACCGGATAAGCAGTAAAGTTACTGGGCATACCCGAAACTCTCCCACCGTTAGAGTCAGAATTATTAAACAAATAGTAAGGCAGTGTATATGTTTGGGTCTGTAGGCCTGTCGGGGTGCCGGACTCCCAGGCACCCATCAGCACAAAGGTACTCATGACACCGCCCCTGATGCCATGGTTCACCGTAAACCAGGTCCTCATCTTATGGCGCGGTATGGAGGACTCAATCCAGGGATCCCAAACATCCCTGGGGACTCCAAGCTCGTCCAACCGATCCAGGAAGGTGCCAGTGACGTTTGCGCCCAAACCATCAAGGGACGCGCTAGACATTGCTTTGGCGACCGTCCAGTTGCCATTCCAGTTCATACTATAAGAAGAAGCCCTCAGCAGAGGCAGCATCCACTCCATCTCCAAGCCAGTGTAGTGCCGCTTACGGTCGGAATTGGTCAGGTACCGCTTCCAGCCGTAGGTCGGTGAGTTCGGCTGCTTGTTTGGATCGAGGGGGTCAGTCATTAATACTTCTTCATCGATCAACGTGGATAGCCTTAGGTCTTTAGTGAAATTATGGACGATGGAGGCCCTGAAGAAGCCGCCTTCGTCAAAGGGCCTACGGTAGTTCAGCTCAAACGTGGTCGTCTGCTCCGGTTTAAGCCCATGGTCAATCGTAAAGAGTGCCGTATCGTCGTTAAAAGACCAATAGTAGCCATAATTTGCCGGATTTCTGACCTCTGCCTCTGTTACCCAGTAGGGCTGGGTGGTGCCTTGGTTCCAACCATATCGCCTGGTATGCAAATCCTGAGCAAAGCCATATCGACCCAACTGGGCACGGGTCAGAGTCCCGCGGGCCTGGGTAGCGATAAAGGCAAACACGTGCTTGCTGTTGCCAAACAGGTCGTACTGGAGCCTGAAACGGGGGCTGATGGTGGAGGAGTTATAGCGTTCGCCAGTGACATCCTCGCCCTTGTTGGTATCATAGCGCAGCCCCAGATTAACGGCCATATTTTCGTTGATTTTCCAGTTGTCATTGACATAGATCGAAGAGTTGGTATTTTCAAAAAACGGATCAACTGCGTTACCCGTGCCATAGCTATTATAGTCTACAAGCACTGGGAGGTAGCCACTGTTGAACAGGGTTGCTCGGCGTGATTCAAGTGTAGCAGCCATATTCGGTTCAAAACCTTCTCCCGTCCAGATTGGTGAGTCGGGATTCCCTACATTAAAGACCATGTACATGCCATCGTGTCGCCTGGCAGGGGAATAAAATGCGAGTCCGTCTACATTACGTGATTTCGCACCATATTTTTCTTTCAGTTGCTGAAAGCCCACGTCAACATTGTGGTCGCCGAACATGCGGTTGTAGTCCAGCGACATGTTCACGGATTCATTTGCGCTGCGAGCAGCATTGTTACCACCCGAATAGCTCTGAGTACCCCTATTACCACCATCCAAAATGAATCTACTAGTACTCGTCCATGTCTGGACATAGAGCGGATCCAGAGGACCAGTGGCAGGTTCGCTGGTTATGTAGCTCTGCCCCCAGAGTGCCGTCAATAGGCCGTTGGCTATCAGGCCTCTGTAGGTTCCCGACTTTTGTAGCCGGTTGTTGTAGCTCTGGATATTGGGTATTTCACCCAGGAAATTGTTTATAGACACGCCATTTAAGTACTGGTTTCCGGAGTAGTTGTACTCCACTTGATGATTCGGGGTTATCTGATAGAAAAACTTGTAAAAATTAGTTACGTCGTGCAGGGTAGCCCTTATATACAATGGGGTGGTAGGTGAATTCGGGTTTGCATCCCATAAATAGCCTGCCCATTGCTCGGCCTCGCCACTGCCTGTGGGGTTAGGGCCTGTATATCTTGGATCGCCATAGATGAAGCCGGGTATGTAGGTGGAGTAGTTAGCTACATTAGAACCCAGCACGTTTCGCCGGGTATTCGAGCTTTCAATATTGGGAACCAGGCGGCCCGAATATGAAAAGGTCAGCTTGTCCTTGATGATCGGCCCTGAAAAGGTGACTCGGTAGTGCCTGTCCACCTCGTCCTGCTGGGCCTGGAAGAGGGTGAGGGCCGTGCCGCTCCAAAAGGCTTCATAATAGGGTTCTCTTTGGGTCTGGCCAGACTCCAGCTCGTTCCACCTGTTGGGGTGGGGACCCATGTTGAAGGTCTGCCATGACTGGTTTGTTATCACCGCCCTGAAGGTGCCGGAAAACCGATTAGAGCCGGTAATGGTGGTGGCGGCAATCATCCCTGAATTGGATTGGCCATACCTTGCATTCGTGGCGTTTTGGACAATCTGGATGTCCTGAATCATGTCCTCAAAGAAGTAGGCATACTGTTGGCCTGCGCCAGAACTCGGAAGCCTGGTTGACACCCCATTCAGAGTGTACTGGGCAGTACCGGCAACACCGCCGCGGACTCTGGAGCCGCTTACTCCTGGTGACATAAAGAGGGCGCCGCTATAAGCTACCTGACCGCCCGTGGGCGCGTTTACCAGGTCTGTTGCAGTGAAGGTTGAAGCGACCTTGGTCTCAGTTTTATCGAGTATCGCCAGTTCACCACCAACAATATCAACCGTGGCACCAGCAGCTTCAGGCAACCTCAGGTCAAAATTCTGGCTCATGGTCGAACCAGACGCAACTGAAACTTCCGCGCTGCGTCCAACATAGTTTGGCGCGCTAACCCTCAGGGTATACCTACCAGCGATGAGCATGCGCAACTGATAGCGCCCATCGGCACCGGTTACGGCGATCCTGGGCCCTAAGAGTGCATCGCCGCTCAATGTAATGGTGGCACCAGCAATCGGGCTGCCGTCAGGAGCGCGCACAATGCCTTGGATAGTGCCGACACTTTCCTGGGCACACAGACTGCCGGCTGCTATCAGGACACTTACCGCTGTGAGATTTTTTAGAATGGTCATATTCGTATTCTCCTAGTCTGTGTCTCAGGTTAAAAACGCAATCCGGCTATAAATTCCAAGCCGGTCTTCATTTTGGTGGTTGACTCCCAGTGAGCCGGTACACCGGAGTATGAAAATGGGACATAATTCAGGTTTGCATGACCCAGTACTGAAATATTCATTTCAAAAAACAGCGTGTCCGTCAGGAGCTTGCGCGCACCAATAAAGAACCCTGGCACAAATTTCTGCTCGGCCTCGGTCTTGTAATAGTATTCGTTGCCCAGTCTGCCGAAGGCATCCAATGCCGGATTCTCAGCTGTCCAATTAGTGCTGGCACCATTTTGGGTCATGTCGCGGTAGTCCAGAACATGGAGCGCGCCATCGGCATATTGCTTACTCGTGAGATAGCTGAGGGTCAGGCCGGCCTGGACACCGAGGTTGCCTACGAAGGGCAGGGACTCGACTCGATACCTGTAAGCCAGCTTTGCCACAGCGCCATTGAGGGGATTTTGCCTCATGTCCACAGAGTCAAAGCGCATGTCGGATGCAATTGCATTGGCCCATGGAACAGTGCTGGCTGGGTTTCTCGTAAAGGCCGTGATGTAGCCACGCTGGCCGTTGGGCGCGTAACCCGTTTTTTCATGGTAAACGGCTGTGTTCCAGTCAAAGGGCGAAAACTGCGTGGCTTCGTAGGTGTTGGAAACGTAATCCCTCATTTCGGCTACGGCAAAAAATTCGCCCTTACCAAATGGATGGCTGTACTCCAGGCCCAGGATCATGGATTCCCGTCTCTGTTGATTGCCAATATCGCCAATTGTAGGGGCGGTTCCGATCTTGAAGCTGACCCGCGGTGATGACTCATTTATTGGCTTACGCACTTGTGCCAGCAGGGGAACTGCAGGTACAATGACGGCCATGGCCAACAATGCCCTGCTGTATGTTTTGATGGGGTTTTTCATGCAAATACTCCTAAAAAGAGAAAATGAGAAAAAATTGCGGTTGCATTCCTAATCAATATCTGGGTTGGCAAGAGCAATTACCTTCCATACATGTGTTTTGCGGAGGGTATGAAGATCACATTCAGTTCCGGATCCGGCATGTCTGGATCGAGCGGGAATATGGGTCTGATGACGCGTTTGTAGGGCAGGTTTACCAAATCCTGGTCAACTCCGCCACGGGTGTGGGCCATCACCCAGTCCGCCTGCATGTTGTACCATGTGTTTACTAAATAGCCCTGCTTGACCATCACCATGTCCATGTCGCGGGGATCAATCCCTGCGGCCTGCAGCTGGGCTACGCTCTGGAAGGATTGGGGGCCGGAGGTGACAACTACATAAACGCTACCTGCCTTGATAATGGCCATCCCTCTGGGCATTTGCCCTGGACCTGCCTGACCCCTGGCTGCTTGACCGGCTGCTGCCTGGCCCTGGGCATTCTGGCCCCTGGCTGCTTGACCGGCTGCTGCCTGGCCCTGGGCATTCTGGCCTCTTGCTGCTTGACCAGCTGCTGCCTGAGCCTGGGCATTCTGGCCCCTAGCCCCCTGGCCGACTGCTGCCTGGCCTTGGGGGGCACTGCCATCACTGACAAAAACTACTGTGCCGGACAGCTTAACCGGGCCTTCGTGGATATTGTCCACCATGGCCCCCACCATCGCCTCGGCATGGCCTCCCACTCCGACTTTTTGGGCAGCGGCAATCATCTCTGGCCCTGGTATTGACAAGTAGAGCAAGGTTTTGCCATCTGGCTTCTGGAGTTCAGGGCGTTTGAGCAGACGAGCCAGCGTCCATGTCACGTCCCCTGCGCCGCCACCGGAGGGATTATCGCCCATATCACTGATGAAAAAAGGCTTTTTATTGCTGGCTAGTGCTATGTCAAGGCACTGCTCCAGCGGATAGGTTGGTGCTTCAAAATCGAATTGGTGGCGGACTGACCAAAATTTTTCGGCAAGCCTCTTGGCACCACGTTCCACCTGTGCTTTATCGTCGCCATAAACCATGACAACGCCCTGGTTACGCCGCTCGTCTGCCCATGCGTAACCAATCCATATGCCAGCATCCACAACGCCCGGCATTGCTTCAACTTCGGGAACCAGCGCATAGAGCGATTTTGCAGGCTCAACGCGGGTACTTGTCCGCTCGCCGGGAAGCAGTATGGGAATAGCCACCCAGGCCTTGTACGGGGGGCGACCTTTGCCAGATGAAAGACGCTCAAGAAGATTGACTACCCCCCTGCGGGTTGATTCCTGGGCATCATCGTGGGGCGCAGTGCGGTAGGTGGTGATGAGGTCAGAGTAAAGGGCCACACGGTAAGAAACATTGCCATGCAAGTCCATAGTGGTGGACACGAGGGCATCATTGCCGATTATTCCCCGAATCCGCTCTAAAAATTCGCCTTCAGGGTCATCAAGTCCTTCTACACTACAGGCTCCATGAATATAGAACCAGAATGCGTCATAAGGCATGTTTTCTTTTATGAGTTCCAGCGCTCGGCCAACAAAAGTTTCATAGGCCTCGCGCGTAACAAGCCCTGAACCGCCACCGCCCCTTGCGGCAGGCAGCCATATCGCCGCTTTGCCCATGTCAGAGTCAGGGCGGACATAGGCTGGCAGAATTGCCTGGCCTTCCGTTGAACGCATGACGGTAGTCCGAAGCGGATGGAAAGTACTGTTTTCAATTGCGATGCCGGCAATGCCTATGCGGGGAAGCGGCTTTTGCGCCCCCTGTGCATTGGCAAACGACAATGCCATGTGAAAGATGATGAGTGGCAAGGTTATCAGTTTTTTCATAGCGTCAGTGCCCTCCTTTGGACTGAAATACCTACTTATGGAAAGAGTTGATGAATGCAAAAACAATTTACGGAAATATCTCCAGGGCCAGGGCGCGCGGATACAGCCACTTCAAAGGTTTGTATAAATAAAAAACAGCAGTTTTCCATCCCTGGAAAGGACGGAAAACTGCTGAAATGTGGGTACCAAACAATTGCATGCTCCTGAACAAAACCAAATTTCAAAATAACCTGATAAGGCCATTTTACAGAATTATTACAAAAGTCCATTATTTTTTTTGCTAATTTCGGGAACTTTTTTGAAACTGATTATTTTCAATTATTTATAACATATAGTATTGATAATTAATCTGGTTATGACAGGGAAAGCATGTCGAAAAGGTTGCTCAGAACACTCTCAGCAGAGCTATATATCCGTTGATTCCTCTGACACCTGGTATATCAGACTGGATGCCAACTCCAATATCTGCCCTGATGGCGGTAAACCACCCAAAACCCGGTATGTCACCGGATAGACCCACCCCAGTGAAACCATACACTTTTTTGTCATCAAGACTGTGTGCCCGAGCATGGTCAACACTGGCAGAGATACGGAAACTTGCAGCAGCGGGAAAGACATACCCCACGCTTGCATAATGAATTTTGTCTGCGGTGACTGCATTGCTGCGAATTCCTGAAACCCTTACGCTTCCACCCATCCCTCCCAGGTCGAGGGATTGAAAACGGTCGAACCCCTTTCCCCCATCCATGCCTATTTCGCTGTGTATCCATGCAAGGGAGTTTAGCCGAAAGTCGTATGCACCGGCTATTCCCCATCGCTCATAATTTCCATCGTTGGCAATCGGACTTATGTTATCGGGAGGGCCATAGAAGCCGTTCGGGCGCTTGCCTGAGCCATAATTCCCCCTAATTTGGAAGCCCTTATGCATCCATGTCAGTTCGCCGGAATAACCCATGGTGAATCCCGAAGGCGGTATGAGGTAATCGGGAGTCCTGTATTTTTCCTCCTTGGCATCTGTAAAGCGGTTGTAGAGGCTCAAGCCCTGAACCCTCAGCCGAAAACCATATCCCAGGTCTCTACCAGCACTGAGCCTGACTTGGCCAGATTGCCTCGCCACTCCGTCATGGTCTAATAACTCACCATCTTTTACAGGCCTTTCTGTAAAAGCAAGGATGCCTCCCTGAACGTGTATTCCGATGTCAAATCCTCCCAGGTCAGGAATAGTGAGCGTCCCCATGTTAAATAGACCGGCAATCATAGCGTTATATTGAATCCCCTTACCAAAGGCATCGTAGTCGAAGAAAACAAGTGCGCCTGCTGGTATTACTGGAAATTGCAGGGAAGGGTCAACCAGCACCGCCCCACCCACAGCCCTTCCTGATGTGCGTTGTTTATACTCGATGTAGCGGCTGCCATCCTTGTTTCGAACCAGGTAACGTGCCCCATCTTCTGTCTGGCGCAACATCGTTCCCTTTGAATCCCTTGCTGACTGACGGTTCAGCAAAAAGTCTTCATGGTTAATCCTGAAATCCTGGTACGAAAGATCCCTCTGGACTTGTGCTACTCCTCCTGTCAGTACCCACCTCTCAAATATCTGGATATTCATCACTCGCCAAAAACCAGGAGCTGGCTCGCCATAGACAAGTTTTCGATTTTCTGACTTGACTATCCCAGGTAAGTTT
>Ga0082212_10007958_pt1 | contig 13927 bp, 11 predicted proteins | sample TergutNt197P3_FD_71548 | JGI IMG/M metagenome (GOLD analysis project Ga0082212, IMG submission 71548) | Neocapritermes taracua P3 segment gut microbial communities from Petit-Saut dam, French Guiana - Nt197 P3 | ecosystem: Host-associated > Arthropoda: Insects > Digestive system > Gut ... | reverse complement strand
AAAACGTACAATCTTTTTACGAAAAGACGGAGGTGGAATTCCACCCGTTAACAGACGTTGAAATCACCGATTATATCGAAACCGGCGAACCGTTTGATAAGGCGGGGGCATACGGGATTCAGGAAAAAGGAATGTTGCTTGTTAAAAGAATTGACGGCGACTTCTATAATGTGATGGGACTTCCGGTCAGCCGGCTTGCCCGAATTCTGCGTGATATGGGGTGCGGCGGTTCAGAAACGCCGTCTGAACAAACTTATAATATATCCGACTTGCTGAACATTATGGCGCGGCTACGGGTTGAGTGCCCCTGGGACAGGGAGCAGACACACGCTTCCATTCGCCCGAATGTGATTGAGAAAGCCTATGAAGTCCCCGAGGCGATAGATGACGCTGATTCCGCGCTTTTATGCGAGGAATTGGGGGATTTGCTGCTTCAGGTGGTATTTCACGGGCAAATCGCCGAAGAGACGGGGGCATACGATTTCGATGATATATGCAACGGAATCTGCAAGAAGTTGATTTACCGCCATCCGCACGTATTCAGCGATATCAAGGCGGATTCTGCAGGCGAGGTCTTAAAGAACTGGGATGACCTTAAAAGTGTTTCCAAAGGAGAGCAGACGACTTATGAAAGGCTCCTGAGCGTCCCGAAAACACTTCCCGCTTTAATCAGGGGCGAGAAAGTCGGGAAACGTGCCGCGGGTACCGGATTTGACTTCGCCGATACGAACGAAACACTCAATTGCTTGAAAAGTGAGATTCGTGAACTTGAAGAGGCTATAGGCTCGAATTTGGACAATTTTCATAAAAAAGAGAGTCGAATAGAGGAAGAATTTGGCGATATTTTGTTTTGCTGTTGTAACTTAGGAAGATTTTTAAAAAAAGATTGCGAAAAAGCCTTGACTTTCTCAATAAATAGGTTTATAATGCGTTTTGGAGGGCTTGAGGACATGGTGTTGAAGTCGGGCAAGGAGTTTAAGGAATTCAGCAGTACCGAACTTGACAAACTGTGGCAGGTTGCTAAAGTTAAACAAGAGCAGGAGGACAAGTTCCGCTTGTCCGGCAGCTTGGCATCAACCGAAAGGTCAAACTCAAGTCAACAATAATATTAATTTTATGGAGGGTCATTAGAATGACGAAAGCAGATTTAATCACCATGGTAGCGGACAAAGCAGGAATTACAAAGAAAAACGCGGATGTCGCGTTAGGCGCGGTTATCGACAGCATCACCGAAACACTCGCAAAAGGTGAAAAGGTTCAATTGGTTGGATTCGGTACTTTTGAAGTACGTGAACGCGCGGCTCGTGAGGGCGTTAATCCCCAAAACAAACAGAAAATCAAGATTCCGGCAACAAAAGTGCCCGCTTTCAAGGCAGGCAGAGCTTTAAAAGAAGCGGTTGCAGACTAATTATTTAAATACGAATCACCCCCACAATGTTGTGGGGGTGATTCCTTTGGTCATGTATTGCGGTCAGTCACACGGAATTCTTTCAAATTCCCGATTTTATTCCGCCGTTCTGTTAATACTTCTTCAACTTGGCTCCATTCAAGCCCCATATCCGCGCATAACACAAGAATGTGATAGACTAAATCGGAAATCTCGTTTTTCAGCTCATTATTGTCGCCGTTTTTTGCGGCAATAATCATCTCGGAACATTCCTCACCGCATTTCTTGAGGATTTTATCAGTCCCTTTTTCAAAGAGATAACAGGTATAAGAACCCTCTTCGATGTTTTTCTTTCTGTCGAGGACTATATTGTACAAGTCTTGAATGATATTCATAATCACCCTCCGACAAGAGGCGGGGTTTTCCCCCGCCTCTTGCTGTCATGATAATCTCTTACTTTAATCCGGCAAAGTATTTAATTGTTCTAACCATGTTACTGGTATAGGAATTCTCGTTATCGTACCACGAAACCACCTGAACCTGGAACAATCCGTCACCGATATCGGCAACCATAGTCTGAGTAGCGTCAAACAGTGAACCGTAAGTCGAGCCGATTACGTCGGAAGAGACGAGTTCCTCTTCGGTGTAGCCGAACGAAGGGTTGGAAGCCTTTTTCATAGCCGCATTAATGCTGTCTTTCGTAACATTTCCTTTTACAACCGCGGTAAGAATTGTTGCGGAACCGGTAATGACAGGGACGCGCTGTGCCGAACCGATTAATTTACCGTTTAATTCGGGAACCACAAGCCCAATCGCTTTAGCCGCACCGGTTGAGTTGGGAACAATGTTAGCCGCCGCCGCTCTCGCACGTCTGAGGTCGCCTTTAGCGTGGGGACCGTCAAGCGTCATTTGGTCACCGGTATATGCGTGAATCGTGCACATAATGCCCGATTGAATCGGCGCGAGGTCATTTAAAGCTTTCGCCATGGGGGCAAGGCAGTTGGTCGTGCAAGACGCCGCCGAAATAATATCATCACTCGCTTTAAGCGTACCTTCGTTGACACCGAAAACAATCGTAGGCAGGTCACTGCCGGCAGGAGCGGAAATAATGACTTTCTTCGCGCCCGCTTTTATGTGCGCCTGCGATTTTTCTTTAGATACATAAAATCCGGTACATTCAAGAACCATATCGACCCCGAGATTACCCCAAGGTAAGTTCGCCGCGTCGCGTTCAGCGTAAATCTTGATATTCTTGCCGTCAACGGTAATGGAATCATCACCCGAAGAAATTTTATCGGCTTTGTACGACCCCTGAGCCGAGTCATACTTCAAGAGATGCGCCAGCATTTTCGGATTGGTCAGGTCGTTAATGGCGACTACATCATACCCGTCAGCCCCGAACATTTGCCTGAAAGCAAGACGCCCTATGCGTCCGAAACCATTAATTGCTACTTTTACTGCCATGATTAGAAGTCCTCCTGTAGTTTGATTATTATTTAACAAGGTATATTATAACATAAAAGGATTGTTTTGTCAACCATTAATGAAAATTTTACACGGCAAAGCAGTTTTTTCTCGTAACTTCCGATTGAGCGGCGAATTATCTTTTCGGTTGCCGCGGAAGTGTTCACATCTACTTGACATGAAAATAGTTTTGTGTTATACTGTTTAACAAACTTAGCGCAAATTAATGTAAAAATGAGAAAAGGAGACGCTGTCATGGCTGTGATTTGCCCGGAACTCTCCCACACTTTTGGGGAATACTTGATTATCCCCGGTTATTCTTCCAAGGAATGTATCTCCGAAAACGTCTGTCTTAAGACCCCCGCAGTGAGATTCAAAAAAGGAGAAGAACCCGCGATAACGCTTAGAATCCCGCTTGTATCGGCTATTATGCAGTCGGTTTCCGACAACAATATGGCGGTCGCATTAGCGCGAGAGGGCGGAATGTCATTTATATTCGCCTCACAACCCATTGAAAAAGAAGCGGAAATGGTAGCGAGGGTGAAAAGCTATAAGGCGGGATATGTGCAGAGCGATTCTAATTTAAGAGCGGATATGACCCTTTCCGATGTTCTTGAATTAAAGAAAAAAACAGGACACTCCACCATGGCGGTTACCGAAGACGGAACCGGCACCTCGAAGTTAGTGGGAATCGTCACCGAAAGGGATTACAGAATATCCCGAATGTCTATCGACACTCCGATTAGCCGGTTCATGACCCCTTTTGAAAAGCTCGTAACCGCCCCTGACGGCACAACGCTTTCGGCAGCCAATGACATTATTTGGGAGCATAAGCTTAACTCACTTCCGATAGTAAGTGCGGACAATAAATTGAAATATTTCGTTTTCAGAAAAGACTATGAAGAGCATAAGGAAAACCAAGACTCTCTCTTAGATGAGGAAAAGCGTTACATGGTCGGAGCGGGAATCAACACGCGCGACTACGACGAACGCGTTCCCGCTCTTGTGGAATCGGGCGCGAACTTGCTCTGCATAGACAGTTCGGAGGGTTTCTCGGAATGGCAGAAACTCACGCTTGATTGGGTGAAATCCCGCTACGGTGATAAAGTCAAAATCGGTGCGGGGAATGTCGTTGACCGGGAAGGGTTCAGATTCTTAGCCGATGCCGGCGCGGATTTCATAAAAGTGGGAATAGGCGGCGGTTCAATCTGCATTACCCGTGAACAAAAGGGAATAGGCAGAGGGCAAGCGACTTCCCTTATCGAAGTCTGTCAGGAACGTGATAAATACTTCGATGAAACCGGAATCTATGTTCCGATATGTTCCGACGGCGGAATCGTCCACGATTATCATATGACCTTAGCGTTGGCGATGGGTGCGAATTTCATCATGCTGGGACGATACTTCTCACGTTTTGACGAATCGCCGACCAACAAGCTGATGATTAACGGCTCATACGTCAAGGAATACTGGGGCGAGGGTTCCAACCGCGCCCGCAACTGGCAGCGGTACGATATGGGAGACGGTTCCGGCGGTCTGACTTTTGAGGAAGGTGTTGACAGTTATGTTCCTTACGCGGGCTCTTTGAAAGATAATGTTGTTCGTTCGTTGTCGAAAGTGCGTTCAACAATGTGTAACTGCGGGTGTCTGTCTATTCCCGAACTTCATAAAAATGCGAAACTGACGCTGGTTTCGGGGACGAGCATCGTCGAGGGCGGCGCGCATGATGTTATTCTTAAAGAAAGCCGCGCGGGAAGGGTGGAATAGAGGTTAAACATGGCATATCTTGCACTATATCGGAAATACCGACCGCAGACTTTTTCAGAGGTCATCTCACAGCCGCATATCACCATTACCTTGCAAAATCAAATTAAATCGGGGCAAATTGCACACGCCTACCTGTTTACCGGCTCAAGGGGGACAGGCAAGACAACCTGTGCGAAAATCCTTGCCAAAGCAGTAAACTGCGTTGGGAACGACGCGCCGTGTTTAACGTGTGAGTCTTGCCTTGCGGCGGACAACTCCCCTGATATTCAAGAGATTGATGCGGCTTCCAATAATGGGGTGGAGGACATTCGAGCACTCAGGGAAGAAGCGGGGTATCTTCCGTCCGAGTTAAAGTATAAGGTTTATATTATTGACGAGGTTCATATGCTTTCAACAAGCGCGTTCAACGCACTGCTGAAGACGTTGGAAGAACCGCCCCCTCATGTGATTTTTATACTCGCAACGACCGAGATTCACAAAATCCCCGCTACGGTATTGTCAAGGTGTCAGCGGTATGAATTCAACCGAATCAACTCGGAGGAAAGTGCGGCGGCATTAATCGAAATCGCTTCGAAAGAGGGGATTACGCTCGAAAAAGATGCGGCGTTACTGATTTCACGTCTTTCCGACGGCGGAATGAGAGATGCACTGTCTTTACTTGATGTTGCGGCGGCAGACAGCGGCAAATCAAGCTTGCCTGTGACACAGCAAATCGTCCGTGATTGTGCAGGAATCGCCGGAAAAGAACATCTGTTCGCCATCACTGATGCAATCGCGAATGGCGACGGAAAAACCGCTTTGACCGTCACTTCAGAACTGTACGCCAAGTCGAAAGACCCGACCCGCTTGATAGATGAGTTGTTACAGCATTTCAGAAATTTGATGATTGCCAAGCTCATGCCGAATGACTTTTCATTATTGACGGTCTTGCAGGAAGAAATCCCCGAAATAAGCCGGCAAGCGGAATTGTTTTCAATTGAAACGATGATGGATTGCCTCGATAAGTTAGAGGATTGTATCAGGCTTAAGGGCAGAAAAGTCGAAGCGGAAATTTGCTTAATGCGGCTATGCGTCGAACGGTCGAAACCGGCGACAGCTAATCCGCCCCCGAAACCGGTTCCGGTTGTTGAATCGCCTGCGCCTATTGCACCTCCCCCCCCTCTTGTACCTCCTCTGCCACAGCCGTTGCCTCCGATTCCCCCGCCGGTGTCTGCGGAACTGTCTGCTGAGCGGGAGATACCATCGCCGATTCAGCGTGTAAAAGACGATGATTTCTCACAATGGCAAACCGTTCTCGAAAAGTTGGACGCGTATAAAGCCGCGATGCTAGAAGAAACTTTTGCGGCGGTCAGCGAGAATACGCTTATTGTGACAGGAAATGCGAATTTAGGTTTCTTTTTCGAGAATGTTGACAATCTCACTGCGGTCGAAAAAGCGGTGTATGACACTACCGGTAAGGGTTACAAGATTTCCTTTAATTGTACCGATTCGGCAGGGAATGAGGGTATCGTCCCGCCGATTACGGAAAAACCAAACGAGACAACGCGAATAGACCAATTTTTAACCGATGTGGAACAAGCGGGTATACAACTATCAATAAAGTAAGTAAGGAGAAACAAACATGAAAGCAAGATTACCTGAAGGGTACGGAAAAGGCGCGGGCGGCATGAATTCTATGATTAAACAGGCGCAGAAAATGCAAGAGGATATGCAGGCACTCCAAGAGCAGCTTGATGAGAGAGAATATAATATCACGGCGGGCGGCGGATTAATTGAGCTGACCATGACCGGTGCGAAATCGCTCAAGTCGGTGAAAATCAACCCCGAAATTGTTGATAAGGAAAATATCGAGGATTTAGAAGATGTCATTATTGCCGGCGTAAACGCGATTATCGCGAAAATCACCGAAGAGCACGAGACCGCAATGGAAAAAATCACAGGCGGAATGAACATTCCGGGTGTGTTGTAATTTATGGAATACACACCTGTGCCGCTTCTGAAAGCGGCGGAACAGTTTGCGCGGCTCCCGGGAATCGGTATGAAAACCGCTCAAAGATTAGCGTATCATATTCTTTCTCTCCCGCTTGATTCTGTGAGAGAATTTTCGGAAGGTGTGCTTTCAGCGCGGGAATCGGTTCAGTTCTGCGATAGTTGCCAGAATTTTACGGCAGTCAATGATTGCTCCGAAGAATCTGCCGATGAAGTTCTCTGTCCGATATGTGAGGATTCATTACGCAGAAACACCCGAACAATCTGTGTGGTGGAGTCCCCGCGTGATGTTTCGGTGTTTGAGCGTACCGGCGGATTCGGCGGTGTATATCATGTGCTTCACGGATTGTTATCGCCTATGGACGGTACCCGACCGGAAGACATTCGCGTTAAGGAACTCATTGAACGGCTTTCCGGCGATGTTGAGGAAGTCATCATGGCGACTAATCCGACCATTGAGGGGGAAGCGACCGCCGCTTATATAGGAAGATTGGTTAAAGCAGTCGGCGTGAAAGTAACGCGGCTGGCATACGGGCTTCCTGCGGGCGCGGCGTTGGAATTCGCCGACGATGTGACGCTTACAAGGGCACTTGAAAACAGGAATGAGATTTAGGGCAGTTTGACGAGGAAATAAAAGAGAGAAAAAGGAGAAATATGATGATAGCGGTAATTAAATCAGAGGCAACAGAACAGCAAATCGGCAGCTTGCAATCGTGGTTTCACTCCCGCGGATTAAAAACGCATCTTTCCGAAGGGGACTATCAGACTATAATCGGGTTAGTAGGTGATGTCAGCAGTATTGACACCGACCTTGTGGAAGGGCTTGAAATCGTGGAGTCGGTTAAGCGAATCAGCGACCCGTTTAAACGGGCAAACCGTAAATTTCACCCGAAAGATACGATTGTGGAAGTCAGCGAACAAAAAATCGGAGGCGGTAATTTTCAAATAATCGCGGGTCCCTGCTCGGTAGAATCGCCCGAACAAATCTTAAGCGTTGCCGAAAGTGTACAGAAATCCGGTGCCGCCCTTCTGAGAGGGGGCGCTTTCAAACCGAGAACGTCACCGTATAATTTCCAAGGGCTTCGCGCCGAAGGGATTGAACTGTTGCTTGAAGCCAAGAAAGTAACCGGAATGCCCATTGTCACCGAAATCATGAACGCGGTTCACCTGCCTTTATTTAAAGAGGTTGATATCATTCAGGTCGGCGCGCGGAATATGCAGAATTTCGAGTTGCTGAAAGAACTGGGACAATCGGGAAAACCGATTCTTCTCAAACGCGGATTCGCCAATACGTTGCAGGAATTGCTCATGAGTGCTGAGTATATCATGTCGGAGGGCAACGAAAACGTAATCTTATGCGAGCGCGGAATCCGCACATTTGAAACCTATACAAGAAATACGCTTGACCTGTCGGCGGTTCCGGTACTGCGGGAACTCACCCACCTGCCGATTATCATTGACCCGAGCCATGCCATCGGCGTTTCCCGTTTTGTGAAACCTATGGCGTTAGCGGCAGTCGCTTCCGGTGCGGACGGATTGATTATCGAAGTCCATGATGACCCGCCGAACGCTTCCTGCGACGGCGCGCAGTCGCTTACGCCGGAAGAATTTGCGGATTTAGCGGGTGATGTTAAGAAAGTTCGCAGCGCGTTGTTTTAATGTATCGCTTGATTATTTAGTCGGGCGTTCAGATAATCCGAAAAGAAGATAGTAAACACAGGGGGCTTTATGACCGTAGGCATAGTAGGACTCGGACTAATCGGCGGCTCATTGGCGAAAGCGTATAAAGCCGCGGAACACACTGTTTTAGCTTGTGACGCGGACAACAGCATACAAGAATTCGCGATGATGTCGGGTGCTGCCGATGATATATTGGATATAGACGGCAAAGCGGCGCAAAACAGTCATGACTGCGATTTGATTTTAGTCGCTTTATATCCCGAGGCAGCGATTGAATTTCTGAAAAAGTCCGCTGAATTCATTCATAGGAAAACAACAGTTATAGATTGTTGCGGGACGAAGAAAAACATCTGCGAAACCGGATTCGCTCTCGCCGAAAAATACGGGTTCACTTTCGTGGGGGGGCACCCGATGGCGGGGAAAACACAGTCGGGATTTAAGCACAGCAGCCCGACTTTGTTTAAGGGCGCGTCTATGATTATTGTTCCGCCTGTTTACGATGATATCGTGTTCCTTGACAAAATCAAGACGTTACTCAGCCCGGCGGGATTTGGTCGTATGACCGTCACCACCGCCGACAAACATGATGAAGTCATTGCGTTTACCTCACAGATGCCGCATTTGGTGTCCAACGGATTTATCAAAAACCCGATTGTTTCGGCGCATAAAGGATTTTCAGCGGGAAGCTATAAAGATTTAACGCGAGTTGCGTGGCTCAATGAGGAAATGTGGACTGAATTGTTTATGGAAAATCGTGAATATTTGTTGGGTCAACTGGAACTTTTTATTGCCAATCTGGAAGAATACAAAACAGCATTACAATCGGAAGATTGCGCGTTAATGAAAAAACTTCTCCGTGACGGAAGACGATTGAAGGAGGCGGAACGTAAATGATAACCGTACCGGTCAGCGCGTCTAAAGAATACAATGTCCGCATCGCAAGCGGATTACTTTCGCAAAGCGGTGAAATAATTAGAGAGGTCTGCGGCGGTGAAAAAGCAGTTATCGTCACCGACGATATTGTCAAAGCGCTTTATGGTGATATTGTCAGGGGGGCACTTGAAAAAGCGGGATATCTGACATCATGGTTTGTTTTTCCTAATGGTGAGCTTTCCAAAAATATCGATACATATATTGAACTTTTAAGCCATTTATCCCGTGAGAATCTCACCCGCTCAGATGTAGTCGCGGCTTTGGGGGGCGGAGTGGTCGGTGATTTAGCGGGATTCGCGGCGGCGACTTACCTGCGCGGCGTGAAATTTGTACAGATTCCGACAACCCTGCTTGCTATGGTGGATTCTTCGGTAGGCGGGAAAACAGCAGTCAATCTTCAATCGGGGAAGAACCAAGTCGGGGCGTTTTATCAGCCTGATGTCGTTATATGCGATGATGACACGCTTTCGACTTTGCGGAAAGAGGTGTTCGGCGACGGAGTCGCCGAGATGATTAAGCACGCTGTTATCAAAGATGCCGAACTCTTTGAGTTGCTGAAAAAACCGCTTAAACCGCAAATTGAAACACTCATTGCGCGAAATGTCACGATTAAGCGTGATGTAGTCGCGCTTGACGAGAAAGATTTGGGGATTCGGCAAATTTTAAATTTCGGGCATACGACAGGTCACGGAATTGAGAAACTGAGCGATTATAAGACGAGTCACGGAAGTGCGGTCGCAATTGGAATGGTGATTGAAAGTCGCGGGGAAGTCCGCCGTCAAATTATCGAAATGCTGAAACGCTGTGATTTACCGGTTAAGACCGAGTTTTCGGCAGAGCGGCTAATTGAAGCCGCTTTCGCTGATAAAAAAAGGAGCGGGGGGAAAATCACACTGATTATTCCCGATAAAATCGGCGAGTGCAGGCTTGAGCGTTTCGGGATTGAGGAACTCGGTGATTTTATTCGTGAGGGATTAAAGCAGAATTAACCTAAAGCCACGTCTAAAGCCATCATCAAGGCAAATCCGCCGATAACACCGAGTGAAACTATCGTCTTGTTTCCTCTGCATGATTCGGGAATCAGTTCCACGCAAGCGACCGAAATCATCGCGCCCGCAGAGAAAGACAGCACGAGCGGCAGGGCGTTCCGTGCGGTCATCGCGAATACCGCGCCGAGTGTACCGGCAACCGGCTCTACAAATCCGGATGCCTGCCCGATAAAGAAACTTCGCCTTCTTGAATACCCCTCCCTGCGTAACGGCAGCGCGACGCACAGCCCTTCCGGGAAATTCTGAACGGCGATTCCGACACTGAGCATGACCGCGCCTATCACGGAAGCACCCTCAATATTCATTGCCGCACTCGCGAAAGCTACGCCTATCGCTAAACCCTCCGGAATATTGTGAAGCGTCACCGATGTGGCAAGCAAGATTGAGCGTTTCAGTGTCGGTGACTTCGATTGGAATAAAGCCGCTTTAGACATAAAAATGTCAGCGGCAACAACAAAAACACCACCGAGTATAAATCCCGCTGACACCGTCAACCATGTGTTTAAACCGAGCTTTTCCGAAATGTCCACAGCCGGTTCTAACAGCGACCAAAACGCCGCCGCAATCATGACGCCCGCCGCGAACCCCATCATCATATCCAATATTTTTTGGTTCGCCGATTTAAAAAAGAAAACGACGGCAGCACCGAGGGCGGTTACGAAATATGTAAATAATGTAGCGATTAACCCTTGAAAAACAGGACCGCTTTCAAAAAACCATTGAAACATTGACACCTCCCGCATAAATGTTATTCTTTAACATACTATGCGGGAGGTGTTTATTTTGTTAGTTTCTCGTTAAGCTGTCGTTAACCTTTAGGCTTAGGAGCGATATTGTCGCCTTCAACGATACTTTTCATTTTTATCATATATTTTAAAACTTCAAGTACGCAGAATATGGTCGGTTTATCGTTTTTGAATCCGTCAGAACTGATTATACCGGCTTTTTCCGCCTGTTTGATTGAGATATTATCACCACCGTGTGTAATCGTGCTTTTCATCTTAATCAAACTCTTCAATATTTCAAGACAGTCGAAGATATCAACTTTTCCGTCTCCGTTGGTGTCACCTAACTTTTTCCAAGTGTTGCCGTTCGGATTACAAACGGAACAGTCGAACAATTCACACGGTTGCTTACCCGCACCCTTTGTACAATCCCCGCCGGTCTGAGCAGTCGTTGTCGTAACTGCCGGAGCAGCGGTTTCGGGTGTTGTTGTGGTTTCGGACGCGCCTGAAATTGTGGTATTGACTGCTCCCGAAATTGTGGTATTAGGGTTTGTTGAAGAAGTCGTACCGAAATCAGAGACAGTGGTGCCGCCGCCCCCCGAAGTGGTGGTTTCAATGGCACCCGAAATCGTGGTGTCACCCCCCGAATAGGTTGTGTCGACTCCTCCCGAAATGGTGGTGTTCGATTCGGAAACGGTTGTGTCGATTGCTCCGGAAATCGTGGTATTTGAACTTGAAACGGTTGTATCGACCGCGCCCGAAACCGTGGTGTTCGCGTTTCCTGAAATTGTGGTTTCAGAATGATTGGGGGTGGTATCGGTTGCTCCGGAAATCGTGGTGTTTGAACTTGAAACGGTTGTATCAACCGCGCCCGAAATCGTTGTGCTTGCGTTTCCTGAAGTGGTGGTTTCAGAATTCGGGGTGGTTGTCATGTCGGAATTGGGTGTAGTGGTATTCACTGCCGTTGTGGTTGGCGGCGTGGAGGTTGTGGCGGGTGTTGTGGCAACGGGGACAGAGTCAAGCTCATAGGTGAACTCGGCAGTCCAACCTGAGGGGGAGGACGGAACACCGTCTGAATTGTAGAGCTGGAACGTAACGGTAACCTCACCCCCCGAAGGAATCCTAAATCCGGTATTTGTAGTGGTGCGAAGGGTAATCGTCGTGGGATAAACAGGGGTGGATTGGCTGCCCGCCCTGTTGGAGAACCAAAATGCCGCAGCACCGGCAGATTCGGTACCGGCGGTGTGCGTGTTTATTCCTAATGATGATGTTATAGGGTCTGATGCCGCTCTCGGAGTCGAACCAATCTGACCGGAATTCGGTGTTAGTTTTACCCGCCAGCCGGGCAGGATAGCCCGATTCTCATTATTGAGAATTGTAATGGTGACCGACTGATTGGAACCCGAACCGGTTACGGCGGTAACTTCCGCTTTTGTCGTCCCCTTATGTGTATCGCAAGGGTTTTCAGTGCCGCAGTTTCGACCTAATCCGGTAGCGTTGCAAACACTGCATTGTGTGCAGTTGCTCTGTCTGCGGGTGTGCAATCCGGTCGCGGGCGCGAGTTGTTCGGAACACACGGTACAGGTCTGCGGTTTTCCGCAGGTTGCCGCCGGGCCGGGGGTGTGATTGCCGTCGCCGCACGGTTGAACTTTAGCGGCGGGTGCTTTCTTGGAAACGATATAGCCGAGCGCGCCGAGCAGTCCCGCATTATAGTCAACGCCGCCTTCGGAAGATGTATATTCATCAACACCGTCTTTAAAAGTACCGGGGTTGCGTGAACCGCCTATCATATATCCGAAATATTTGTTTCGTGAGGGAATCGGTAAATTGTTTTTATTACTCGGATTGGTATCGTTTAAAAACACATTTCTGTGATGAGGATGTATAACCTGTTTCGGTGTGGTTGAAGAACCGGTTCGGGGTTCGTCAAAGCCGACGATAAACGACCAGTTTCCGGAATTTGCTCCGAGTATATAATCAATTTGATTAAGAATGAACTGGTCGTATGAAGTTGTGCCCATCGCATCGGCATAGAGGGCGGCAATAAACGCGAAGTTTCCGTTGTAGCGCAGAGGACCCCAACCGTCATTACCTTTTGAAGAAAGCCCCTCGCTGTTAATCGAGCCGGTGTAAAATGAAAGATATCTGGTTCGCAAATAATTAAGACAAGCGTCTCTTTCCGAGGGAATCGCCATAGCCGCGACATAAAGCGCGAGGTCATCGGTGTTTTGATAATCAAAACCCCAGTTATGGTTACTGCTCCTAAGCGTACTGAGGTCGCTTGAACTGATATCGTTTCTGTATGTGATGTCGCCGGTTGCCATATACATTTCTGCCGCTCCTATAACAAACGCGGTGGTTGAGGGTCTGTTCGCCGAATCGTACTGACCGCCTCCCGAACTGCCCGTTGATTGACTTCTGCGGGGCTTGGCGTATCCGTAAGCGTTTTTTGCGTGTGCAAGACAAAGGTCGGCATAAACGGAATCATACGGACGATATATTTCCGACATGACAGCAAGCGTCGCCGCCGCGTAAGCCGGCATAGCACCGTCATTCGGGTTTTTGGTAATCGGACGCGTTCCGCCCGATTCACCGCCGCTGCTGATTGGCAAAGTCGACTGATATCCTGATGTGACCCATTGAGTGTGCGCGCCGGACCCAACCGAGCCCTTTTGTGAATAGAATGTAGATGTATTCGGAGTGGCTTTAATGATAAAATCGGTCGCGTATTTCAATTCCTCGAGCAAGTCGGGTACACTGCTGGGTTTACCGCCGTTAATACTCCAGTCCTCCGAAGCCATATAGTCGCTGTAATTTGTTCCGTGATATAAGTCATGGAACCCTTCCGGGAATGTTTTATATGCTAAGGCAAGCATATAAGCGGAGTAGAAAAAAGTCTGACCGAACAGTACATGGTCGCCGCAGTCAAACCA
>Ga0082212_10007957_pt1 | contig 13928 bp, 10 predicted proteins | sample TergutNt197P3_FD_71548 | JGI IMG/M metagenome (GOLD analysis project Ga0082212, IMG submission 71548) | Neocapritermes taracua P3 segment gut microbial communities from Petit-Saut dam, French Guiana - Nt197 P3 | ecosystem: Host-associated > Arthropoda: Insects > Digestive system > Gut ... | reverse complement strand
TCGATTGCAAGGCAATGGCAACGGCGGCTCTGCATGCGGCGGTAAAAATTGCCAACGGGGAAGATCCCGGCGCAACAGGGAAGGAGAACGACGGAAATTTCGATGTGCCGGTGCTTGAATTCGGTGTTGTTCAGATAACCAAAGACAACTGGCTCCGGGAACTGGTAACCACGGGGTTCTTTAAAGAATCTGAATTTAAGTAATTCATCGCCATTTTATCTCACAAAGGCACGGAGGCGCGGAGAGTTTCATCGTTTGCAGATTAGCCGCTCCCCTCTGTGTCTCTGTGAGGTATAACTCCGAGGTTTATATATGAGCCGAAATATTCTGGAAATGAGGCAAATCCGCAAAGAATTCCCGGGGGTTGTCGCCCTTGATGAAGTTAATTTCAGTGTCAGGGAAGGGGAGATTCACGCGTTGGTAGGGGAAAACGGCGCAGGAAAATCCACTTTAATGAAGATCCTCAGCGGCGTATACCCCGGTGGCACGTATACCGGCGACATTGTTATCGACGATAAAATAGAAAAATTTGATTCCATCAAAGACAGTGAAAAAAAAGGTGTGGCTGTAATATACCAGGAACTGGCCCTCGTCAAATTCATGAATGTCGGCGAAAATATTTTCCTGGGAAATGAAATTCTCAATAAAAAAGGGCTTATCGACTGGGATACCACTTTTTTGCGGGCGAAGGAAGCCATGGACGAAGTGGGGCTTTCGGTTAATCCCTCGACCAAAGTGATAAATCTGGGGATAGGAACCCAACAGCTTGTCGAAATTGCAAAGGCCGTGGCGAAAAAAGCCCGTATTCTGGTGCTTGACGAACCTACTTCGGCGCTGACCGAAACGGAAATCGATCACCTTATGAACCTTTTACGGTCCTTCCGCCAGCGGGGAATTACCTGCATCTTTATTTCCCATAAATTAAAAGAGGTGTTCAGCATTGCAGATCGTATAACGGTCCTCTGCGACGGTAAAACAAAGGGAACCTACGATAATAGCGAACTTACCGAGGATAAACTTATTTCCCTGATGGTGGGCAGGGAATTAACCCAACGTTTCCCCCCGTCAAAAAGAAAAACCGAAGACATTGCCGGGAACAAGACTGCCTTCGAAATAAAAAACTGGACCGTTTACGATCCGGAATTAGTCGATAAAATTGCCATTAATAATATCAATTTGTACGTGCGTGAAGGTGAAATTTTAGGTATTGCCGGCCTTATGGGTGCGGGCAGAACTGAACTGATGTTAAGCATTCTCGGTGTATGGGGAAAAAGGAGTTCGGGCGAAGTGCGGCTTTTCGGCAACCCCGTTGTTACCCGTTCGCCCAGCGACGTAATAGGCGCAGGCATCAACTACCTTTCGGAAGACAGGAAGGGAAGCGGCCTGGTACTAATTCAAAATGTTAGAAACAACATGGCACTGCCCAGCCTTTATTCCAGGCTTAAAAACGGGTTGATCGATCAGGACACCGAGCTGACAGTTGTGGAAAAGATGATTCAATCCCTGCGGATAAAAACCCCTTCAGTGGAACAGTTGGCGCAGAATCTAAGCGGCGGCAACCAACAGAAGGTGGCTTTGGGCAAATGGCTCATGACCAATCCCAAAGTGATTATCCTTGACGAGCCGACCCGGGGCATAGACGTGGGGGCAAAATACGAAATTTACACCATTATGCAAAGCCTGGCGGAAAGCGGAATCGCCATTATCATGATCTCTTCGGAACTGCCGGAAATTTTGGGGATGAGCGACAGAATACTGGTAATGCACGAGGGGGCCGTTGCGGGAGAATTGCAAAAATCCGACGCTACCCAGGAAAAAATCATTACTTATGCGACAGGAGGAAAATAAATTGCTTAAACAAAACGGTATAGGGGAAGAATCATTCGGTACGGCACTGACCGGCGTAGTTAGAAGCAATACACGGCAGTACACCATGATCGCCGCACTGTTAATAATCTGGATCGTCTTTTCAATATTAACCGGGGGAATTTTTATCTCCCCCCGGAATCTTTCCAACCTGTTTCTCCAGATGGTTACCATCGCCATACTGACCAACGGAATGGTTATGGTCATGGTGGCGGGAAATATAGATCTTTCGGTGGGTTCCGTCTGCGGAACCCTGGGGGCTTTGGCAGCCTGGATGATGTCCCGGCAGGGTTTTCACCCGGTTCCGGCGATCCTTATCACCCTGGCGGCCGGGCTTGCCGTGGGGTGCTGGCACGGGTACTGGATCGCCTTCCGGAGGGTTCCGGCGTTTATCGTAACCCTGGCCAGCATGATTGCCTTTAAGGGAATCACCCTGTCGATAACAAAGGGCGTTACCATCGGGGAATTCAAGCCTGGTTTCAAGGCCATCGGCCAGGATTATATCCCCCGGTCATTTTTAAAAAATGACGCCTTTCATCTAACAACCGCAATACTGTTTGTTGTTGCGGTTATCGTGTTTGTTCTTTCGGAAATCTACACCAGAAAAAAAAGAATACGCAACGGTTTTAAGGTGCTTCGGCCGTCTTTGGCGATAGCAAAAATTGTTATTATTAGTATAGCCATTATCGGAATAGGTTTGGTACTTTCCAGTTACCGGGGTATTCCTTACGCGATTTTGATCCTCCTTGCAGTGGCGACAATTTTTACCATAATAACCACACGGACCCCGTTCGGGCGGCATGTGTACGCCATCGGCGGAAATGTGGAAGCGGCGAGGCTTTCGGGGGTCAACATAAAAAAAACGCTCATGGGCATCTGTATGCTGATGGGTACCCTAAGCGGCGTGGCGGCCCTGGTTTTTACCGCCCGGCTTAACGCCGCCACAACAGCGGCAGGCAACCTCTTTGAGCTTGACACCATCGCCGCCTGCATAATCGGCGGTACCAGCACGTCGGGCGGCATCGGAACGGTATTCGGGGCGATTATCGGCGCCACGGTTATGGCAAGTCTCGACAACGGCATGAGCCTGATGAACCTGCCCATCATGTACCAGTATATTGTGAAAGGGATGATTCTGCTTTTGGCGGTCTGGGTGGATATTGCCAACAGGAAAAAGTAATTTAAAACATGGATATAAATGTACAATTATTCACAGGAAGTTGTACAACGCCCGCTGAGCTAAACTTACAGGCAATAGCGGGCAAATTAAAAAAAATTCTTAAAAAGACAAATATCGTAAATGCGATTATAGGCTGGTACCCGTCACCGGCCCCTGATAAAGCTTCTCCCCGGCACAATAACACAGACTTGTCGGAAATAATCTCGCTCCTGAAAAACAACGGCACTGACATATATCTATGGATGCCGGTTTTTTCGGAGCTTGAGGCGCTTGCCGGTTTCCGGCCGATAATCGGACATGACGGAAAACCGCTGGAAATAAATTATAACATGGGAACCGGCGAAAATTTCGTTTTTTACTGCCCTGCAAACAACGAAAATATAGAAAAAATCATTGAAATATATGAAAAAAACTATAACAAAGAAATTTATGACGGTGTATTTCTGGATAAAATCAGATTCCCGTCTTTTATCGGCGGGTTAAGCTCGGTATTGGGTTGTTTTTGTAATTATTGCCGCTCAAAATACGATTTACCCGAAATATCGGAATTACATACCCCTGACAGCATGAATCCGTTTGGAATAAACTCTTATAGCGCTCTACGTTACGATGTGAACGGCGCATTTAAAAAACTCTTCGATTATAAATGCGATGCCGTCTTTAACTCGCTTGAGTGTCTGTGCGCCTATTTCAGGGGAAGGAGCTTGAAAATAGGGCTCGATTTATTTTCGCCGTTTTTGGCGTACTTTGTCGGACAGGACTATCACAGGCTTCTTTATCTCGCCGATTTTGTAAAGCCCATGTTTTACAGCATAACGAATGCACCCGCAGGTCTGCCGTTTGAAATAAATATGTACGCTGCTGCATTCGATGATAATGCAGATAACGCCGAAAAGCGTAAAAGATCTTTTCTTAATTGCACCGGTTACGGAAACGGGTTTATAAATAGTGAAATCACAGGCATCAGAAAAATAATAGATGAAAACAAACTTAAAACCAAGCTGTATGCCGGAATCGAATTAAACTACAATGAATCCATAGCCCCTGTTACGGAGGGGTATATAAGAGAGAGCGTGGCTAAAACCAAAGGGGCGGACGGGATTGTGACATCATGGGACTTGAATACAACGCCGGATTCCCATATTGATTGTTTATTGGACACTGTCGGAGACCTGTTATGAGTAATAATATTCTGGAGATGAAAGGAATAGAAAAAAGTTTCTCGCAGGTTAAAGTTCTAAAAAATGTCGATCTTTCAGTGGAAAAGGGAGAAATACGCGCCCTTGTCGGGGCAAACGGGGCCGGTAAATCGACTCTGATGAAAATACTGGGCGGGGTTTTGGTACCGAATAAGGGCGAAATTTCTTTAAATGGCAAAATAGTACATTTCCACTCCCCAAGGGAAGCAATTGACAAGGGGGTTAGTATAATTTATCAGGAATTGAGTCTCGTCCCGACAATGTCAATTTATGAAAACGTATACCTGAACAGGGAACGAACCAATCACGGAGTGCTGGAAAAAAAACAGATGAAACTGGACTATGAAAATCTTGCAAACGAATTGAAATTCGGCATCCCGGCAAACGTCAAGGCTTCATCCCTCAATATTGCAAACCAGCAGCTTGTCGAAATTATGAAGGCAATTTCGATTGATACGGATATAATAGTTATGGACGAACCTACGACCTCCCTTACAGAAACCGAGAAAGAAAAACTGTATGAGATAATCCACAGTCTGAAAAAAAAAGGCAAAACGATAATTTATATATCCCATATTTTACGGGAGATTTTCAAAATTGCGGACAGCATTACGATAATGCGTGACGGTGAAATAGTCGGCAATTTCCGAAAAGATGAAATTACACAGATGGAAGTTGCGGGACTTGTTATGAATAAAAATAAAACTGCGGTAAGCGAAAACAACGAAAAGATTAGAAATATATCGGAAAACCCTGTTGTGCTCAAAATGGAAAACGTAACGAAAACGGGTGTTTTGCATAATATAAATTTATCCCTGAAAAAAGGCGAGATTCTCGGATTGGCGGGACTCCTGGGCGCCGGCAGGACGGAGCTTTGCAGGGCGTTGTTCGGTGATTTGAAATTTGAAAGCGGACAAATTCTGCTAAACGGCAAAAAAAGCAGGTTTAAACTACCGAAAGACGCCATACGGGCGGGTATCGGGCTTATACCGGAGGACAGAAAAAACATCGGCCTTATTTTGAAACATTCGATATACAATAACTCTACGCTTGTTTGTCTGAAAAACCTGTCCAAATTCGGGATCGTTTCAAAAACAAAGCAGGTTGATTACACCAACAGGCGGGTTTCGGAGCTGAAAATAAAAGTTTCCGATATCAAAAAACAGGCAGGAACCCTTTCGGGGGGAAATCAACAAAAAGTTGTCGTATCAAAATGGTTCGAAGGTGATTTTCAAATTTATTTATTCGACGAACCGACAAAAGGGATCGATGTCGGGGCGAAAGAAGATGTTTTCAGGCTTGTTGAAGCGCTGGCGGAAGGCGGCTCGTCGGTAATATTTGTATCTTCCGATTTGGAAGAAGTTTTGAGAATTTCAGACAGGATTATGGTAATGTCAAGAGGGCGTATAACAAAAGAATTTGAAAAAAAAGATTTTGATTTGCAAAAAATAATGGCATTCTGCATGGATATTTCCGAAGAGGGGGCCGCATAATATGCCGGATAAAACAAAAAATATTCTAAGAGGCTTCAACTTCAGAGAATACGGAGTGTTAATCGGTTTTATAGTTCTGTGTACCGTCATCGGGATTCTGACCCCCAATTTTCTTTCCGTAAGAAATTTTCTTAACCTTATGAGACAGTGTTCAATTATTGGCATTATCTCCATGGGAATGACATTTGTAATCATAAGCGGCAATTTCGACATTTCAGTCGGCGCAATGTGCGGACTCTCCGGTGCGGTTGTGATGAAGCTCATGACAATGGGTACCCCCATAGTTGCGGCAGTTGCGGCGGCAATTTTTGTTTGTATGTGTGTCGGAATGATCAACGGAATATCGGTTGCAAAAATAGGCATCCCGTCTTTGATTGCCACAATGGCGATGGTCACTATTCTAAAAGGCGCAATCCTGCTGATTACAGGAGGTTATCCCATTTCGAATCCGGTTCCGGCATATTCGGTTATCGCGCAGAGTCATATTGGTTTTATCCCTACGCCCATTGTCATTTTTCTTTTTATAATTGTTATCGCTCAATTCACGTTGACAAAAACCAAATTCGGCAGCCATGTTTACGCTGTCGGTGGTAATCAGATAGCGAGCCGTTTTTCGGGAATAAATGTTGACAGGCAAAAAATATCGGTGTTTGTCATAAACGGATTTGCGGCAGCCCTTGCAGGGATAATACTCTCTTCTCGTGTCGCGGCTGCAACCATTGTAGCAGGCGACGGCTACGATTTAGACGCTATTGCCTCTGTCGTTATAGGCGGAACGAGTGTACTGGGCGGTGAAGGAAGCGCGCTCAGAACTGTTTTGGGCGTATTTTTGATTGCAATTATCGGCAATAGTTTTAACCTGCTTGGGATCGACACAAAATTCCAGTATATTTTCAGGGGTATAATTATCCTGCTTGCGGTGGGCTTTGACAGTTATAACAAGAAAAAGCTTCAGGATGCATAATATGGTTATTAATCGTATGATTAATATATATCAAGCTTTAGGTTTAGGAGGATGGAAATGAAAAAGCTCATGATCATGACGGCTTTTTGTATGGCGTTGGTTTCTCCTTTCGCGGCATTTGCCACCGGAAACAGGGATGATTCAAAGAAAACAGTCGCGGTATTAATACCGGGTCCTGTAGGGTATTTCAATGCGGTAAAGGAAGGGGTTGACCGTGCCGCAAAGGAATTCAAAATCGACGTGGTTTATGCCGATGCCGGCTGGAATGCCGCAACGCAAATGTCACAAATTGAAGATTTTATTCAAAGGAAGGTGGATTTAATTGCGGTATGCTGTGTTGACGCTAAAGCGATCGAGTCCGCCATCCCCATAATCAAGAATGCCAATATACCCGTACTTGCGTTTACAAACGGCATCGGTACCGCACCCACCGGTGAGTATCCCGGTCTTATAACATACGTCGGTCAAAACGAAGTTGATACGGGTGAGATTGTAGGAGAATACGCAAAGAAACTGCTCGGCTCCGGCGGCGGGAGGGTTGTAATGATCGAAGGCGTTCCCGGAACGACACCGCAGATAAACCGTCGTGAAGGGTTCTTAAAAGCCATCGGGACACAGCCCAATATTGAAGTGATATACACAGCCTCAAGTGAATGGGACAAAGAAAAAGCGATAAAAATCACCGAGGACTTAATTCAGTCCCGAAGGCAGTTCAATCTGGTATTTGCGCAGGATGCCGGAAGCGGGGCAGGAGCCGCAATGGCGCTGACCGAAGCCGGACTTAGAAACAATGTTTTTGTTCTCGCAATTGACGGCAGCAGGGAGGCGATGGCATCGGTAAAGAGCGGCTTGATTGACAGTACAACATGGATGTCCGCCAAAGAAGAAGGCTATAAAGCAATTGAGGCTGCGCATAAATACTTCAACGGAGAAACCGTTCCGGCAGTTACTCAAATAAAGCAAATATTGATTACCAAGGATAACTGCGATAAATACGAAGGGGAATTTTAACGCTAAACAAGTTCATCTCCCAAATTTGTGTTTGGGAGATGAGAACATAGTTTTACATTACACTTCTGTTAAATATTTCCAGTACCGTTTCGGCATAAACCGTTTCTGCAGATCGGGGTTGTTCCTGCTTTCGTTGTTAATGGTTTTATGGTAATGCCGCCAGAGATCCCCCCATTTACCGTCGTCAACCGGTTTTCCTTCAGACGGGAAACCTTCACCCGCAATACCGAATTCCAACTGCCCGCCGGCCGTACCGCGCAAAACGAGTCTGCGCTTCTCATCGATAATGATCCAGGGCGTTTGACCGAAACGTTCGCTGAAATGCGGCCCCAGAGCCGGCAGCACAAAATGATCCGGTTCGCAGCGGGCAATGTACACACCGTTTTCATCGGGGCAAAAACGCAGCAACCCGCGAAGCCTGTCAATTTCATGCCAAACTTTGTACGACGCCTCCAGCACGGCCCGCACATCGGGATCGCCCCTGTCGGAAGCGGCCCGTGCCGCCGCCTGCCTTTGCAAGGCATCAGTTGCCGAAACGTTACTACAGGACGAAGCCGTCTTTTGGCAAACCGCTGCAGCCGTAAACACCTTGCACCCGAAACGGATTATCTCCCCGGAAATGGGAAGCTCGCTCATCCATGCCTGAACAACCGCGTCAAATGCGTTAGCTGATAATTCAAACAGGCGGCGGGCGTTCTCAGGAAGGGCCGAAAGATCAACGCCTTCAGCCGAATGTAAACCGGTAATAAGACAAACATCCGTCTCCGAAATGCCGGAAAATTCCCCCTCCCCGCAGGCATCGCTAAACAGATCCCCCTGCCCCGCTGCACCTGCAAAGGTGAATCCGGCACGGCAGGGCGTATCGGGATACCGAACAATTCCGGTTTCACCCTCCCCGTTCATCATATTAAATAATTGATCAAGATCGCAGTTCATTATTTTACTATACATATATTTAGTATTTTATGCAAGCCGGTAAATCGATAAACTTTCACCAGAGGTTTTTTTGGATAAAATCACATTATTGGGAACCACACATAAGGAAGCCGGGAAATGTACGGTAAATTCCCTGTATACCATTATTGAAGATATTAATCCGGATTTAATATTTGAAGAAACCGATCTGATGAGTTATTATACCGTATATATACTAAAACAAAAATCAGATTCAATGGAACGTACAACTATACAAAAATATGTGAATAACTACAATATAAAAAATATTCCCATTGATACTTTAGAGTATCCGAAAGACTTTGCGGAATGGAACAATAAAATACTGCAGGATCTGCAGTATCTGGATGAAAACAATAAGGAATTACTTGAATTAACAAATTTTATAAACAGTTATTATGCAGATAACGGTTTTGAATGTATTAATACGGAATATTTTGACAATCTCATTATTAAAAAATACCAAGTATGGGAAAATTATATTTATAATTACAGAAAACATCTGATTAAATATTATGATGATTTCATTAATTTTGTATACGAAGAAAGAGAATTTGAAATGATAAACAATATCAGTAAATACCAGAGAGTGCAAAATAATGATTTTAATGCGGTTTTACTGCTAGGTGCGGATCATAGAATGACAATTACAAAAAAACTACAAAAAATTACCGGGATTGAATATGAATTTTATTATAAAAACAATTCCAACAGCATCTAAAATGATCGTTGAATTTTCCAATTTTTATCTTCCCTTATATGCTTTTTTTCTTTATAATGGGTAGGTTATGGTTGTTAAAAAGGCGAAAACGGAGAAGCCGCTAATCGTACAAAGTGATAAAACCCTTCTGCTTGACGTTCACACCGAAAAAGCCGAACAGGCCCGCTCGGCTATAATCCCTTTTGCCGAACTGGAAAAATCGCCTGAACATATTCACACATACCGAATCACGCCCCTGTCCCTGTGGAACGCGGCAAGTGCCGGTTTCGGCCCCGAGGATATTGAGAAAGCTCTTGCCGAATACAGCCGCTACCAAATCCCGCCGGGAATTATCAACGGCTTTTCCGATACTATGTCGCGTTACGGAAAAATTACAATGGCCGCAACAACGAACAACGGAGACGAATTAATTTTAAAAATCGATGATCCGGCAGTACAGGCGGAAATTGAAGCGCTTAAACCGCTGGAAAAATATTTGGCAAAAACGATGGAAGGTTTAATCCTGTGCCTTGTAGATCGCGGGACGGTTAAACGGGAGCTGATACGTCAGGGATGGCCCGTAAGGGACGAAGCACCCCTGGTTACCGGAGAGGGCCTGGAGATCGCCCTGAGGAACGAGAGCCTTTCCGGCCGGCCTTTTGTAATCAGAGATTACCAGGTTGAAGCGGCACATGCTGTTCTGGGGAACGGCGGTCCCGGCACCGGTTACGGGGTAGTGGCGCTGCCCTGCGGTTCGGGGAAGACTATTGTCGGTATGGTAATAATGTCGATGCTGAAAACCAACACACTTATTCTGACAACCAACATTGCAGCCGTGCATCAATGGATCGAAGAACTCCTGGATAAAACCGGATTGAACCGTGATCAAATTGCCGAATATTCAGGCGATTCGAAATCAGTAGCACCCGTTACTGTCGCCACATACCAGATCATCACATGGCGGCCCGGCCGTGATGCGGATTTTCCCCACTTCCGGCTCTTCCGGGAAAGGCAGTGGGGACTTATTATTTACGATGAGGTACATTTATTGCCCGCTCCTGTATTTCGCGTAACGGCTGAATTACAGACAGTACGACGGCTGGGTCTGACGGCAACGCTTATACGAGAAGACGGCGCCGAAGATGCGGTGTTCAGCCTGGTCGGGCCAAAGCGCTACGATGTACCATGGAAGGAGCTTGAAGGCAAAGGCTGGATCGCCGAGGCGTTTTGTACGGAGATACGGCTCGATCTGCCGGAAAAATTAAAAATACCCTACGCTGTCGCCGGATCCCGGGAAAAGTACCGTATCGCCAGCGAAAATCCGCTTAAAGAAAACATCGTCATTCAACTCATTGAAAATCACATCGACGATCAGATTATTGTTATCGGTCAATACCTTTCCCAGCTTAACTCGCTGGCAAAACTGATAAACGCGCCGCTGATTACAGGAAAAACGCCTAACGCCAAAAGGGAACGTATTTACGGCAGTTTCAAGCGCGGCGAAGTACGGGTTATTGTGGTTTCGCGGGTTGCCAATTTCGCAATAGATCTGCCCGACGCTTCCATGGCAATACAGGTTTCCGGTTCTTTCGGCTCAAGGCAGGAGGAGGCCCAGCGGCTGGGACGGATTCTGCGGCCCAAAGGCCGTACACCCAAGGGTTGTTCGCCTAAAGACCGTGCAACTAAAAATGCCGTAAAAAACCACAACGCATGGTTTTTTACATTGGTTTCCCGCTACACCGTGGAAGAGGATTTCGCGGCAAACCGTCAAAAGTTCCTGGCCGAACAGGGGTACAAATATTCGATCCAGCACTGGAACCTGTCACCGAGATCTCGAACCGAAGATTCGCAGACCGAGAATCCCCTCCGGTATATACAATGAAAAACAATATTTTCCGTTCGATAGAATTCTGGAAAATGTCTTTGATGGCACTACCGGACAATGTTTTTTTTGAATTGATACGGACAGTATTCGGAAAAATTAAAACACCGTTTAACAAGCAATTTTTATTAAACGACCTGGAAAATTTTTTTTCACAAACATACATCAAAAACAATATCACCTGTTATCTGAACCGTAACGATTCCCGCATTATCGCCGCAATAGCCGTCCTTGACGATCCTGTTCGAAGCGAACTGGAGAATTTTTTTGCCGGAGAAATAAACAGTGCCGAACTGCATTCGCTTGTTGTTAACCTGGAAGAAAGATTTATCGTTTACCGTTTTCAGGACAACGGTCAAAGCCGCCTTTCGCTGAACCCCGTCCTTGAACCTGTATTACTACCCGTTGCATCCGACAAAACTTCACTGTTTGAATCTGTTTTGCCTGTGGAGATTCCCCGAAATGAATTATCACATAATCAGGAGGATAAAAAAAACAATTTTATTTTTGATGATAGAATTCTGGCGGCACTTTTATCCTATGTTTCTCAAAACGAAATGTTCTATAGAAAGGGAGGAGGTATACGTCAAAAACTAATTAACGAGATCAATGTTATATTTCCCAACCTGCCGCAAACAGGACTGTCTGCGGAATCGATCATCGGCGGTCTGCGGGTGTTGGGACTCTTTATAAAAGACGGAGAACGGCTATTGCCCGATTACCGGCGCTTTCATGATTTCGGCAATCTCAGCCGAAGGGAGAGGGTGGAATATTACGCAGCCGGTATATATTACTTTTGCCATATATGGATAGGCCATTCATTTTCCTCACGGCTGCTCCGCCAGAAATTCAGTGATCTTGCGGTGTTAATACATCTTTTTTTGGACTCGCTTGACCCGGAACGCCTGTACACTACGGTTACCCTTCACCGGATTTTATATGCAATTAACCGCACCAACCGGGACAGTTCCTTTACAGCGTTTACGGATGTGCTGGAAAAAACAAATCTTATCGCTCCGGTATCGGTATCCGTAGCCGAGCCCTTACAGGGCGAAGGTTCCCCTCCTAATCAATATTGGCGCATACAGCTTCCCGTTTCGGAGTCATCCACAATTGCTTCCTCCTCTGAAAAAGCAGTAATTACAACAGACTCTCCGTACTCCTTTCTGGTATATCCTGAAATTGCATATAACGATGTGATGGCCCTGTCCGCTTTTTCCCGCGTAAACGAAGCGGGGGCGACATTCCGTTTTGAATTGAACCGGGATTGCACGATACGGGCCTTTAACCGGAACATATCGGCAGATACAATGATCAAACTTTTGCAGCGGCTTTCCCGTAACAGGATCGACGAAAACCTGATCTTCACCCTGCACGATTGGGAAAAACGTCACGGCGAGGTAAAGTTGTTCAGCGGAACCGTTCTAACCCTCTCGCCGGAACGCCGTTATCTTGCGGATACATATCCGTTGACGAAATTTATTGCAGAAACCCTTTCACCGGGTATTTACTTGTTATCGCCGGAAGCGGAGGAAAAAGCCGCCGAAGCCCTGAGAAAAGCGGGTGCAACGATTTTTACCGGCCGGGGTAACAATCAAACCGAATCCTGTTTTACCGATACATGCGAATCATCTGATATACCGTCCGATAGATTTTATCAGAATCTTCATTCCGGACCGTACATTACTGAAGATGCGGATTCTCAAAACATGCGGGAACACGCTCCGCCGTCTGAAGGGGATCGGAAAGAATCTTCGGCATCTACCTTAATCGGAGGATTTCATTCTATACTTGAAAAAATGAATCTCATCGGAGAAGAACGTGACGAACTGACGGCCCGCATCGAAAGACGGCTGATACTCTGCGAGTCCCAACTGAAAGACGCCGTTGTCCGTTACGAGAAACTAGAAGCCCGGGGTTTGGATTATAACGGAAAAGCACTGATTGCCAAACAGGCGATCAGTTTGCAAACGCCTGTTGAAATATATCTATCGGGGCAGAAAAAAAATGAATGTGTTTTTGGTATTCCCAGGGCGCTTGAAAAAACTGAAAGTGAAAATATTTTGATCCTTGAACAGTCGGGTGAAATAATCCGCATTCCTTTGGGAAAAATCAGCCTGCTACGAAGGGTAAAAAAATCTATTTTTGAAAATGATACTATAAAGGGAGTTATATAATTATGCCATTACTGCCATTTTCCGGTTTCCATGTTGCGGAACACCAACCGGCCGAAATAAGCCAGGCGAAACTCGCCGTTCTTATTGACGCGGACAATACTCAGCCCGGCATCATCGAGGGCCTTTTGGACGAGGTCGCAAAATACGGAATCGCCAGTGTTAAACGGATCTACGGAGACTGGACAAGCACAAACCTGCGTTCATGGAAAGAAAAACTGCTGGAATTTGCCATCCAGCCGATTCAACAGTTTTCCTACACAGCGGGAAAAAACGCCACCGACTCGGCGATGATTATTGACGCAATGGATCTTTTGTACACCGAAAAACTTGACGGTTTCTGCATAGTTTCCAGCGATTCCGACTTCACCCGCCTTGCGGCACGGCTGAGGGAAAGCGGCCGAACGGTTTACGGATTCGGCGAAAAGAAAACACCCCGGGCATTTGTTTCGGTCTGCGACAAATTCATCTACACGGAAATATTGAGGGAAAATCAGGAAGAATC
>Ga0082212_10007956_pt1 | contig 13928 bp, 12 predicted proteins | sample TergutNt197P3_FD_71548 | JGI IMG/M metagenome (GOLD analysis project Ga0082212, IMG submission 71548) | Neocapritermes taracua P3 segment gut microbial communities from Petit-Saut dam, French Guiana - Nt197 P3 | ecosystem: Host-associated > Arthropoda: Insects > Digestive system > Gut ... | reverse complement strand
TCGGGAAGGAATAATCCAAGCCTCGAATTTGTAATTAAAATGCTCGAAAGGTATAATTATTTGTCAACCGACTGGCTGCTTTTCGGCAAAGGCGAAATGTATAATATAAAACAAACCCCATCGCTTTTTGACGAATATGGTACTTCTACCAAAGATAAAAGTAATCTGTTTGAACAGTTTGGTAATCTTGATGATAATAATGACGGCAAAACTTCTCAGCTTACCATAAAAACGCAAACAGCTGAGGCAAAAGAGAAAAATTCGGAGCAAAAAAATGTTTCAAAAATTGTATGGTTTTATGACGATAATACCTTTGAAGAATTTGTTCGCGGATAATATCGAATTTTTTTAGACGCGACATAACAAGTAACGAAACGTTTTATAATTAAGCGGTTTCGCCACAACTTAAACGTGAATACTCGTCGCAAAGGTTATTGTGTTTAGCGGCGAGTTCGTCGTATAGCATACAGAGGTCGTCATACGCGTCTTGCAGTCCGTTAAGACGTGTTACTAAGTCATTGGCGGCTTCGTACATATTATTGTAATATACGCGATGGTCGTTTTCGTAGTCAATCCAACAGTCGTGGCTATACACTGGTTTTATATTAAATTTTGGCATTTTAACGTTTGTAGCGCGATCGATAGTGCGAAACGTTGAAGTTATTTCTCTAAGCATAGCATTGAATTTTTAAAATATACTAATTAATTGAACGTACTTAAAAACAACCCCGACGAAACGTACACATCGGGGTTGAACTTACAAATAAACCCTTAAAAATTAGAACAACAAACACGTTAAATATATAAACAGCAACTAACAACGTGCAAGCGTCATTTGACGAACGGTAATGAATAGTTGATAAACGTACAGATATAATGGGACAGATAAAGGATAGTGTTGACAGATGGATGGATAGCGATAGGTAAAAACTTTTAGTCGATAGTGTTTTGTGCCATTAAATGTAAAATGCTTATCTTTGTAGCAAATTGCTTTCCTAATGGCAAAGTTTGTTAGTGATGTATTGATAATTGAAAATAAACAACTTAATGCAGATTTCTGCGTTATTGAAGTTGAATCGGCGATTGATTTGCAGGAATTTAATCCGGGTCAGTTTGTGCAGGTAAAAGTCGATAATTCGCCCGAAACGTTTTTACGCAGACCAATATCCATACACGATGTAAACGCGGCACAAAATCGCTTTAAAATGCTTATACAGGCGATTGGCAAGGGTACGGAAACGCTGTACAGGCTTAAAGCAGGTAATCATTTGAATATCATAGCGCCGTTGGGAAATGGATTTTCGCTTCCGAAAGTAGGAGAGAGGGTTATTCTTGTAGGGGGCGGAACAGGAATTGCTCCGCTTCTGTTTCTGGGTAAACACTTAAAAAACAATGGCTTTAAACCTGAGTTTCTGTTGGGTTTCAGAAATAGCGAGCGAGTTATTTTAACGGAAGAATATAACTCAATAGGATTGACGCATATAACAACCGAAGATGGTTCTGCGGGCGAAAAGGGGGTTGTTACGGATCATCCGGTTTTTTTGGATAAAAATATTGACCGGATATATTGCTGCGGACCCGATGCAATGATGAAATCCGTTGCAAAGCATTGCATTGATAACGGCATAGATTGCGAGGTTTCGCTCGAAAACCTAATGGCTTGCGGATATGGGATATGTTTGTGCTGCGTTGTCGATTCGGTGCGCGGCAATGTATGCGCCTGTACGGAAGGACCTGTTTTTAATGTCAAAGATTTGAAATGGTAAATCTGAAAGTTGATATAGGAGGTTTGAGTTTTAAGAATCCTGTTCTTACAGCTTCAGGAACATGCGGTTACGGAAGAGATCTAAATGATTTCTTTAATATCTCAGGGCTTGGCGGCATCGTTGTAAAAGGCACTACCCTTGAACCACGCGAAGGCAATCCATATCCCCGTATGGTCGAAACAGCCGCAGGGATGCTTAACGCCGTAGGGCTTCAGAATAAAGGCATTGATTATTTTGAGCAAAATATTTATCCCGAAATTTGTAATTATGACACTAACATCATTATTAATGTTAACGGGAACACAATTGATGATTATGTAGCTCTTGCTGAGAGGATTAATAATTTCGATAAAATTCCCGCAATTGAGTTGAATATCTCCTGTCCGAATGTTAAGCAAGGGGGAATGCTGTTTGGAACCAATCTCGATTCTGCTCGTCTGGTTACAAGGGCAGTGCGCGCTGTTTATTCTAAAGTGCTGATTGTAAAGCTTTCGCCAAATGTTACAAACATAGCCGATTTTGCGCGGGCGGTTGTCGATGAAGGCGCCGATTCGGTATCGCTTATCAATACGCTTCTTGGTATGGCTATAGACGTTAATAAAATGAAACCATCGCTATCGACAGTAACCGGCGGATTGTCGGGTCCTGCAATTAAGCCGGTCGCTTTACGCATGGTGTGGCAGGTTGCAAATGCCGTCAAAGTGCCTGTCATCGGGATAGGAGGGATTATGAGCGCCTCCGACGCCATAGAGTTTCTGTTGGCGGGAGCAAGCGCAGTGCAGGTAGGAACGGGCATTTTTATTGACCCTTTATTACCAATAAAAGTAGTTGACGGCATTGAAGCCTTTCTCAAATCGAAAGGATTTTCGGATATCAGCGAGATTACAGGTTTTGTTAATAGAAACTCCCATTACACTAAACTTTAAAAGAAAAAAGGTTGCCCTCGCAACCCTTTTCTTACCCTAAACCTAAATCCATGAAAAAACCTATTCAATTATATCCTCATTTTATCTTTTAATTTCTTTTTTATCTCTTTTTACTACTTATACGTTTATAAAAGAAAAATGTTTCATTTTTTTGCGCTTTTTTGACGAAAAAATTAAAAATATTTTTACAATTATCTTAATAGACTAATTAGCAATGATATAACAAAACATGTAAAACCATAAAAAAATCTTACAATCGTTTATTTACAATCCATTTTCTAAAAAACGGATCGTCTATTTCGTACTTTTTTGTTTTAATCAAAATACCTTTTGTTGTCAATCGTTTTAATGCGCTGAATATTGTACTTGAAGCGCTTGTGTGTTTGTACAATGCCGAAGCAGATAACAGATTTGCCTGTTCAAAAGCAATTTCAATCAAAACTTTTTTATCGGTGTTATTAAAATTGCTCCATAACCGTTCAAAATCATTGTCATGTTGTAGAATAATACTTGCAATAGTTTCGTTTACAATGTTTTCAGAATATTTTTTACGCTCCAGCACCATCCATACATGAAACGCTAATTGTTGCGTATAATGCGGGTGGCATTGCGAAAATGCCAGTATTTCTTCCGATATTTTTGGTGCTTTGCGCGTTATGGCTGCAAAACGGCTTTGTAAAAAATTTAAAAATTCGCTGTAAAGAATCTTGTCCAGTGTAAACAATTGACCGAAATGATAAAACGGCGATTTTTTATCTTCAAAAATTTGTTTCATCATCGATTCCGAACTTCCCATAAAAACATAATTTATATTCTTATGAAACTGTATTACAGAGCGTAAACGTTTATCCAACGATTTGTCTAACGACAGCAAATCCTGAAATTCGTCAAAAACTACAACGGGTCGGCTTTTTTCTTTGCCAAGTTTTTCTATTAAATTCAGCACATCTTCCAAATAGACAAAACTGTCTGTGTGAGGCTGAAAACTAATTTCCACATTGTTTGTAACAGGATTTACCGATAGTGTCGGCACAATCCTAAAATTGCGGATCATGAATTTCAGTTTTTCAAAAGGATATTTCTTGAAAAGTTGTTTCAACAGTTGGTTTGCAAAATCGCCTGTATTTGTTAGCAGTTGTAAATCAAGCCATAAAACAGGTCTATTTGTATTTGCAACAACCTTGTTTACCAGACTTGTTTTGCCAAACCGGCGCGGAGCAATCATAATAACATGATTTCTGCCCGCAATGATTTGAGATAATCTTTCGTATTCAACTTCCCGATCTGTAAAATAATCGCCGGAAACAACCGAGCCAAATCTAAACGGATTATTCATATTAATCTATAATTTATACTTGCGAAAAAAATCGCAACGAAATTTATCGCAAAAATAATATAATTTCTATAACAAACAAATCTTAGCATTATTTTTTAATAGAATAACCGAATAACAGATTATTAAATCAATTACTCGGTTATTCAGTTATTCAGTTATTCAGTTACTAATTATTCAGACTTTATTGAATTTACCGGATTAGCTGTTGCGGCTTTAACTGCCTGCCAGCATGCCGTAAACAGTGTAAGTACAACAGTTATCAGAGCCGCTGCTGCAAACATCCACCATGCAAGCGAGATGCGGTAAGCGAAGTTTTCTAAATATTTGCTGCCAATCCACCATGCCACGGGCAGTGCAATGAGCAGCGAAAGCGCCAAAAGCCGCAGGTAATTGTCGGTAAACAGCCTTACGATACTGCCTACGCTTGCTCCAAGAACTTTACGGATGCCTATCTCTTTTTTGCGCTGCTCTGCCATGAACGCCGTTAACCCAAACACGCCCATGCAGGCTACCAAAATTGCAAGTATTGAAAAACTCAACACAAGGCTGCTTGTTTGACGGTCTTCTTCGTATGCCTTTGCCATTAACTGATCGGGAAATCTGACTTCGAAAAGGTCGTTAGGAAAATGTTTTTTGAAAATTTCTTCGTAAGTCTGCAGTTGCTGAGACAAATTGCCCGCTTTCACTTTCAGCAATAAATTCCCGAAACGTTGATCAGTCCAATTGTGAAATGCAAAAGGAGCGATGGGATTGTGCAGACTTTGAAAATTAAAATTTTCAACCACGCCGCAAACATATACAGGTTCATCTTTAGTAAATTGGAATGGCAACCTTTTCCCGATGATTTCTTCCGGAGTTGTTTCCAAATATTCCACCGCCTTGCGATTGATAATGATATTCGGAATGGTATCGCCAGGTATTCTTTCGGGGAGCATTGTTCCTGCTATTAATTTGATTTGAAGCAGATCCATAGCTTCTGGAGTTATTTTGTTCATAAACAGGGCAAGATTATTTTCTTGATTGCTTTCATACATATCCGTCAAAGTTTTAAACAACGGTCTGCCGGTATTTTCGCCTAAAGGGAAGCCTCCTGCAGATAAAGCTACCTCTAATACGGACTCCTGCGCCAAAAAATCATTCTTCAAAGCATCTGCATTCAATTGGGCAGGAAATTTAATGCCTATAACATGTTCTACGCTGTAACCCACATCCTTGTTGTTCACAAAATTCATCTGCGCTTGGATAATAATTACCCATGAAATCAGAATTACCGCCACCGAAAACTGAACTATGCTCAAGCCTTTACGCACCAGCGCATGACTGCTGCCTTTGGTAAACACCGACTGGCGAATGACCGTAAGCGGCGCAAAGCCCGACAGATACAGCGCAGGATAAGATGCGGCAACAAAAGTAGTTACCAAATAAACCGCCAATATGCCCAGAAGAAATCCTGTGTTAATAAAAATACTCGGCTGTATATTTTGCCCAGCTATCAGGTTAAAAACTGGCAGTAAAATCCATGCCAGTACAAAGGCAGAAATGAAAGAGAAGAAAGTCAGCAACCCTGTTTCGGAATAGAGCCTCACAATAATTTCTCTTCTTTTTTCGCCAAGCGTTTTGCTGATGCCTATCTCTTTTGAGCGTTTCTGCGCACGGGCGGTTGACAGGTTCATGTAGTTGATGCAGGCGACAAACAGGATGATAGCGGCAAGCAGCGAAAACATTTTTACTCGCCCAATGTCCCCCATATTTACAGTGAATTGATTGCCAAGAGATAAAAGTTGTTTTGAATACAAATGAATCTTGTCCAACGGCTGAAGCATGACTTGATAAAACTTGAATTCTAAATTATTATCAACCAACTGCCGCATTCCTGCTTCCACAGTCGCTGCATTCGTATTCGGAGCAAACATGAAAAACGTTTCAAGCTGAAGGCTACCCCATTCAGGATTTTCGTATATCCAGCTTTGAGTAGCCGACATGAAATAACCAATCATTTGATAGCCTTCAAAAGATGAATTTGACGGAAAATCTTTATAAACGGCTCTTACTTCATATTGTTGTCCATCGACCAACAGGATTTCGCCTATCGAATTTTTGTCGCCGAAAAACACATTTGCCTGCGACTCGGAAAGAGCAATTTTGTTTGGTTGTGCAAATACATCTTCAGCAGAGCCATAGATGAAAGGAGTATTGAATAGAAGGAAAAAATCCTCATCTGCCCAGCAAAGTTTTTCAATTTTAAAAAGTATATCATCTGCTTTCACAAAAGCTGATTGAATCATAATCCTTACGGCAGTTTCCACTCCGGGAATTTCTTCCTTTGCGGCAAGCGCTAAAGCGGGGGAACTAAAACCTGCAATTCCTTCCATTCCTAAAAATGACACCTCAGAATTAGCGCGGTAAATCCGCTCATGGTTTGTAAACTGTTTGTCAAACGAATACTCGTTGAAAATGAAAGCGCAGATAAGCAACACAACCGTCAAACCGATGGAAAGCCCTGCAAGATTGATTACGGGAAATATCCCCTGCCGCGATATATTGCGGGTAAATATTTTCAGAAAAAATAAGTTCATAGCTTTAAGTTTTAAATAGTTAAATTATTTCTGTTATTCAGTTATTCAGTTATTCTATTATTCCGTTATTAGTTACGCTCTTTTGAATGACATCTCTTTCATACAATTTTCCACTACCTGTTTTCCGTCTAACATACGGACAATACGTTGAGCATATCGCGAGTCGTGGTCGCTGTGAGTTACCATTATAATGGTCGTTCCTTTTTCGTTCAGTTCGGTAAGCATTTGCATTACATCCATACCGTTTTTACTGTCCAAGTTACCCGTAGGCTCGTCGGCTAATATCAGTTTCGGACTGTTGACGATAGCACGTGCCACCGCCGTCCTTTGCTGCTGACCTCCCGAAAGCTGAGAAGGGAAATGGTTGCGGCGGTGCATCATCTGAACACCTTCAAGAGCCGCTTCAACCAGCGCCTTGCGCTCGGATGCCTTTACATTGTTGTAAACCAGCGGCAGTTCAACATTTTCATACACGCTAAGCTCGTCAATCAGATTGAAGCTCTGAAACACAAAGCCTATGTTGGCTTTCCGCAGGTCGCTTCGCCGATTCTCGTTGAAATTCGAAATTTCTGTTCCGTTGAACAAAAAACTGCCTCCGTCGGGTTCGTCGAGCATACCCAGAATATTGAGCAGCGTGGACTTTCCGCAGCCCGAAGGTCCCATAATGGCTACAAATTCGCGTTCATTAACCTCTAAGTTCATTTTGTTGAGGGCTACCGTTTCAACCTCTTCGGTACGGTAAATTTTTTCTAAATCTTTAATTGTGATCATGACATTTAAGTTTTAAGTTATAAAATTAATTAATATTTAATGGTATTCCTTTATAAAAATCGAGTACTTTGGTTTTGAAGATATATTCGTATTTAGCCTGTGCAAGGTTTGACTGTGCTTCAAGAAGTTTATTTTTTGAAACATTGTAATCGACCGGAGTTACAAGCCCAACCTCAAATTTTTGTTCGCTATACATGAATGCCTCCTCCATCGAGGTTACTGCCTTTTGCATTGCCGCAAATTTTTTCAGCGCTGCCGATGCATCCGCGTATGCCTGCTGAATATTTTTGTAAAGCTGTTTCTTCGTTTCGTCAAGAAGATATTTGCTGATTTCAACATTGACTTTTGAATTAGAAATGCGATTATTAGTTTGCCAACCGTTGAGTATGGGGATGCTCAATGTAAATCCAAGTCCATAGTTGCGTCTATCCTTAAATTGATCGATAAAAGAATAATTGCCGCCTGAAGCATTTTTGCCCTTGTCGGAATAGCTTGTTGAAATAAAATGATTCATATATAATCTCGGACTCCTCATTCCTCTTGCTATTTTAAGGTCGTATTCGCTTGCCGTCAGACTTAACTCTGAGCTTTTAACGCTTGGTCGCGCTCCGCTTGCAACGAGAAAAATCTCTTCAACAGTTTCGCCAATCATTGCATTGACATCAATGTTTATTTCCGGAACAACAATTTCAAATCCTTCGGGAGTCAGCAATTCAAGAAGCTGGGTTAAATCTAAATATGCAAGAGTAAGTTTATTTTTTTGGGTTATGAGCAGCAGTTCTTCCTGCGCCGCATTAGCTTCAATCTGCAAAAGGTCGCCGATGGCTACGCTTCCCGCATCAACAAATTTTCTTGTTTTCTCAATCTGCTGCAATGTTACCTGAAGCTGCTCTTCGGTAACCGAAACCAACTCCTTATCCAGCAATATCTGAAGATAATAAAGCGCTACGTTGAGTGAAATACTTTCCTTAGTATCCAAAAGATCTTGCTCGCCGGCGCGAAGCAGATATTCATTTTTTTTAATCGTATTATAATTTTGCAGTCCGTTAAAAATATCCATGGTTCCGCCAAGACTAAATCTGCTCACCATCGTTCTCTCTTCAAAAAACTCGTATATAGTTTGGTCGAGCGTGCGTCCCCACGAGATGTCTTCCGACGCCGAAGCGCTTAAAGTTGGAAGAAGTTTCATCTTTGACTGAACGAGCGAGTTTTTATCAATATCTGTTTGCAGACTTTGTTTTTTTATCTTCAAGTTGTTCTCAATTGCGTGATTGATACATTCGTCGAGAGTCCATGCTTTTTGCTGCGATAACACTGCAACTATCGGAAACAGAACAAAAATGGCTGAAAGTAATATGCACTTTTTCATGATTGTATTATTTTAAATTTTTAATTACTAATTCCTGTATGTCGCCGTAGTTTTCATAACTGTTCGACACTATGCGGTCGCCTGCTTCAAGTCCTTCAAGAACTTCGTAGTAATCGGGATTCTGGCGACCAATGCGTATAGAAGTGCGGTACGCTCTGCTGCCGTCTTTCGACACTTTGAAAATCCAGTTACCGCCCGTTTGCTGATAGAAACCTCCGCGGGGGATGATAAGAGCATCGGTTTCGTCGCTTAGCGCAATGCGTATTTGCAGCGATTGTCCGCGGCGGATATTATCGGGCACGGAGGCTTCGAAAATCATATCCACTGCAAAGCGTCCCGCTGTTACCTGCGTGTAAACTTTTTGAATTTTCAGCGTATATGTGCTGTCGCCGCGGCGGTATTGACCTTCGAGCCCGGGATAGATGCGCGAAATGTAATGCTCATCTACCTCTACACGTACTTTAAAACCGCTCAACACATCAATTTGACCAATACGCTGACTTTTGTTTTTGCTTTCGCCTATTTCAGCATCAAGCGATGTGAGTTGTCCTCCGATGGGTGCACGCACCGTAAGGTCGTCAAATTTACGCTGCATCAGGTCTAATGCGGTTTTCGATCTTTCATACGATTCTCTGTTTTGATTCATCTGCTGCGCTGTAGCAATCGAATCCTGTTTTAGGACTTCCAATGTCAAAGCTCTCAATTCGACATAATAATCATAATTGTTTTTTGCTTGCAGAAAATCCTGTTCGGCTATGGCTTTAGATTCATATAGCTTTACATTCATGTCGTACACGCGCTTAGATTCTTTTAATTGGTTATCCGTATTTACCATTGAGGTCTGTTTGTTGACAGTGTTTTGCCTTGCATTGATTTCTGCAAGCTGCATCTGCATCAACATGTTATACACGCCTGTTTCCTGCTGAACGATAGTTAATTCCATATCGTTATTACCCAATCGCAAAATAGGCTGTCCCGCTTCGAGAACTGCGCCGTCTTCCACAAAAATTTCTTCAACCCTGCCGCTTTCCTGCAAATCGAGGAAAATGGTAGATATTGGCTGTACAATGCCCGTTACGGGAATAAACTCGCGGAATGTGGCGATTTTTGTTTCGGCGATGGTCATTCGTTCGCTGTCCACATTCAACCTCGATTTACCCGAAGCACTGAATATTATAAAAACAAGCGCCGCTGCAAATAAGAATCCTCCTGCAAGGAGCATGATCCTCTTTTTTGTCCATTTTTTCTTTTCAATTAGTCTGTCCATAGTTTTAAGTTTTAGTTGTTATTAGTAATTTTTATTGTGTTCGTTTTATCTTTTGCTGTTTTATACTACATAAATCGTGCCAAACTATTATTTTACTAAAATACAATGCGTTACATTTTTTAACATTTTCAAAAAGTGTCCGAAAATGAACACTTAGTGTCCGATATCGGACACTTTTTAATTTTTTAGCAAATATTTTTTTGATTATATAACCTTGTATATGATCCATAAAAAAGCGTGAAATTGTTCATCTAAATTGCTTATTTATGTATCTCGGTTCTGCAAACCTTTGGGATAAATAAGCGGGAACAATTCACGCCTCTTGGCGCGAACTTTCACAACTTATTCTCATCCCATTTAAAATTTTGCAGATTTAAGATACATGAGAATAAGAGCGGCAAGCTCAAAGTATCTGTAAAATTCGTTATTCGTTTATGTCATATTTTCAGGTGTTTTTGTTTATTAAATTTTCAATTTCGGTAATAAATTTTTCGGCGGGTTTGAGCAAAGGATCAATATCTTCTTCTTCTATAATAACCCAGTCTTCATAATCACCTCTTTGTCGCATGTTAAAAAGATTGCCATAAATTTTAATCAAACTTTTATCTATTTTGTTTTCTTTGATATAATACAATGACAAAATAGTTTTAACGCCATTATGTGTATGTGTTTGATGACCATCTTTAATTAACAATGCACTCGCAGCATAAAAGCAAGAATAATATAAACGGTTTGCAGCGCTTCTCCATAACTTGTTTTCAATTAAGATGGGTACTTCAGCAAGCGTTTCTTTCGCTTTTTGCAATCTGTAATCTACAACCGTTTTCCTCTCTACATTTGACAATCTCATAAATTTGTATTGTTTAATTAATCAATATTCCTTCACTCATTACATTTTTATAGAAAGGAAAACATGTACCTTTATCCCATTCTTCTTGTGTATATAAAAGGGCATTGATTGCTATACCGTAGTTCCAACCTATCTCTTCAAACGGAAAAGCATACTTATCATAATCGTTCCATTTATGTTTACCTTTTTTGTTCAGCAACACAAGCAAATCCCAATCAGACTCCTCATGAGCATCGCCGCGTGCCTGCGAGCCGAAAAGAATCACCTTTTCGTTGGGCAACAACTGCCGTTTTAATGATTGTATTTCGTTGAAAATTTGCTGATTCATACTTCATCACTTTGCACAAAGATATAAAATATTACGAACAACAAACAATATTTTAAACAGTTTCTTAAATTTAATCGGTAAAGACAAAAATAATTTTTATAGCTCCAATAAAATTTGTTAATTTGAACTTTATACAGTTTTCGATAATTTTACAAATAAATAATAATATGAACCTGCGCCAAGCCAATATTTTAGTAGTCGATGACGATAAAGACGTTTTAACCGCAGTCCGTTTCCTTTTGAAACCGGAGGTAAAGAGTATTGTTACCGATCCCAATCCCGAAAATTTGCGGAGACTGTTATCGGAAAACAATTTTGACATTTTGCTGTTAGACATGAATTTCAACAGTTCCATAAATACCGGAAACGAAGGTCTTTACTGGCTGAGGCAAGTCAGGTCGTGGGGCGTCAAGGCGCAGGTAATTATGATTACGGCTTATGCCGATATTGATTTGGCAGTTAAATGCCTGAAAGAGGGAGCCGGCGATTTTCTCGTCAAGCCATGGCACAATGAACAACTACTACTCACTTTGACCGAAGCGCTTGAAAAGCAGGCATCGCCCGAAAAAAAACAAGCTGGTGTGAAAGAGAAAAAGTCGCCGGTTGAAATTATTGGCGAGTCGGAAATTATGCAGCATCTTTTCTACAAATTGGAAAAAATAGCTCCTACCGATGCCAATGTGCTGATTCTTGGCGAAAACGGAACAGGAAAAGATTTAATTGCAAACTCCATTTATCAACTGTCGCTAAGAAAAGATAAACCGTATATCAAAGTAGATGTTGGTGCGCTTACCGAAACACTGTTCGAAAGCGAGCTGTTTGGTCATAAGAAAGGAGCATTTACCGATGCGCGTGAAGACCGCATCGGGTTGATTGAAGCGGCGAATGACGGGACGCTGTTCCTTGACGAAATAGGCAACATCTCTCTTCAGCAACAGGCAAAACTTCTCACGACACTGCAAAACCGTCAGATTACGCGTTTGGGCGACAATGTGCCAATCGCTGTAAACTTGCGGTTGATTACGGCTACAAATGTTCCTCTTGCCGAATTGTCGAATGAGCGGCGTTTCCGAAAAGATTTGATTTACCGTATTAATACAGTTGAAATTACCGTTCCGCCATTACGCGAGCGAGGCGATGATATATTGGCGCTTACCGCTCATTTTCTTAAGATTTATGCGCAAAAATATCTAAAACCCGAATTGAAACTTTCCGAACCTGTAAAAGAAAAACTGATGCAGTATAATTATCCGGGCAATGTTCGCGAATTGCAATATGCCGTTGAACGGGCGGTTATTATGGCTGACGGCAATAAGCTGAAAGAAGAGGATATAGTATTTTCGCCCATTGAACAAAAAACACCGAAAACGCCAAATTCGGAAACTAATAATCTTGAAGATATGGAACGGGCGGCAATCATGCAGATTGTTGAAAAAAATTACGGGAATATTTCCAAAGCGGCTAAGGAACTTGGACTTACACGCGCCGCTCTGTACCGAAGATTAGAAAAATACGACTTATGAAATTTAAAGCGTATTTCATTGTATTGTTTCTTTTCACGCTAAGCGCAGTAGGCGCTGTTGTTTTCTTTTTTGCCAAGAATGAGTTATATTTTACCGGCATCGCTCTTGTTGTTACGCTGTTTTTAATTCGTTATACACTTCGATATATCTTTAAGATATTCACGGATATAGATGACTTTGTGATGGCGGTCAAGTATCGCGATTTTTCGAAACGATATACCGTGTCGGGAAACAAACGAAACGATTTATACAAATATTTCAATGCGATAAGCGAAACGTTTCTTGTCATAAGCCGCGAAAAAGAGGCGCAGCAGCAATATCTTAAACGAATACTGGAATTGGTCAATACGGGAATACTCTCTTATGACATTGATACTTTAGACACGCTTTGGATGAATGACTCGTTCAGAAATATGTTTCAAATACCTTATGTAAAGAACATTAACTGGCTGAAGAAACGTCATCCAAAACTGTACGAAGAATTGAATGAAATTCAGTTGGGCGAGAATCGTCTTACATCAATCAGCGTAGGCAGTCAAACCATTAAACTGCTGAGCAATGCCTCCACCTTTCAAACCGGAGGAAAGACCTATATGTTGATAGCGTTTCACAATATCGGCGCCACGTTGGAAGAGGTTGAGTCGGGCGCATGGAAAAGCCTGCTGAATGTGATGACTCACGAAATTATGAACTCTATCGCTCCAGTAGCTTCATTGGCTGATACAATGAAAAAACGGATGGCGATAATGAAAGAGAATACCGAACTGAAAGACTCTCCCGATTTCGAAGATATGGAATCGGCTATGGAAACCATTCGCAGACGCAGTGAAGGATTACTGCGGTTTGCCGATACTTACCGCAATCTGAGCAAAAATATTGTCCCCGAAATACAACCTGTTAATCTGCACGAATTGCTGAATTCCATCTATCGTTTAATGCAGCCGTCACTTGAGCAGAAAGGTATTTTGTTGGAGGTCAGGACAGAAAATACTTCGGTAACTGCCCGCATTGACCGCAACCTTATTGAGCAGGTAGTAATCAACTTTATCACTAATGCAACTCATGCCGTGAAAGATAAAAAAGAGCCTCATATTCTTCTTTATTCGGGAATGACGAATGAAAATCCCTATTTTACGGTTGCCGACAACGGTTGCGGAATTTCAGCCGAAATACAGGAAAAAATGTTTATACCGTTTTTTAGCTCAAAGAAAAGCGG
>Ga0082212_10007955_pt1 | contig 13930 bp, 15 predicted proteins | sample TergutNt197P3_FD_71548 | JGI IMG/M metagenome (GOLD analysis project Ga0082212, IMG submission 71548) | Neocapritermes taracua P3 segment gut microbial communities from Petit-Saut dam, French Guiana - Nt197 P3 | ecosystem: Host-associated > Arthropoda: Insects > Digestive system > Gut ... | reverse complement strand
CCCTTCGTTCAGTTCCCCTCCGTTGTCGGGCTTAAATGGTCGCGTGGCCGGGTGATGACGCGGCGATTGCCGATTCCAATTTCATGGTACAATGAAAGCCAATCGGTACTGAAAATACTGAAAAAATGACAATGTCGAACGGCACACGAAAAGCCCCCGTTTCCTCATTCGGAAAGCCCGGCGGATTGAATCTCGAGTGGTCTTATTGCGGGAAAGCCATGCGGGCACAGGCGTTCTTGCTCGTGTTGCTGTCGTTGGTGATGGTGGGCGGTGGTGTGTATGTCACGCTTGCCGAATGGCTCGGTTCATCGTATCTGCTGGTTTGGTCTGTGATTACCGGTAGTTTGGCACTGTTTTGGGGATATTATTATGCCGTTTATTTTTATCGAGTTTGGACGATCCGTTACCAATTGACCGGTCAACGGCTTAATGTGCGTCGGGGATTGTTGACGCGTACCTGTGATTCGATGGAACTGATCTATGTTGATGATGTGCGTTTCGAGCAAACGCTGATTGACCGATTCGTGAATGGTGGGGTGGGGAGTTTGATTATCTTTTGTTCGGCGGATAAAACGGATAAGCAATTGGTGGTTGCCGGTATTGACAACCCTCATGAGATTTTTGAAAAAATTGATTCGACGCGAACGGCTCTTCGAGCCAAACGTTCTATTCTGACCGGAGCCTAATCCGACAGCGCAACGGACAGAAAAACAACCTCATTTTCACCTTATTTTTTTAACAAAACAACCTCAGTAGTCATTGGCATCACAACAATTTCAACCTAATTACCTCATTGTTCGGTGTCGGGAATAAGGTAATCAGGTTAGACGTTTTTGAGTTTCGGTACTACTGAGGTTGTTTCGTCAGAAAATTAGGTAAAAATGAGGTTTTGGTTTTCATCTGATTGCGCTGTCGGACTAACCCGTGTATGCAAGTACCTCCCAAAGTGGGAGAGGACGTTTTTTATATCGGTTACAACAACAACAATAAAAACATGTTAAGCAACATACGTCATCTTGCCTTGGATATGGATGGAACAATCTACAAGGGAAAAAATCTTTTTCCTTATACGCAACAAGCGTTCGACATTTTGGACTCGTGCGGGGTCTCCTATACCTACTTGACGAACAATAGTTCGCTCAGTGCCACGGATTACGTCAACAAGATCAACCGTCTCGGTTTGCGCGGGACTTTGGACAACCTGTACACATCCTCCCTGGCGACATTGGCGTATCTTCACAAACATCACCCGGAGTTTCGTTCCGTTTATCTGCTCGGAACGGAAAGCCTGAAAACCGAATTTCATGAAGCAGGCTACCGAATCGTTTCCGACGACGTTACCGACGAACCGGATTTCGTCATTGTCGCCTTTGATACGGACATGATCTATACTTCACTCTGCAAATCGGCGTGGTGGATCAAGCAAGGAAAGCCGTACTTTGCAACACATCCCGATAAAATTTGCCCGACCGATTTGCCGACGATCCTGGTCGATTGCGGAGCAATCTGCGATTGCCTCGCCTCGGCAACCGGACGAATCCCAGACAAGGTTTTCGGAAAACCGGATCCTTCGATGCTCGAAGGGATCATGGAGACCCATGACTTACTGCCACACGAACTGGCGATGGTCGGCGACCGTCTCTACACCGATATCGAAATGGCACATCGCGCTGGCGTGATGGGAGTGCTCGTCCTCAGTGGGGAGGCGACGCAAGAGGACCTGGACCGGAGCGGACTCAATCCTGAAATCGTCATCGAAAACATTTTGGCATTGGCAGCAAAAATCAAGGAGACAAAAAATTGTAGTTGTACTGTCTGACATAAATATCGGATTGGTCTTTCTTTTTTCTGTGGGCTTTTGTATCCTTCTTTTTTCTATTCTTTGAGCGGTGATGGCACGACGATTTGAATTACGAAAACGAGAGATAGAACACGATGCCCGCATCCCTGCCGAAGCCCTCTCTGGGTGCGTTCGGCGATTGCAACAGTTCGGAAAGCCCTACTTCGAGCACTTTCGACGCTCCGAAACAAGGCAAAACGCACAGTTTTTCCTCGAAGGTCTCCTCTCCGACATCCCCCGCAAAAACGCAGAATCCATTGCCTACCGCTACGAACAAGACCGAAATAATCTCCAGCGATTTATCGGACAAACCGACTGGGATCACCAGGTTTTGCTCCAACGTCTTGCCGAACAAGTCGCCGCCGCAATCGGTGAAGACGACGGCATTTTTGTCTTTGATCCGAGCGGATTCGAGAAAGATGGCAAAATGTCAGCAGGCGTTGCCCGACAATGGCTTGGACGATTCGGCAAAGTTGATAACGGACAAGTTGGAACGTTTATGGCTTACGTGACGAGACAAGAACACGTTCTCGTCAATGCCAAGTTGTTCATTCCGCAAGAGTGGAATGACGATCCGGCAAGATGCAAACGGGCGCACATCCCCGAGAAGGAGTACCGAAAACATAAAACACGGCATCAACATTGTTTGGAGATGTACAAAGAACAGAGCGAACTGCTACCGCACCAATGGGTTGCTGGCGATGATGAAATCGGCAAAGTGAGTTCATTTCGGCGAGCATTGCGAAAGTGTACCGTCAAGTATGTTCTTGCAGTTCCTTGCAATACAAAGGTTCGTGATTTGGAACAGGTTCCGAAGTATTCCGGACGTGGAGCACCGTCCAAGGGAGCGTTTGTTCGAGTCGATGAATGGAAAAAATTCATTTTCTTCATCGTCGACGACCAAAATTGCAAGCGGAGATTCTGCCATAAGTGAGTCATTTAATTTTCATCTGAGCGAGATACGGTCTGTCAGGATGAACGTCAAGCCGTTGCATGAGGGGATCAATGACCACATCCATTCCTTCCAATGGAATGGCACCGAGCAAAACTTCGTTCGCACCGGGAAGTACAATCGCATCGCAAGTGGTTCGCCGATTTTTGAAACGTACCGTAACAGGACCGACGAGTGTACGTTTGCTGTGAGTTCCATCTGCCAATTCGACTTCGACACTGTCTTGAATCATCAGGTCAAGTTGGTCGGCAATCGCATCGTTGATCGTCAGCATATATGCACCGGTATCAACGAGGGCTTTAACATTTATCTTTTTTACGTCCTTTTCCGCAACGAGCCCCTTCTTAAAAGCGGTCTCTTCGACGGAATTCGACAAAATAATATCTGCGTAAATAAGTCCCATGATTTTGTTCCTTCGAAAAAACGGCTTAGGTCATTATATCATAGATACGCAGAAGTCGCAATCGGAAACGAAATGACGGAAAAAATGTCGTTCTCATTGCCGTTTTGAGAAAATGGCTTTCATCCGTCTGCTCAAAAGCCGAAGAGTCTGCCTCACCCACGGCATTGGGTCGTCCCAAGTAAAGTACGCCCAGGCAACCGGACGAGGCAACCATTTGAAAAAATCTTTCCAAGCGGGATCGCCTGACCGCCACAACTCTTTGAGCGTACCCAATTCCAACTCCATATCTGCCCAAGAGCCCACTCTGACTTTATCGGGCACATAATCCTCGCCTGCCTTTGTCAATGGTTCACCTATTGCCGCAAGATAGGAATCCCAGACCAAATCGACACCAGCGGACAAGCAAATCGAATTGAACGCCTCTGGGCGAAAACTCGATTCAATATAAACGTATTCCTTTGAGATCGCATGCTGTTTACATTCGATCCCGATGAATCCTCGGAGTCCGAACAGTCGGCAGAGTTTTTTGGATTTTTCTATAAAAACAGGATCGGGAACCGAATCAACTTGTCCCGCTGCCATAACTCCGCGTCCCGGAGGGTTTTGCCGGATTTTTCGTCCACTTAACCAAATCCTCGGTTCGCCGGTTGCGTCGCAACTTGCCATGAAAAAGACAATGTCTCGGTCGGTTCCCGGAATGTATTCCTGTGCGATCAACTCGATCCCATCTTTTGCTAATATCGGAGTAAGGTCCTTTCGCATCGCCTCTTCGTTCTCGAAAAGTGCCGTCTTCATCACCACTGCATCACGAATTTTATTTGACATGGGGCGAACGAGTACCGGAAAAGCAAGTTTGCTTGCGACGAGTTTCAAATCGTCGATGCTTTGCAATATCACCGTTTCCATGACACGAAAACCGGCTTGTGCCGCCAAGGGGAACTGATCACTCTTGTGCGTCGTCAATGGCAGTGCTTTTTCCAGTGGAGTCAACACATTGAAATGTTCGCTCACAAAGTCCGAGATTGGTTCGAGATCGTGATAGTGTGATTCATTTGTTACCATAAGAATAGGCTTAACGGGCTGAGAACCAATTTCTCGTTTACATTTTTCTAGTCGTTCCAGTATTTCAGTTTTGACATCCAAAGACGAAATCGTGAGGACTTTTTTTACATAACAACTCCATGCAACAGAAGTATTTTGCGCAGGTGTCAAGATATACAAAGGAACTCTATGTCGTCCCAAAGATCGAACAATGCCTAGAGTATTTGGTCCATCCCAAGTCAGTAATACAATAGGAGTCTTCGGAAAAACGTTAAAAAAGGGATGGGTGTTTTTGCGAACAAAATGCGGTAAGTACACTCCGAAGATTTTTTGACCACTGTGAGTCCCTAGCACGGAAAAACCTAGGCGCAGATGCGTCAGTAAAGAAGGCAATCGCCTGTCCTCCTCAAGCACTGCACTGACAACAAACTCACAATCGGTCGTTGCAAAAGTACGTTCGATAGCAAACGAGAGCAACTGTTTTCCAAGTCCCTGTCCTCTCTTTTCGGAATTAAGAAAAAGATTAACAACTTGGAAAACTGGGTTATCAGAAAGTTTTTGAATCTGTGGAATAAAGTTATATTCACCCGTTGACATCCAGACAGCCCCTAGTAATTGATTGGTCTCTTTCTCACGGACAACAAAACAAAGAATTCCTTCTTGGAACCGGTTGGAAAATTTTTTGTGTCGCAATTCTATTTCCAAAAAATCAGGTCCGTCCGCTGGAAACGCAGCAACGATGTCATCGCAATCTTTTTCGAATTCCGCTTCTCGAAAGAGATAGTGATCCGTATCAAGCCGAGTCGGTTTGAAGGCGGTGCGAGTAAGTCCCAGTATTTGCCGCTTGGTACGGGGAAAAAAGGGAATAGGCGGAATCAACGATTTGATAAACGATTTCCAACTCATAAAATGTCAAATAAAAACTTTGCAACGAAAAACTCAACGTCCTAACCCCCCCTTATCCCGCTAATGATCGCCTTGAATGAATTCAACGTCAAGTCTCGCGTGACACAAATGCGGTGAATGGCAAGAGGATCAATGGAGCAAGTTCCGTCAGCAGGTAAGTCGTTACGTCTATTCGTCAGCGTAAAAGCCAAACGAAACCCCAATTCCTTTGCCTTGGTCTTTACCCTTTTGGAATAATCCTGCGACGAACCAAAAGGATACGCCAAAGTATCACATTCGCCGCCGAGTTCCTGCTCGATTTTTACCTTCGATGCTTGTAACTCTTCGTGTAACGCATCTCGCGGCAGATCGGCAAGGACCAGATGCGAAACCGTATGACAACCGATATCAACATTAAATTTCTGTAACTCCCGAACTTCGTCCCAAGTCAAAAAGTCCTGTAATTCATGAATGTATTCCTCGGTCGTTGGGGAAATATCCATATTGCCGACATCGTAGCGCAAGCGGTCTAACCACTCATGGTGTTCATCCAAAGGCAGGGCTTTCACGCGATATGCAACCTGCTCACAAATGGAAGAACGTTCAGAAAGGTCTTCCGGTAAGTCAAACGTTTCGTCGTTCACTTTGATCTGTGTCAACTGCGAATCCATCAGCAAGTTTTGCGATTCCAATGCGGAAAAGATTTTGTTTTCTGTTCCAATGAAGCCCGTCGTTACAAAGACGGTAGCCGGTATATTGTACTTTTTCAACAAGGGAGCGGCAAATGTCAAGTTATTCCGATAGCCGTCATCGAAGGAAACGAAAATGGCGTTATCCGGCAACGCTTCCTTGCCGTTTGACACGACATAATTACGGATGTCTTGTAGCGAAACAGGATTCCAGTGTTTGCGAAGATGTTGTAGTTGCTGCTCGAATTGCGAAACCGTCACGGCAATGTTGGTACGTCGGTCGTCCAGCGGCGAATCGTCGGAAACAACGGCATGGTAACACAGAATGAGCAATTTTCGCCGCATTCTCCATCGAGCATAATGGTTCAAACCGAAGGCATTCACAGCTTTCAAGACGAACTGTTTGACAAGTGTTTTCATGCGGGACTCCTCACTTTCTTCGTGTCCCTTATCGACACCAGTACGATTAGTCCGATTCTAATCGGTTTGGACATATTTGTGCCTCATGGACAAGGATTACTCTCGGCGGTACGTATTTTATCCGTTTGATGGCGAGTTGGCAACGGGGTGCGCAATTTGACAGGCAGCCCCTAGTTTTTCGAGACTAACGGCAATGACATCGGCGTGGTTTTCTTCTTCATCGTCGACGACCAAAATTGCAAGCGAAGATTCTGCCATAGCCCTCTATTGTAACATGGAAAGCGATTAACAAAATCCGAAATGAAACGAAGGAATGACGGTGAGGTAACGGATACCTTCACCTGCGGTTTTTGTGCGTTCACGTCACGTCCACCCTTTTGCCTCTTCCAGTAACTCATCAAGAGGTGTTTCATTGTACCAAGATTGTGTTTTTCGCCACTCGGTATAATCTTTGACGAGCAAGTCTTCACTGTCTGGATTGACACTGTAATAACTGAACAGCGAAATAAATTTTGCGGTTTTTTCCGCTCCGAGGTTATTCATCAGCGCAGAGACTCCGGCATTACGTAATTCGACCGCTTCCTTATAATCAATGCTCAATGTCATAGTAATTTCCCCCTTTGATAAAAACGTATGGATTGATGACCTCTGTATGATGCTCAAATCGTGTTGACCGTTTGATAAAATCGTCGTCAGTAGTCAGTAAAAAATCTACTTGTTGTATCTCTGCGACTGCAAGATGAAGACAATCAAATGGTTTCAAACCGTAAGATTGAAATAATCGTGCAACGTTTTCGATTTCTGTATTCAGTTTATGGTATTCGTCGTATCTGTATATTTCAAGCACTTTGCGACGTTTGATCGCACTGGGCGTTTTCTTCATTTCCATATCAACGAAAACGCTTGACACAATGCTGATGGTACCGTTTTTTGACAATGATAAAATCAAATTGACGGCATCTGCTTCTCTTTCTATTCGCTCCTGAGTCAAATTGTCAAACGGTCTATGGTAACAACAGTTATCAAGGTACAATCTAATCTTTTTTTCCTTCATACAAAGTCAATTCGTTCAAAAAACATCAAATTGCTCCAAAGGAGCCTCTAAAAACTCAAAGAGTTTACATTTTAGGGGCTTATATTTTTGCGCACTTGGCGTAAACCTTTGCGTTCTTTGCGTTTAAGATTTTATCGCGGAGAACGCAAAGGACGCAAAGACAGAATCAAAACATCATTGTCACATTATTCCCAAAGCAACTCTGCTAATGATTCCCTACAACTGTTCGCAAACGAGGTCTCCGATCTCGCTGGTACCGAAGCCCATCTTTCCGGCGGCTTGACTCTTCATCTTATTGCCGGTTACAAATGCTACCGCCTTGGATACCCGGTCGGCGGCTTTGTCAAAACCCTCTTGTTCAAGCAGCATCGCCGCCGCATTGATCGTTGCTATCGGATTGATGACATTCTTGCCGGTGTATTTCGGAGCACTTCCCCCCATCGGCTCGTACATGCTGCATCCTCCTTTGTCAGGATTGATGTTGCCCCCAGCCGCCACACCCATTCCGCCTTGAATCATTCCCGCCAAGTCCGTGATGATGTCGCCGAACATGTTCGTTGTAACAATCACATCATAGTATTCGGGATTTTTCACCATCCACATACAGCACGCATCGACGTTATTGTAGTCGGTCTTTACATCGGGATATTCCTTGGCAACCTCGTCAAACGTTCGTTGCCAGAGATCGTGCCCGAATGTTAGTACATTCGTTTTGCCGACGAATGTGAGCATTTTTCCTTTCGGATTGTTCCGCTTTCGGGTGTATTCAAACGCCCAGCGGATGCAGCGTTCCGTCCCTTTTCGGGTATAGACCGCCATTTGCGTTGCCACTTCGTCGGGAGTACCTTTTTTCAAAAAGCCGCCGGCTCCGGTGTAGAGGTCTTCAGTGTTTTCCCGAACGACGACGAAGTCGATGTCTTCCGGCTTCTTGCCTTTGAGCGGCGTGTCCACACCGGGCAAAAGTTTCACCGGTCGCAGATTGATGTACTGGTCAAATTCGAACCGCAATCGCAGGAGCAGTGCGCGTTCCAGAATGCCCGGCGTTACGTCGGGATGACCAATCGCACCGAGCAAAATCGAACTGTACTTGCGAAGTTGGGCAACTTCTTCGTCGGTGATGGTGATTCCCGTTTTAAGGTATCGGTTTCCGTTGATGTCGAAATCATCGAACTGCATGTCGATTTTTTCGAGTTTCCCAACGGCTTTGAGGACTTTAACGGCTTCGGCGGCAACTTCTGGACCGGTGCCGTCTCCGCCGATCACTGCTATTTTGAGTTTTTTCATACATTTGATTGTCCTATTTTAGTGGCGAAATGTCAATAGACCGCCTGATTGAAGAAGTATGTCTGATTTGGAAGAGTTAAGCAGTATGTCGTTGCCGTCTCGCTTCGTAAAACAATATCCCGGCAGCAACGGAAACGTTTAAACTGTCGGCAATACCCAACATCGGCAACATTACCGACGTGATTCCTTTGCCGCTCCAAATTTCGGTCAGTCCTTCCGCCTCACTACCGAGGACAATCGCCGTCGGTCGGCAAAAATCGACTGCCGTATAGGACACTGCACTGCCGCACCACGCCGCCGTAATCTGATATTGCCGGTCTTTTAGCCAGCGGCAAATTACTGCGGACGATTCGCTGACCATCGGCATCGAAAAGACCGTTCCCATACTGCTACGGATTGAATTGGAGTGAAACGGATCGACGAGCGAGTCGGCAATCATCACGCCGTCCAATCCGGCGGCATCAGCACTGCGAAACACCGCTCCGAGATTGCCCGGCTTTTCCACTCCTTCCAATACGACGAGCAACGGGCAGTTTTTCTCTCCGATTTTCGTCTCGAAAACATCGAACAACTGCACCGGCTCTTCCGCCACGGCAACGATTCCTTCATTACGGTCACCGAAAGCAAGTTTTTGCATGACCGACTCCGTCACTTGGTGAACGATTGCATTTCCGAAGATTACGGCAGGTTGTACCGTAAATACTTCAAGGATTCGCACACCGGCTTGCACAGCACGGTCGTATTCTCGGTTGCCGTCGATCAAGAATGTACCGGTTCGCCGCCGATGTTTGCCGTCACGCAACTTGACCGCTTCTTTGATTTTCGGATTCGATAAACTCGAAATGATAGTCAACGGTTCCTCTCTTTTCGGTACGATTCGACACGCCGATAGCGTAACGAAATTTGAAATTTCCGGCAAGAGGGATTTCTCGGATCGTAGTCATGAAACCGTGACTCTAACAGTTATGCAAATGTATGGTAAAATGCTTGTAAAAGCACCACGAAAACAAAATGTTACACGCGCTTTTCCGTGAACCAGTACATTTTACTGAAGCAACACTGTCTCAATGGACAGAGATCGGTTGCCGATCCTTTTATGCGGAACTGTGTAGCATGGAAGATTACAAACAAGCGGCATCGGTAATCCATAACATCTCCGCAGAGTTCGTAGCGGTGCTCCCCCGGATGTTGAAGCCGGGAGAATCGAAAATTCTGCACAAAATTGCCGACCTGCAACCAGATGCGGTGCTGGCTCGGAATTTGGAAGAAATCGTGTTCTTTCGAGACAGAAATGTACCGATCATCGTCGATTTTTCGTTGAATATCGTCAATGACGTGGCGTTTTATCAGATGCTCGACTGGGGAGCGGAGCGGATAACATTCGGCTTGGATGTGAACGAGAAACAACTGGTAAGTCTATTGCAACTCGTTCCGCCGGAACGAGTCGAACAGATCGTGTTGGGGCGAGTGCCGCTTTTTACGATGGAACACTGCCTTTGGCGGACTCAATTTTTGAAACCGGAAGAGCGGTGCCAAAAATTATGCCGAACGCAACCATTGCAGATTCAGGATCGATATGGAGCATTGCACACCGTTCGCCCAGACATTTTTTGCCGGAACATTGTTGAGCGTTCGGAACCGATGGAGTCGCCGCCGCTCGTGCCGCATCTGCGGCTCGAATGGGATGACCGAATGGAAAACCTCGAACGCAAAATACAAGGTTGGGCAAAAAAATAGGAAATTACTAATTTGTCACACGAACCTTTGTGAAAAAATGTCAAACTCGTTTTTCACGCTGTTTAGCGTCCGCCCCATGTTTCATACACCCTCTTTGCAGGAGAATGGTGAATGACTATTGCGTAGATTATTTTCCATGTCGTTTTTCCCGCTGGCGGAAGAATTTCCGTAAATTCAGTAGAAAATCGCTTCCCGATTCAATCCAAAGTTGATCGATTCGGCAACGCTTCAACGAAGCGTCAATATGTCCGTGTACCTTTTGAAAATGTTCCGCAAGCATCTGCCGAACATGTGCATTTCGGCAATCAAGTTCCCGTACCTCACCAGTCTCCGCATCTTGTAACGTGATCAACCCAACTGCCGGAAATGTTCCTTCCCGCTTGTCCGTCAGCATCATCGCAATCAAATCGTGCTTCCTTGCACAAATCGACAACGCTTTCTCCGTCGGCGTTTGATTTTTCGATGAATAACGTTTACGTCCTGGTCGAAAAGCAACGGAATTGTCCTGTTGCCGAATACCCGAAAACATTTTTCCCATTTTTCGCTGTTGCAACGGCGTATCCGATTGCTCTTGATGATTTTGGAAAACATTTTCTTCCGGCAGCAATCCCGGCACGAAAAAATCGCTCAACAGAAAAATGACGGCTCGTTGTTTTTGCGTCCGATTCACGTATTCCAAAGCGGAGAGCAAATCGGTCTGCTCTCCTGTCGGTTCGGCAGCGATCAACTCCCGAAGCAAATGCAGGACATTGGCTTTGCCTTTTCGCGGACGATAAAAATGCAACACTCTGTCGGCAAACGTGATGAGACCAACTTTGTCGTTATTTTTCAGGGCAGAAAACATCAACGTCGCTGCCGTTTCAATGGCAGAGTCAATTTTGGAACGTTGTGAACCGAAGATTCCCGATCTGGAAACATCGACGAGAAACAGGATCGTCAGTTCCCGCTCTTCGACGAATCGCTTGATAAAGGGTTTTCCGACGCGGGCGGTCACGTTCCAATCGATGGATCGGATATCATCGCCGGGTTGATATTCCCGAACTTCGCTGAATTCCATTCCGCGCCCTCGAAAAACGCTTTTGTATTGTCCCGCAAAGAGTTCGTTGACCGTTCGGCGAGCGACGATCTCAACTTGTCTGACTTTTTTGAGAAGTTCACTGACATCTGGCATACAAATTTCATCAACGCAATCCTAAAAATCCCCTATTGTCGAATGTTCCTGATTATGCTGGATTAGGTGGCGGTATTTGCTTGCAATCGCAGAGGTTGGTCTCCCGTAAGCGTTCAAAAAAGGTCATAATTTGCTTTGTTTTAGCAGAACAAAAAGTCAATCATGACCCCAGGAACGGCACGGATGCCAGCACCACGAGAAAATCATACCATCATTTTGCCCATCGGACAAGACGAATACACACAAATCATACCGCATCCACCGAAATTTCGAGTCTGGATCGACGAACAATTTCTCCTGAATCCCGAACTCTTTCCCGAAACCTTCGACACAAGATACAAGTTACACGACAAAAAAACTTCAGAAAAGACCGGTGTGATGCCCCGACGAATTGAATTGCGAAATGGTGAAGTCTGGACAATCCATCCCAGTTTCGTCATGCCATACATGACCGGCTTCACCGCAGATGTTGCCAAAATACTGCTACTACGAAAATGGAGTGTCCCCTATGAAGTTCTCGCAGACCTTTTCGGAAGAGATGCCAATTACTGGTATCGCTTGGAAACCCAATTCGGTCGCAAAAGCGTCGTCGCCACCACCACCATTAAGACCGTTCCCGTTCGTGGGCGGTGTTGCACAATTATTGGGATTGGAGGCGGAAGAGCAGAAAAGCGAATGGTGGGACGAGATGTCCGGCAGAGACGCAGAATGCCAAGTTCGGCGGTCCGAAGGTCGTCCACGGTTCGACGGAGTCCCAGCCGCGGTCGAGCATTTCTTGGCGAGTCAGAGGTAACGGTTGGGGCATGGACATAACTCCTATTATACCACACGGAGGCGCAAGCGGTGAGGTTGCGCAATGCAAGCCGGAAGCGCAACAACGTGGAGCGACCGGATATTTTGAGGTAGGCAACCTGTCCACCAGTGAGTTCTGACCAACACGCCTAAACCAGCAGGCTATAACGCCCACCGCTTTTGTGAAACTATTGCTTTGGCATACCGGGTGGTATACCGGGCATTAACATACCATTCGGCATATCTTGATTGGGCATCATTATTTGTCCCTGCATCTGCATCTGTTGCTGTCGAGCCATTATCAATCGCTGAGCATCAGCAGGATCCCAGTTCAGAATATCGTCGTCCGTACCATCAATCCCATCGCGTCCCGCTGACCAAATTGCGGGCTTGTCTGTTCCTGTTACGTTGAGACCAAAATAAGCCTGTGAATTGTCATACCGATAGGGTCGTCCCCAAGGATCAGTCAGGTCTTTCTCATTCGCAACGTAGGGCGTAGCACGTTTTCGTTGTTGCAAATAAAGTTGTGGATTATGTAACGGATATGTCCACACAGAAACGGACACTCCTCCGCCACCCATCGGGTCGGGAATGGGTAAACCGGTATTGGGATCAATGGCACCGCTTGTCATAGGCGTTGTTCCCTTCGGATTTCCCATTGTTGGATCCGGCATTGGAAGAACACCCACATTGTCGGGAATGTAAATGAGGGTGTAAAGCCCCTGCTCCGTCGTTGGATAACCTCGATTGTCGACGGCATACTCTTCTATGTATGTGCCAAGCCGCTTAAGTTGAAGTGGTACGTTGTCCCTTGCTATATGATTCGCTCTGTCATACCCTTCCAGCGTTTTCCGATAGGTTGCATTGGCAAACCGGACAGCCAATTCAAAATTACGATACTCGGAAATGGGGTCGGCGAAATCACCGAGGTCTGCTTCGCTTCGCACTCCCAATTCTGCGCACAACTTTCCAGTGTATGCTGGCGCGTATTCCGGGTCGATGTCCAATACTTTGTCAAAATACTCGTTTGCCTGTCGCCAGTCCGAATTTTCTAAAAACAAATGACCTCGTTTCATCAGTGGTTCTATGCCGGGTTTTGTCGCTGGAATGGATGGCATCTCCCACGGTTGCTCTTCAGATGCCGCATTTTGCTTTCCGCAGCCGTTTACAAGAAACAATGCAACGCAGAAAAGGCACAAAATGAAAATCTTGGATGTTGTTTGCATAAATGAAATTCCTTTCTTTGTTAAGGGTGAAGGCAAAGAACGCCAAGAGACGATACCGTCGAAAGACGGGAACGCCACGTCGCCCAAGACGGATTTCTCCTCCGCACAACCAGAGTGCCACACAAAGCGGCGGCGACGTAAGCGCAACAAAAGCGCACACACCGAAACCCGCAAGCCTATAGCATGACATTCCCTTTCGGGGAACGCATGTTTCTATAGGTCAGTTACATTGTCCAACCGGCGTGCCGGATTGTGCATGGACGTATGTTGGCGAAACTTGCGAACTGTACCAAATTTCAAACTTGGCTTTGAGCTGCCCTTTCCAAGAATTTTTCGAAATTGGTCTTTACAAGGAGTCGCCTTTTAGTGTATAGGATTGTTTGAAAACTGACAAGCCCTATTCGAAAAGGAACTCCCATGATTTTGCAAGGACAGC
>Ga0082212_10007954_pt1 | contig 13932 bp, 10 predicted proteins | sample TergutNt197P3_FD_71548 | JGI IMG/M metagenome (GOLD analysis project Ga0082212, IMG submission 71548) | Neocapritermes taracua P3 segment gut microbial communities from Petit-Saut dam, French Guiana - Nt197 P3 | ecosystem: Host-associated > Arthropoda: Insects > Digestive system > Gut ... | reverse complement strand
TGTGTCAGGAAAAGTTGAAATCGCACAATGACTCCGTCATGGTGGTGGCGGGAGACTGTCCGATGATCCAGACCGATTCAATCCGAGCATTGTTCGATGCTTATCATAAGGAGACTGTCGAGAAACGTCCCTCATGCATTTTAGGTACTGCCCACAAAGAAGACGCAACGGGTCTTGGTCGTATCCTTCGGGACGAAAAAGGAGAATTCAAAGGGATCATTGAAGAAAAGGATGCGTCGCCGGAGCAGAAAAGGATTACGGAAGTCAACATGAGTTACTACGTATTCCGCACGCCGGATTTGCTGGAAGCCTTGACCCATTTGCGGACGGACAATGCTCAAAAGGAATATTACATTACGGACACGCCTGCCATTTTGCTGTCGCAAGGCAAGCGAGTCGTTGCATTGCCCGTGTTGAAACCGATAGAATCGCTTGGCATTAACACCGTCGAGGAAGCCAAAATCGTCGAAGAAGCGATGAAAAAAGACGGATTGTAACCTGTGTTGGAGCGAATTCCGAATACTCTAACGGACAACCTTTTGGATGATGTTTTTGTCAAAATAGTTGATTTCCATACCGGCATCGACGATGATTTTTTGAGCCACGATGCCGCTCGAACGAGGACTCAACAAAAAAACAGCCGTTGCCGCCGCTTCCTCGGTTTGCACTGCCCGACCACGGGGAATCACCTTCTCCGCATAAAGATACGAATCGGCATAGCCCGGTATGCCTGCCGAGGCGGATGTTTTAAGCAAACTCGGTGCGACGGCATTGAACCGAATCTCCGAAAATTGGCTGAACGATTTTGTCAGAAAGGCAAGCGAGGAATCGAGTGCCGCCTTGATGGGTGCCATAAAACCATAATTTTCGCTTGCCATTAGCGTTGTCGAAATCGAAATCGTTACCACGGAGGCATTCTTGCTGAGCAGACCGGAGAGTTCCCGGCAAACGGCAATCAGCGAAAAACAAGAAATGTCCAGTGCCTGCAAAAAGGCGTTTTTTGGGGTTTCGTGAAAAGGTTTCATTCCTTCTCCGTAATCGGCAAAGGCAATGGAATGAACGAGTCCGTCGTAGGGTTTACCGCCTTCCGCTTCCAGGATGTGCCGCAGTTGCACGATTTCCGAGTCGTTTTCCACGTTGCAAACGAACACTTTTTGCTGCGGAAAGAGCGGTCGAACTTTTTCGGCAACCGATTCGTCCCGAACAACGAGATCGACCTCGGCACTCTCGCTCAACAGCATCGCCGCTATTTGATAGGCAATGCTTTTTTTGTTGGCAATGCCGAAGATCAGGAAACGTTTGTCGTGAAGTTGAAGAAACATGAGGTGCAGAAAACTACCGGCATTCGGGAAGGGTCAAAACGCTGAATGTTGCGATCATGGCGGCACCGAACATCATGCCGAGATGTCCCCACGGTCTGCCGATCCCGCCGAAAGGAGTCCCCGCAATCAAATCGAGAGTAAACAGCAAAAAAACCAGTGCTGAAACAACCAATGAAATAATACACAATGCTTTCGGCATAATAAATTTTGTGGGGATTAGTTGTCTTGTTGAACCTCTTGGGTCGTAAACTGCAAATCAGGAGCATTGCCTAGTTGCGAGAGTATCTGCAACAATGAACTGAGTTGAAGAAACTTTGTTCCAAACCGATCCACGAACTCGTTCAATCCGAATTCACTGTCGAGCAAGACATCGGCATTGGACTCGATCTCTCCGGTGATGGTCGAGAGCAGGTCTGTTTGAATGCGTTCTAATTTTTTTGCTGCCCGCTTGCAGTATTCTGCCAATTCAGGGTTCAGTATTTTCCAGCGTCCCAGTTCGACAAACCGGCGGCGGTGGGGATTGGTGAAGGTTGCGACCAATTCTTCCAACAGAGCCGTCTGCCGGTCCTGTGCCGAAACAAGTTCACTCAACAATCCGTAAAGTTGCGGCGAGTGATCAACGGCGGCGACAGGTGCCGCAACAGGCGTGGGCGGTATAAATGTTGGAAAAACATCTATTTGTGAATATAGTAAATCAAGGCTTGTCGTTGCCATAATGATTAAGGATAGGTACGAGCGAACATTCCGCAAAGAACGTCCGCAAGGTCATGAAAACGTGAGGTGCTATGATAACATACAGATAACATTTAATCTACTACCCCCCCCAGTCCGACTACGCACAATCACGTTGGGAGTTTCGATTCGTTGCTCTGTTTGACAGCGAGGATCATTCTCCGTCTCCCGCCGCTTTCTCGAAGGTAGAAGCCTTCGGTTTGCCATCGCTGATGTCTTTTAGAATTTCATTGAGGTCTTTTAACTCATCGGCATTGTTCTGATCAAACGAATACAAGATTTCTCCTCGCCTTTTGTCCGCCATGTCGAGGAGTGTCGCCAACACAAGGTCTTTGAAACCGTCTTTCCAAAATTTTCGGATCACCTCTTTTGCTTGTTCGGTGTCCATTCCTTTGTCTTCGATGAGCCGGGTCAGTTCGTCGCGTCCTGCCGTTCGGGCTTGGGTAAGATCGTCTTGGACACGCTTTTGATAAGCACTGAGCCGTTCGGCATCGCTCGGAGCGGGAGGCGGCGGTTCCGGTTTCGGTTCTTCCGGCGGCAAGGGAAACGATGCCACCGGTTGCCTCACTTCTCGAATGAATTCGTCGTCCAACAACCGCTGCGCTCTGCGCTCGAGAACATCGTCATGACTTATCTCGGCAATCCGGTCCCGAGCGGCTTGTTGCGTGTCCCTCAGGTCGTACCCCATCAAAATAGCGGAGGCTTTGTAGGCTCTTTCTTTGTCGATGCCATAGTTGTAGATCAAATAAGTCGCGAGCAGTATTGCCGCTAAAAGAGTGCTTGTGCAAAGATACAACGCTGCCGTACCGCTTCCTCGTACCATCATGGACAATGCCGCACTCGAAAATCGACGGGCTTTTCGCAAGATCGAATTAAACATGGCTTATAGGATAGTGACGGGGTGCGGAATTCTAGTGATTTTGCCCGGACAGAGCAAGGGGAAATTTACAGTAGTACGTTACTCATCCAAAAATTTCCCGAAAATAAACCCGGTAGGTCGTAAAGCCAATCCGATGGTACAAATTCACGGCGGCTAAATTGTCCGTCGTCGCTTCGAGCGTTACTCGTTGGATGCCGGCACGTTGAAATCCTTGCAACGCTCCTTGTACCAGAGCCTGTCCGATTCCCTGCCGTCGGTATTCCGGCAAGACGGCAACGTTTTGAATGGCACCCACCTCATCGGAAAGTTTTAATCCTTGGATATTTGCAACGTACTCAAACATTTCTGCGGAGTCGCCGTGGGCGACCAACAAGGTTGCTTCCGGCAAAAACGAGGGACTGTCTGCGAGCATTTCGATCAAACGGCGGCAATGATGATATTGCTGAAAGGTCGTGAAAACGGCACCATCGGAGTCATAGCGAAAACTGCGGTGCAGGACATCGGCATGCGGTTCGATCAGTGAATTTGACCAATCGGAGAACCAAAAACCGGCGGTCAACTGCGGCGGAGCAAGTTCGGTCTTTGTAAAGTCGAAAACCATCTGACTGCGTTTGACAAATCGGGAAGGGGGCATGACCAATAGTACCTACATCAATAAACGCCCAACAAAGGCAACGCCGGATTTATGGGAACCACTATATGGTAGCCGCCCTGTAAGAGTAAGGCAAGAGCACTCTGCCATAAGGGTATTCATCAGAGCCGCAATCTTCGGATTGCGGAGACGGAGTATGAAAGTGCCAACGCTCCCCCTTCTCTTGATGCCGTTTTCGGATACAATCATGCATCTGTATTGGTTGTGGGGGGAGTTATGCCCAAGCAAAAGACACACAAAGGAATCAAAAAACGTTTTCGAGTCTCGGCGACCGGAAAAGCGATGCATCGGCACAGCGGCACAAGCCACTTGGCGTACCGGCTCACCAAAAAACGACGGCGGAATCTACGGGGAACGACCGTAGTTGCCAAAACCGAGACTGCGAAAATCGTCAATGCACTGCTTCCTGCTCAATAATATCAGGTGGTGATGAATCGGGTGGTAACGTTTCGGTCAGGGGACCGGAAGACCTAGAATTCGTTGTAAATTGTAGGAAAAGAAGAGGAAATTATGAGAACGTTGCGTGGGGCGGCACGGCGACAGTCGAAAAATAGACTGTTCAAGCGAGTAAAGGGGTTTCGGGGAGGACGCAGAACATTGCTCCGAACCGTCAAGGAGACTATCGTCCGGGCAAATAGTTTTGCCACACGCGACCGTCGGGTACGCAAGCGGGAATTCCGGGCTCTCTGGATCACCCGCATCAATGCAGCAACCCGACAACTGGGACTACGGTATGGTGAATTCATCGCCGGTCTGAAAAAAGCCCAAATCGTGCTTGACCGCAAAACTCTTGCTGAAATGGCGGTCAATGACGCAGTTGCCTTTGCTAAGGTCGTCGAAGCGGTTAAAGCCGCATTGGGAAAAGCGTAAAGTAGCGTTTCCCCCTCCCCCCTGCCCTCTCCCAGAGGGAGAGGGGACGATATTGCCGTCCGGCGGTCGGCAACCTGCCTCTTTTCAAACTTGCAAACAGACTGCGGAATACCCCTTCAGTCGTTACAAACACAACAATCCTTCTTTTTGGCACTTTTCCCTTTTTTGCCACTCTTGGACATACAGGTATTCTTGGACGTTCCGCTATTCTAGGATAAACCGAAATGACCCTACAAAAAAACGGCTCGGCAAAGAATGGGCAAAGTCCCTGACGATACCCCTGAATGTCGGGAATTAGGCAGGCGGTGGAATCCGTGCCTATATCCCAAGCAAGGAAGTCACTCAACAAGCAAAGGATTGCCCCATGACAGGTCTCTACGTACGGTCAAACGTCCAGTCTCTCATTGCCACTAACCAGATCAACCGGAATCTCGGTCAACTCAGTGAAATCATGACCCGGCTCAGCACGGGACTCCGAATCAACACGGGTAAAGACGACCCCGCTGGTCTCATCGCCAGCGAACTGTTGAAAGCGGATATGACCGCTACGTCAAAGGCAATTACCAATACGCAACGCGCCAACAGCATGGTGGCGATTGCCGATTCCGCACTGGGACAGATCAGTAGTTTGCTCAATGACATTAAAGGTCTCATCACCGAGGCAGCGAGCACCGGAACGATGACTTACGAGCAAATTTATGCAAATCAACTCCAAGTCAATGCGGCACTCGACTCCATTGACAGAATTGGGAAAACGGCAAACTATATGGGAAAACTTCTCCTCGATGGTTCGCTGGACTTCACCACCCGGGGACTCGACCGCTCTGCTGTTAAACAACTGAACGTTCATCAAGCCAATTTCGGAACGAATTCGGAATATGACATTCATATCAACGTGCTTGAGGATGCGGCACACGCCCAACTCTTTTTCGATAAGGCTGGAGTCAGTCAGGATACGGTCATTGAAATTGCCGGAAACGATGGATCGAGTCTGGTCAAAATAGCCGGTGGGGAGTCCGTTCAATCCATTGCCGATGCCATCAATCTTGTTTCTGACTCCACCGGCGTTCGGGCTGTTGTCGGAAGGGATGCCACTGCGGGACAAATTTTCCTGACCAGTGCCGGTTTGGATAACGACATTAACCTCACGGCTCTCATGGCAGGTGCCGCCGCCGGAAATTACACGATCAAATTCAGTGCAGGTAATACCGACTACACAACCTACACGCTAACGGAACCGACGAACGGCAAGCCGGGCATTATCGACTTCCAGTTGAAGATGCAACCGAATGTTGCTCCGTTTGCCGAAAAATTGGACGAGTCCTACAACGGGTTGTTCACATACAGCATTTCGGGAAATCCAGTGGCAGGCGATCACATCGTTGTCCAAACGACCAATGGACAGCAGATTCGGCACATTGAGTACGTCCAAAGTGCAGGACCGAATCCCAGCATACCGGGCGGTGTGGCGGCAATTTTTGACAAAGTAACGGGCAAACTGCAAATTCTCTATGATGCAAGCGGAAATCTTACCGAAGCCAACGTAGCGAAAGCAATCAATGCCATCGACGGTTTTGAATACAAGGGGATTTTTGATAATACCGGCGGCAAAATTCCGAGCGTCAACGTTGACGAAATCGGTGCTACGGGCATCTTTGTTAACCATACCGATCCCAACCTCGAAGGAGTAGGACTCGCACTGACGAATACATTGGGGCCGGGGCATGGGGTGACGGTGGAATTTGATGCAACGGCTCCTCCCGGTCAAATCACCGTTGAATACGGAGATGATGCCACATATGACGATATACTTGACGCTCTCAATGCCACCAATTCTTGGACATTGATAGCAGGTGCCGTCCGACCGCCACAGAACAGTTTCAAACTGATGGACGAAGGCGGACTGCCGATCACGAACGGGGCAAGCGTTGTGGGTCCGGGAGGTGCAGGTACCATTGCCGCCTTGAGTCCCGTCGCCAATGCAAGCACGATGGAACCCGGAAAAATTGAATTCGAGGACAGTGCTAGCAACCCCGGTAATTTTTCCTTGCAATTCACCCATGTGGATTGGAATACTTTCCTCGCCGGTGTTCCTAGCATTGATGTTACCAGCACGTTAGGACCCGGAACCGATGTAACCGTTACTCTGGATGATGTTACGGGGCTTACCATTGATGTCGGCGAAGATGCCACCTACAACGATGTCCTGAATGTTCTCAAAAATGCGGCACTTTGGGACACGACGGGATGGTCAGGCGATCCCATTCCGCCCGCTCTCGGTTTGACCTGGGAAGGTACGCTCGATCCGCAGATGGTTGTCGTGTATGACGATCTCGATCTGGGGAGCGGCGACGCAACGGGCACCGTTACAGACAACGTGGTCGTGTCTGAAGCAACCGCCGCATTACAGTCGTGGCTGACGCTTTCCGGCACCGGCACAAAAGCCGCCTACGATATGCGGGCAAACAATGCGCTGAACATCACTGCCGCTGTGCCCGGCACAAAGTTTGAGAATACTGATGTCGTCTATGTTAAAGCCGAAGGAAACGTTTTCACGGAAACATTCCGGCTTGGTTTTCAAAACGTTTATCTTGCTTCCGAGATGGACAGCAGTTTGTTGGAGGGATATTCAATCGACTTCAAGAGCGGACCGCTCACAGGCGGCTCCTTCAGCGGAAAGGTGTTGACCGTTAACATTGCACCGGGAGCCGACATTGCAGCGGTTCTCGATGCAATCAACATCGCAGGATTGGGCGAATTCGGGGTGGATTGGGAAGATTTCCGATTTGTCGATGCCACGCAAGCCAAGGTCGATCTGACCCAAAGTGCTGCTTCGCTTATCGACACGACATTGCATCTCGGCAACGTTCAAATGGATTACAGCGACACGCCGAGCAAGGCTGCCGCAACGATTACGCTCAATGACGGCGAAATCAAAATGCGATTTGCTGCCGAAACCGTCGGTGCGCAATACAACGATGTTTCGATTGTCTTTGAGCAGGATGATGCCTTCAGTCCGGGAGATGTTTCGGCGGTGTACGATGAAGTACGGAAAATCCTGCATATTCGCGGACAAATTGACGGTGCTAATGCGGCAACGTATGGTGCGCTCAAAGCCGCCGTTGAAGCCGCCTCACCCTTCAAAGTGAACATTACAACGACCAGTGATAATAAAGCATACGCTCTGAGCAATCAATTACACAGCGGTTTGTCCTCTGCCGGAGAGGGTACGACCGGCTTAACACAAAACAGTCCGAGGAACAGTGCCACTATCAAGACCGGTCAGTACGTCGGCGATGTCGGCGGAAGCAATCAAACGCTCTTCATTACCGTTGCACCCAATGCGACGGCGAACGATGTGGTCGATGCGTTCCGCAATGCGAAAGGACCCTCCGCTCAAATTGCCGCAAACTTTATTGTCTCAAATTCCATTGATAATAACGGCGAAGGGTTTATTTTCCACAGCGTTTTTGACCGGGACATCCACGTTCGGGTCTTTGCTGGGGCACTCACCGGCGGAAACAGCGGCTTGCAAACCGACGTTACAGCCAAAGAATTGGTCGATCTCATTAACAATGATGCCCTGTTGAGCAAGTTATTCATGGCAGACATTGCACGGGGACAAATCGGCAATGGATACCTGACCCTCTTTGATGAAGCCGTCTATTACGGAAGCACCATTGATGACAATGCATTGCAATTTCTCGGTCCGAAGGGATCGCCGGATGTGCTGTTCGTGATTGACGGTCCCTATTCGGAACTCGGACTCTCCTTTGTCGATAACTATGGTTCCGGTTGTATTTCCGATGACCGACCCATTGCGAGTCTCCATGCTACGAATGTCAATGCCGCCTTTTCGGTACAGGCACTTCGCGGCGGTTCGGAATACGACGATATGGTCGTTCGAATGATCCGGCTCGACAATAATCATGCCGTCGAAGATAGTTATGCTCAATATAAATCGGGTCCTTCCAATGCGATGGCGTATTGCAGTATTGTCAATGATCCCTTGACGGACGGTACACCAACGGAACAAGGAAAGTTTATCGTCTATGCCAATCAAGGCGGCGAGAAGTACAACAACGTGGACATCGTTGCACAACTGGATGTTCATCAAACGGAAGCGGCAAAGGCATATTATTGCGAACTCACCAATCGGTTGATCATCACGATCAACAGCGGTGAGGTAACGCTTGGCGAAGCCTTAGCGGCTGTCAACAACGATGGAACGTTCCACGCCGAATTCGATTTCAGTTTCAATACCGATCCCACGGATGGTTCCATGAGCACTGGTCCCGGCTTGGCAAAGTTTTCTACCTTGCTAAGTGCATCGGGAACGTTTGAAGCCGTCATCGGCAACACGGGCAACACCGGCGGACACAAAGGCGGTGTGTTGGAAGTGTACGTCGGCGGAAAAGATACGGAAATTACTGCCAATGCGGTCATTAACACGATCAATAATGGTCCGACGGTCAAGAGTCTTTTCAATGCAACGCCGATTGGCGGAACGGATGCGGGAACCGGCATCATCCACTTCAGGGCAGATAACATCCAGCGGGTTATGGGTTCCGACGGCAAGTGGCGCAACGAAGTAAACATGGTCACAGGTATCCTCGGCAGCGATGAAAACGCCACGAGTTACATGGTCATTCACTTGGCGACCGATGCCAACGGCAATTCGATTACAACAGCACGAGACCTCGTCAAATTCTTCGACCAACTGACCCCGGAACAGACTCGCGGCATCAGCGTCAGTGTGATCCGACCGCCCGGTGTCGATAACCTAGACAGGGTTTGGTCCTATGACAGTTGCGGCAATCTCATCGAAACGCAACTCTGCGAAAATAACTGGGGGTTGGGGCTTTTGCAACCGACCTACCAAGTCGATGAGTGTTTCAATTATACCTACTACCCGATTGAGTTTTTCTCTTATGGACAAGACATCAAGCCGGGCAACGCTCATGGCAGTGTCATCGCTCAAAATGGCACCGACGCTTCGCTTGACATCCGGGCAAAAACGCTGGGACCCGACTTCAACGGAGTCGGATTCAAGTATGTCAAACTTTCCGACCCGATGGCGCAGATGTATGCCGAATACGACGGATACGGCAAGATGATTACCGTGTTCATTCACGATGGAACAACGGCGGGGCAAGTAAAATCGATCATCGAAACGAGCGAGCAAACGAAGAGTCTCTTTGAAGTTACACTGCCGGGCAACGGTTCGGGCATTGTATCCTTACAAGATGATTACCTTTTAATGAAGGGCGGTCTTTACGATGTCGGTTATCGCGGCGGGGCGGCAATGCAAGGTGCAGCAGATGCAGATGCGAATAAACTGACCTTGGAGTCCATTGGCGAAGGTTCGCGGCAATATGTTGCGGTGCGATGGCTTGACGGCGGTCTCTTTGATGTGAAAGATGTGAACGGCTTTATAGTGGACACCGCCTACGGAACCGATATGATTGCCACGGTCAATGGAATGGCAGCGAAAGCAGACGGTCGGTCTTTGTCGCTCGACTCGGCAATGTTGAAACTGGGCATTATTCTGAGCGAAAAGGTAACGACAGGAGATCGGGTAAACTTCACGATCACCGGCGGCGGTGCAGTCGTTCAAATGGGACCGCAAGTCGTCTCGAATCAGCAGATTCGCTTCGGAATTCAGAGTATGACGACGGCACATCTTGGCGGTGCGTCGGGCAAACTCTACCAGTTGCGAGAAGGGGACAATGCCGACCTGTTGACTTCGGATGCAAGCCGTCGTTTGGCAGACCGTATCATCAATGAAGCAATTTCGGCTGTAGCGCAGACTCGTGGACGATTAGGATCAATCCAGCGGAACACCTTGGAGCCGCAAACCTATGCGTTGCAAGACTCGCTGGTTGCCATTTCACAGGCGGAAGCGCAAATTTCCAATGCCGACTTCGCCGAAGAAACGTCCCGACTGACCCGAGCACAGATTTTGGTGCAGGCAGGTACTCGAACGCTCCAACTTGCAAACCAATTCCCGCAGTACGCCGCATCGCTCATCGGCGGATAAGGGTTTACGTAAGCCAGCCGTGTTCTATGAACCACTGTGTCGTTTGATTGAACCGTTCTTCCAACGGATGCGGAGAAAAACTCAACTGCGTTTTGGCTTTCTCCGATGAGCACGCCCAATGGTAGTGCGATTCCCACATTTTTTCCCAATCAAGCGGCTGTGCTTTGCCGGTCAGCCGCTTCTTGGCTTCGTAAAAAGTGGAAAGTGCCCAAAGGATGATGGGCATCCGATGCGCACGGACTCGGTTTCGACCGACCGATTGACCGATCAAACAACCGATGTCGGAGAGACTCTGTTCCTTACCGCACGATGCAAAGTAAATGCCGGTGCCTATTGGTTGTTGTTGATCGAGTCGTTCCCCTTTTTGAGCGGCGGCGATCAGCAAATCAGATAAGTCGGCGGCGTGAATCCATGAGTAAAACTTATCACCGCCGAATCCGGGGATGGGAATAATTCCTAATTTCTTGACCGCTTGAAAAAGTTCGAGGTTCATTTTGTCGGCTTCACCAAAGACGATGCCGGGACGCACGATGGTGCAAGGCAGCCGCTCGGCAAGGGACATGAGGGCGTTCTCCCCTGCCAATTTGCTTTTGCCATACCTGGAAATCGGCTCTGCCGGGTCTGATTCTCGTCGGGGGTATTCCGGCTTGGAATGTCCGGCGGCGGCAAGAGAGGAAACGTAGACGAACACCGGCGGAGTCGAACACTCTGCTGCAACTTTTGCGAGGGATTCCGTGCCGAACCGATTGGTCTGTTCAAATTCCTGATAGTTCCTCGCCCGAACAAGACCGGCGACATGAAACACGGTATCGCAACCGTCCATTGCCTTTCGGAGACGTTCTGTATCATGAAGTTCGCCGACATGATACTCAATCTCGAACGATTGCAACAAAGACCGTGAAGAGGTTTGACGAACGAAACATCGGACAGCAACATTGTCTTGGCAAAGCCGACGGACAAGATGATAGCCGATGAATCCAGTTCCACCTGTGATTAGCACCTTTTTCATACTTTCCAATAGACCTTTTTAACTTTTCTCTTGCCTATTTTACCAAAATTGTATTTTTTGATAATATAGGGCGTTTTTGAAGGCGATTGTCAAAACGGGAACGGCAAGGTACACTGTACGTAAGCGGCGTGACATTGGAGCATGAGGTTATCGGTGGTTGGCAAGGGGAGTGAGACAACGGTGTTCGATATTGGCAAACCGGTGAAAACGAAGCCAGAGTCTCGTAAAAATAGGCGAAATGTCGGCAGCGAGCCGGGTGCGAAAGAGCCGCTGGGACTGCGAATCATCGGCGGAACGTTTCGCGGACGAAAATTGCACTACGTCGGCGACAACCGAGTGCGTCCGATGAAGGATCGGGTTCGGGAAGCCGTCTTCAATCTCATTGGACCTACGATTAAGGGAATGTACGTTATTGATCTTTTCGGAGGAACCGGAGCATTGGCGATTGAAGCCATCAGCCGAGGAGCGACCTCGGCAACGATCATCGAAATTCATCTGCCGACGGCTTCGCTGCTGAAACAAAATCTTGAAATGCTGAGTTTATTGCCGATTTGCCAGTTGTGCAAAACGGATGCGTTTTACTGGGTCAAAAATGAGACCGAACATCCTCAAAAGGACTCTCCTTGGATCGTCTTTTGTTCTCCTCCTTACGATTTTTACGTGTCCCGGCAAGCGGAAATGTTGGAAATGCTCTATCGTCTCGTCAATCTTGCTCCCGCCGATTCGATGTTCGTGATTGAGTCAGATCAGCGGTTCGATATGACTCTGCTCCCGCGTGTTCCAGAGCCGAATAGAATACGTTCCTATCCGCCCGCAGTCGTGGGAATTTTTACGAAGTAACATGAAAACGTGTAACTGTTCAGCCGTTTGACGCTCTCTACGTTTTGCCTTAAATTGCTTATATTACGCGCTTTGGGAAAGAAAGAGTGCAGTATTTTGGCAAATAGACGATTTTATACTTTGCCTGTTTTAGCAAAAATTCATAACGCTACACGCGGCTATGCTTGACAGGGTACCACTACCTTCCCACCGCAAATTGTAGAGGGATTTTCAAGACTGGCATCGTTGGATCATTCGTTTCCAATGTTATATGAGACGGCGGGTTATCCCCGCCAAAACCGTAACTGCCTGTAGGAGCGTTGTCTGGTATTGCAACCGTCAACGAAAAAAGACGAAGAGAACCAACATTCCGCGGTGGGGACATTTCCGTCATAATCCAAGCGGGTTCCACTGCTTTAATTTGTACAGAAGCCGATGGTGCCGAGGAACCGGTGAATTGTATCGAAAACTCTTTTGAGATACTTTTGCCCATGACGGTTCTTCCTAAATCGGCAATTCCGGTCGCTTTGTTGTATCCCTGACCACTGACCGAAACATTTCCGGCAACAATTTGACCGCGTACCAGAAAACTGGCATTGACCATATTTGAATAATTCGTTCGTACTTGAAACTGTTCCTGAAATGGTCCAACGGGCAGTCCCGGTTTGAGGGTGAGTGTTCCTTCGACCACGGATTGGGCTAATGATAAGTATCCATCCTCTTCCACATCATTCGGTTTTGCGGGTTCCCAGTGAAAGTCGAAATGTTCGGTGTCTGCCCACAACGGAGAGGAAATTTGGAGAGGTTCGTTTTCAAATCCATAAAATCGAACTGTTGCCGTCCGAGTCGTTCCGGCAGGAACTCTCGAAAAATTGACAGAAGAAGGCTGTAAAACAATGGGATTCGTAAAAACTCCTTCGACGATGAGACGAATTTCAGGGTTGTTGGGGTCGTTTGATCGAATAATTCCCCCTTGTGAAAATTTTCCTGTCATTGCCTGTTCGGCATTGTATTTCAGGTGACACTTTGCCGTTTTTCCCGGCAGAACACGGGTGGGAGTAATATCAATACCGGTACAAGAGCATGTCGTTCGGTCCACCGTTAAGGTCAGCACCTCCGTCCCTACGTTTTTAATGAAAAAATCGTGTGCTCCGGTCGCTTTGACATCCATGATACCGAAATTGTGAGTTGTTTCTCCGATCTGTGCTTGAGCGTTCGGATTGGTTGCTTGTGCCAATGCTTGTTCTGCAAGTTCCGGGTAGGATTTTGTTTCGGTTTCTAACATCCAAGCGTTGACGGAGAGAAAACAATAAGCCACACCGAAACCGAGCAGTGTTCCGATGATACAGGATAACAGGGTTACTGTGAGAAGAGTCCGTAGCATAACTGTACGATTTTCCAAACATCCGAAGAGCGATTATACTTTTTAGCCGGTTACATGTCCAGTAGTGCAGTTTTATTTCCACGGATTTTGCCAATCCCCCCAGTGCTCGAGGTACTGTCGATAAACCGAAATGTTCTCACTTTGCTGCTCAATCCAATCCCTCGTGTTTTTGACACGTTCCTGTTCATCATCCAACGACAAACTACCGGCAATGACCATTGTAC
>Ga0082212_10007953_pt1 | contig 13933 bp, 12 predicted proteins | sample TergutNt197P3_FD_71548 | JGI IMG/M metagenome (GOLD analysis project Ga0082212, IMG submission 71548) | Neocapritermes taracua P3 segment gut microbial communities from Petit-Saut dam, French Guiana - Nt197 P3 | ecosystem: Host-associated > Arthropoda: Insects > Digestive system > Gut ... | reverse complement strand
CTGAAATCGTTCCGATAGAGGTAAAAAGTGGAACAAATGTAAATGCGAAAAGTCTAAAGGTGTTCAGAGAAACCTATTCACCTAAAATTAGTGTTCGTTTTTCTCTGAAAAATACACGATTAGATAACGATATGCAAAATATTTCTTTATTCAATATATTTTTACACGAACAATTGCTTGATGCTCGTACGGAAAATGTGTAAAATTAATCAAGATTTCGTACGAAAAATGTGTAAAATGCGGGCGTTATTCGTGGGAAATATGTGTAAAAATAGATAATATATCTTGTGCATTTTCCAAAAACTTTTTATCTTTGCCCCATCGCTCATTGAAATGGTGCAAAAGGCTGAAAATCAAAGAAAAATGATTTCAGGATAAATCGTAGGATTGCATTTTCAGACTTTGCTAAAATATTGAATAATCGGTGGTTATCTTAGTGGTTCATATTCCGTCCGCACCGCAAAAAGTCAAAATATAAACTACACATTTTCATTGTATTTTACAACCGATTTGTTTTTCCAGCGACCTGTTTTATAGTAGAAATATGATAACATATATCCAATCATCCAGCCGGCAGGTATAGACCACCATATTCCATGAACTCCAAACTTCCCTGAGAAATACCATGCAAAAGGTATTCTTATCAACCAAAGCGAAATTAGCGAGAATATCATTGGCATAAGCGTATCGCCGGCACCTCTGACTACTCCGTTATAAATGAACATCATAGTAAATGCAAAATAAAAAATACTTACGGTAGTAAGGTATTGGGTACCGATATGTATCACTTCCTGATTGTCTGTAAACTGGCTCATTATAATATTTCCGCATATTATAATAAATATGGTTGTTATAATGGTAACAATTCCCGCTATTTTTATTGTAGCCGTTAATCCTGTTTTTATTCGTTCAATTTTGTTGGCACCTATGTTTTGACCTACAAATGCCGACAAAGCATGAGAAAACGACATTGCCGGTGCCAAGGCAAGCGAATCGAGACGGCTCGCTACTGAATATCCTGCAATTACTTCTGTCCCAAATTTGTTTACTATATCAATTAAGGCAATTCCTCCCATTGCCACAAGCGTCTGTTGTACCGAAGTAGGTAGTCCGATTCTGAGGCATTTTTTAAAAATTTCTTTATCGAAGGTAAGACCTTTTATAGATATTCTTATCAACGCATGAGTTTTGTTAAGCCACCATGCTGCAAGTCCAAATGCAATTGCATTTGCAATCAGCGTTGCCGATGCAGCTCCGGCAACTCCCCATTTAAATACCCCAACAAACAAAACAACAAGAATAATATTTGCAATGCTTGCAATTATAAGAAAGTATAGCGGAGTTTTCGAATCTCCCAAACCACGCAAAGCTGCACTTGTTCCGTTGAATCCAAAAAATATAAGGATACCAGAAAGATATATTTTAAGGTAAAGAGTTGCCTGCGGCATTAATTCTTCGGGCAAACTAACAAATCTCAATATAGGCTCGCTCACAAGTACGCCCACTATGGTTGCTATGGCACCTATTATTGAACAGTATATATACATGGTATCAATAGTCCGTTTTACTTTTACCATGTCTTTTGCGCCAAAATATTGCGAAATAACAACAGTTGTGCCAATTACAAGACCCATTATCATTGAAATCACTACAAAAATAATTGGAAATGAAGCACCTACGGCAGCAAGCGCCTTTGTGCCGATAAATTTACCTACAATATAACTGTCAACCACAATGAAAAGTTGTTGAAAAATATTTCCAATCAGCATTGGAGCGGCAAACTTCAATATAAGTTTTCCTTCGTTTCCGCTGGTAAAATCCTGCATTTTTTTAAATTAGGTTGCAAAGGAAATCATTTAACGCAATATATCAAATTAAATATTTGGAGGTATTTTAATTTAATCATAATAAATTTTACAATGTTTTATATAAATTGTTTGAAAATTCAAATAAACTTGATTATATTTGGCACATTAAAATAATTTGAAAAATTAAAATAAATAAAACTTAAATCGAAAATTATGGGAATATTACAAATTAAACCAAAGTCGGAATGTATGTACGACGCAATGTCGTTAGGGGAAATTATGTTGCGCCTTGACCCGGGCGATGGACGTATCCGCACAACTCGCAAGTTTGATGTATGGGAAGGCGGTGGCGAATATAACGTGGCACGCGGACTGAGAAAATGTTTCGGTTTTACCACCGCTGTGGCTACTGCTTTTGTTGACAACGAAGTAGGACACTTGGTAGAAGATTTCATAATGCAAGGCGGAGTTGATACCCGTTTCATCAAGTGGGTAGCCGATGACGGCATAGGTCGTACTGTACGCAATGGACTTAACTTTACCGAGCGCGGTTTTGGCGTTCGCGGAGCAAAAGGCACATCAGACAGAGGCAATACCGCTGCATCGCAATTGAAACAGGGCGACTTCGACTGGGATTATATTTTTGGAAAATGCGGAGTGCGCTGGCTCCACACCGGCGGAATTTTTGCAGCACTATCGGCAACCACTCCCGAACTGGTAATTGAAGCCACCAAGTATGCAAAAAAATACGGCACAATTGTTTCTTACGACCTCAACTATCGTCCTTCTCTATGGAAAACCATCGGCGGTAAGGAAAGAGCACAGGAAGTAAACCGCGAAATAGCCAAGTATGTAGATGTGATGATTGGAAACGAAGAAGATTTCACCGCTTGCCTCGGTCTTGAAATTGAAGGCACAGACGAAAAACTTACCAAACTCGACATTTCGGGCTATCGCAAAATGATTGAAACAGCCGTAAAACAATATCCTAATTTTAAAGCCATTGCAACCACATTGCGTACCGTTAAGTCGGCTACCGTCAACTCTTGGGGTGCAATTTGCTATGCAGACGGTTCGTTCTACGAAGCCAAGCATCGCGAAGATATGGAAATATTTGACCGCGTGGGCGGAGGCGACAGTTTTGCTTCGGGCTTGATATACGGTTTTATGACCTTTAACGATGCTCAAAAAGCCGTTGAATACGGTGCAGCACACGGCGCATTAGCCATGACTACCCCCGGCGATACTTCGATGGCTACGCTTGACGAAGTTGAAAAACTTACAAAAGGCGGCGGCGCAAGGGTAGAGAGATAATATATTATAATATAAGAAGACTCAAATTAAGTATTAAGCGGCGATTTAAAAGTTGCCGCTTAATTTTAAAAAATACAATTAACCTTAATCACTAACATTTTTCTGAAATGAAAAAATTATCTTTTAATCAAGGGGCACTTTATTTCGCCCTATTATTGCTAGTAATTGCCATTGGCATGATAGCAACCGGCAATAGCAATGCAGCCGGAATTTGCTTTATAGTGGCATTTATTGCCCTTTCGTATGGAGTTAAACTTTTCCCGGCTACAAAAGGATTATCATTTACCATGTGGTTGCTTGCATCTGTTTGTATAGCAATGTTTTTCCCACAGTATTTTACTGCATGGGGAGGCGAAGGTAACAGTTTCTTTGAAGGCTCTAAATTTAATCTTTCGAAGAATTTAATGACACCCCTGCTTCAGATAATCATGTTTGGAATGGGAGCGCAAATGAGCCTTAACGATTTTGCAGGCGTTATGAAGCGACCCGGAACCGTAGCAGCAGGAGTATTCGGACGTTTTGCTATTGGTCCGCTGTTGGCTTTAGCGCTTGTTACAATTTTTGGCAGTAAAATTGCTGCTGCAGACCCAAGCAACTATGGCTTAATTGTCGGAGGTATATTTCTTGTAGCAGTTTTGCCTTGCGGTCTTGCCTCAAACGTTATGAATATGCTGGCAAACAACAATCTTGCACTTGGGGTAACTATCGGTGCAACCACCACGCTGTTGGCTCCATTCGCAGTGCCGTTCCTTATGCAACTTTTTGCCAGTGAATATGTTCCTGATTTAGATGTCTTGGGAATGATGTTCAATATTTTTAAAATGATGGTTTTCCCAATTATTGCAGGATTCGTTTTCAACCTGTTTAACTTGAATAAAGAGAATGTGAAGACAAAAGTAATTCAAATGGCTTCGTTTTTCGCGGTAATTCTTCTTGCAGGAATTCTCGGTTCGATGGCAAGCGCCAGTTTTGTTTACGTTAAACAAACTGTTATTTTTACATCAATATTCCTTATTGCTCCCGCAGTAGTAGGTTATCTTCTTAATCTTCAACTCAAAGGCGATCAGAAAATTATTAAGAAAGTGCTTGGAGTACTATCGCAAGTTGGTATTTTTACCATTGTTCTGGTAATTACCGCAGATGGTCAAAAAATATTGTTAGCCGCAGGAGGAGTTTTGGTATCTTTGGTAATACTTCACAACGTTATAGGATACGGTTTGGGGTATTGTCTTGGCTGGGTATGCAGATTGAACGAGATAGACAGAAGAACATTTGCGTTTGAAATCGGAATGCCTAATGCGGGACTTGGGTCAGGCTTGGCGATAACATTAGGTCCTGCCGCAATTGGACTTGCTGCTGCAATTTACGGTCCGGTTATGAACATATTCGGCTCTACTCTTGCAAGCATCTGGAAAGGCAACCCGCCAAAAGACAAAAAAGAAGAAACCAAATAAATAGTATATCATGAAAAAAACAATCATTTTATTAACATTATCGGTATTGGCTTTTGGTTGCTGCAACAATCAGCCTAAGTCTGAAGTATCGCCGAAAGTAACTGAAGCCGAAGTTATTGCAGCTGTAAATCAACTAATGAACGTAATGGTAAACGTTGATGAAAGCGTATTGCAAGCACTTATAGCCGATGAACTTGTTTATGGACATTCGGGCGGCAAAGTTCAAAATAAATCTGAATTTATTGCCGAAATGCTTGCAGGCGATCCATTTACCTATCCAAGTGTAGAAACATTTGACCAAACAATTCAGCTTGCAGGCGATGCAGCAGTAGTGCGGCATATCTTTACGGCTGAAACAAGAAATTTAGAAGGCGAACCGGGAAGTTTGCGAGTTGGCAATGTGCTTGTATGGAAATTACAAGATGGAAAGTTGAAACTTTTGGCAAGACAAGCTTATAGATTACAGTAAAAACATTTAACTAAATATTAACTAATAATTTAATAAAAAAATGGCAAGATTCACAAGAATACAAGTAGCCACAAAAATGGCAGAAGCCGGAATGATACCGGTATTTTATAACAAAGACGTTGAAATTTGTAAAAAAGTCCTCGAAGCATCTTATAAAGGAGGCATCAGATTGTTTGAATTCACAAACAGAGGAGATTATGCGCATGTTGTTTTTAAAGAATTGAATATGTTTGCAGAAAAAGAGTTTCCGGAAATGATACTTGGAACAGGTTCGGTTATCGACGCTGCAACTGCAACGTTGTATATGCAGCTTGGCTCAAACTTTATTGTATCTCCTCTTCTTAATGAAGAAACGGCTATTGCATGCAACAGAAGAAAAGTTCTTTGGTCGCCGGGCTGCGGCTCTGTAAGCGAAATATCAAGAGCAGAAGGACTTGGAGCCGAAATAGTAAAAATATTCCCGGGCGCACAAGTTGGAGGTCCTAAGTTTGTTGCAGCCGTTAAAGGTCCGATGCCTTGGACACAAATTATGCCTACAGGCGGCGTTGAACCTACCGAAGCCAATCTTACAGAATGGTTTAAGGCAGGCGTTATCTGCTGCGGCATGGGGTCGCAACTTATTAAGTCAGACCTTATTAAAGCCGGAAATTACGCACAAATTGAAGAGGATATTAAAGTTGCCGTTGCCCTTGCAAAAAGGCTCAGAGAACAATATCCTGTGAAATTATAAATTGATTTCTTAAACAAACAAAAGTTAAGTAATGATAGCAGATACTTTAAAAAACAGATACTTATACGAGAACATTTCGCCAAGAATAAAGACATCGCTTGAGTATATTGCCAATACCGATTTTTCGAAAATGGAGCCGGGCAAATATGAGCTTGATGGCGAAAACCTTTTTATCTTGGTGCAGGAATATGACACTATTCCGCTTGAAGAGGGCAAATGGGAATGTCATCAAAAATATATTGATATACAATATATTGCCGAAGGCATTGAGCAAATTGGGGTAAATAACATTGGTAAAATGCAATTTACAACCGAATACAATAATGAAAAAGATATTGCCTTCCTTAGCGGCAATGGCGATTATGTTACTTTTTCAAAAGGGTCGTATGGCATTTTCTTTCCCGAAGATGCTCATCAGGCTAAAATTGCTCCCCAAAATGTTATCGGAAAAGTAAAAAAAGTAGTTGTTAAAATTAAATTTGATTAACTTTCGTTGTTGCCAATAAAAAAACTGCCGTAAGTTTTTACGGCAGTTTTTTTATTCTCTCTGTTAATTGTTTTGGCAGATAAATATAGAGCAATGAGAATGCCGTCAAAAAGCAGTCAATGCTAAAAACCTGAAATAATATTTGCAATAAACGGTGCAAAAGAAATTGCAAAAACAAGCAGCGAAGCAACAGAATCGTAGATAATTAACTGTTTTCTTGCATCGGGATATTTTATCGACAAGCGTGTAAAATTAACTCTAAAAACCAACTGGGCAGCAAAAAATAAAAAGACTCTGAAACCATATCTGTTCCATCGGTTTGCCTCGCCAATTTTACCTTGCAGAATAAGTGAAAAACTGTGCGAAAGTCCGCAAGAAAAACAGGGCTGTCCGGTAATTTTTTCGTGCAGGCAAACAACAGGATAATTATTTTTTTCGGGCGAAAAAACAGCAGAATAAACAAAAATAAGAACGATTATTATTGCAAAGCACAAATTAACAATGTGATAAGGCTCGCCCGCGATTGCATTAAACAATCGTTTAAAACAACCGGTTTTCATTGCGAAGAATTTACTCCCTCCAATTCTTCCAACGTCCTCTGTCTCTCTTCATTAATATTTATCTCTATTGAACTTTCGTCAATTTCTACAAATTTGCCGTCTTTCATTCTAATATTTACGTGAAAACCCTCATTTTCAAGTCCCTGAGATATTTCAAATTTAACTTCATTTATTACATTTTGAATTTCGGTTGGCAATTTTTTAATTCCCGATTCGCTCAGCAATTTACCGGCTATAAAAACCTGTGAAACAGAGATAAGGCATGCAATTATTGCAATAATAAGACCTGCCGTAGAAAGTCCTTTTGCCGACTTGTTGCCTAAAGCCAGCGATAAACCTATGGAACCCAGAATAATAGCAATAATGCCAGGTACTATTGCAAGCAGCCCCAAGCAGGGAATAACTGCAATAACAAATGATACTATTGCCGTTATAATGGCGGCAACTCCGAGGTTTTGTCCTGTGTTCGATTTAGCGTTTTCCATAATTTTAGTTTTTTAATTTTTTATTCTAAAGACGTAGCAAAATTCAAAACGCTGCATCTCGTTTAATTTTTTTTATTCTTGCGACAAAATAAGTATTTTAAGAATTTCTTTGGCGGCTTTAGCCACAGATGTTCCGGGTCCAAAAATTGCCGCAACTCCGGCATCGTATAAAAATTTATAATCCTGCGAAGGTATTACTCCGCCGGCAATTACAAGAATATCCTCTCTGCCAAGATTTTTTAGTTCGCTTATTACCTGAGGCACAAGCGTTTTATGTCCGGCAGCCAAACTCGACACGCCAAGAATATGCACATCGTTTTCAACGGCTTGTTTTGCAGCCTCGGCAGGAGTTTGAAAAAGCGGTCCTATATCAACATCAAAACCGATGTCGGCATAGCCGGTTGCCACAACTTTTGCGCCCCTGTCGTGTCCGTCCTGCCCCATTTTCGCTATCATAATTCTTGGTTGTCGTCCTTCCTTTGCGGCAAATTCCGACACTAATGTTTTGGCTTCTTTATAATCATCATCTGCTTTATACTCTGATGAATATACGCCTGAAATAGTTCTAATCACAGCCTTGTACCTCCCAACAATTTTTTCACATGAATAAGAAATTTCGCCTAATGTGGCTCGCTTCGCAGCAGCGTTAACGGCAAGTTCAAGCAGATTGCCCGAACCTGTGCGGACGCATTCGGTAAGGGCTTCAAGAGCGTTCTGGCACTCTTTTTCATCTCTTTCTGCCTTCAATTTTGCGAGCCTTTTTACCTGTGCTTCGCGCACTGCGGTATTATCAACCTCCAGAGTTTCAATGGGGTCTTCTTTTTCGAGCCTGTATTTATTTGTGCCGACTATGGTTTGAAGCCCCGAATCAATTTTTGCCTGAGCACGCGCCGCCGCCTCTTCAATTCTCATTTTTGGAATTCCCGAAGCAACCGCTTTTGCCATTCCGCCAAATTTTTCAATCTCTTCAATATGCTGCCAAGCCCTGTGAGCAATTTCATTTGTAAGAAACTCAACATAATACGAACCGCCCCACGGGTCTGCAACCTTACAAATATTTGTTTCGTCTTGAAGATAAATTTGTGTGTTTCGGGCAATGCGCGCCGAAAAGTCGGTAGGAAGCGCAATAGCCTCGTCAAGTGCGTTTGTATGAAGGCTTTGCGTGTGTCCTAAAGCGGCAGCCATAGCCTCTATGCAGGTGCGACCAACATTATTGAAAGGGTCTTGCTCCGTAAGGCTCCAACCCGATGTCTGACAATGAGTTCGCAACGCAAGCGACTTCGGATTTTTCGGATTAAATTCGCTTACAATCTTCGCCCACAGCAACCTTGCCGCCCGCAGTTTTGCAATTTCCATAAAATGATTCATTCCGATAGCCCAAAAAAACGAAAGACGCGGAGCAAAAGCATCAATGTCGAGCCCCGAATTTACGCCAGTTCGCAGATATTCAAGACCATCGGCAAGGGTGTATGCAAGTTCAATATCGCAGGTGGCGCCGGCTTCCTGCATATGATAGCCAGATATGCTTATTGAATTGAATTTGGGCATTTTAGCGGAAGCATATTTGAAAATATCGGATATTATTCTCATCGAAAAATCGGGCGGATAGATGTAGGTATTCCTCACCATAAACTCTTTGAGGATGTCGTTTTGTATTGTTCCCGAAAGTTCCTCAATTTTAGCCCCTTGCTCAAGCGCAGCGACAATATAAAACGCCATTATCGGCAGAACCGCACCGTTCATTGTCATCGAAACCGACATTTTATTAAGCGGAATTTGGTCGAACAATATCTTCATATCCAGAATGGAATCTATTGCCACGCCTGCTTTGCCCACATCGCCGGTAACACGCTCGTGGTCTGAATCATATCCGCGATGAGTAGCCAAATCGAACGCCACCGACAGCCCTTTTTGTCCCGCTGCTAAATTCCTTCTGTAAAAGGCGTTCGACTCCTCGGCAGTCGAAAAACCTGCGTATTGCCTTATAGTCCAAGGCATCATTGCATACATTCCCGAATACGGACCTCTAAGAAACGGCGGAATACCTGCGGCATAATCAAGATGTTCAAAATCAACAGTATCCGACTTGCCATATACTCCTTTCACAGAAATCATTTCGGGCGTTATCCATAAATTTGACGGTTTGTTTTCCCTGTTCCGATAAATTTTATCGTTTGCCGAAAATGCCGTAAGATCGCTATATTTAAATTTTGGTTTCATTCTCTATCAACAAGTTTTTATCTGTTTTTCATCCGCAAGCCTTTGCTTCTCAATTTCTTCGGAAGCCCTGAAAGATACGACAGGCGTTATTTCAGGATTATCAATTCTTGTTTTTTTAATAAAAGCCTTATTGAAATCGAGATTTTCAGGTGCGGGTTTATTGTCGGGAAAGTGATTGGTTCCCAGTAACTTTAATTTTCCGGTCGCTACATCTTCTCGCCTTTTGTCTGCCGAAGTTTCAATATCTTTTTGAATTTTACCCGCCTTCAGCGATGCGATAAAACCGCCCTGTTCTTCAATCTCTACAAACAGTTTCCAAGCGTTTTCTGCAATATTATTTGTAAGACTTTCAATATAATACGAGCCACCGGCAGGGTCAAACACTTTATCAAAAAAGGCTTCTTCTTTAAGTATCAACTGCTGATTGCGGGCAATCCTTTCGGAAAATTCATCGGGCGCACGGAACGCAATATCAAAAGGCTCAACGGTAACGGCATCGGCTCCTCCAATTATTGCCGACATCGCCTCGGTTTGAGTACGGAGCATATTGACATACGAGTCGTAAACAGTTTTATTCCAATGGCTTGTAATGCTGTGGATATTCATTTTACAGTCGGCATTAAACCCTTTCAGCACAAGCGACCACAGCAGCCTCGCCGCCCGCAGTTTGGCAATTTCCATAAAATAATCGGAGCCTGTCGCAAAGCAGAATTTCATTTTCGATGCTGCAAGTTCGGCATCAACGCCGCGCTCGGTAAGTTGCGCCATATATTCGCTTCCCGCCGAAAGTGCATACCCCAACTCCCCTACTATATTGGCTCCCGCGTTGCTCAAATGGGCTGCGTTGAAATTGATTGTCCTAAAATTCGGCATTGCCGCCGCCGAAGTTACCAACGATGCAAGGTAATCGAAACCGGCGGCAACAGGCGTGCAAAGCGTTCCGTTTGTCAAAAGCCTGCCAAGCGGGTCGGCTTCTATTGCACCGTTAATATCACTGAGGCTCAAGCCTCTATCTTTCGCAATTTTGCCAAGTATCGAAACTATTTTATCGGCATTGCCTGCACTTTGGAAATTAATTTCTGCACTTTCTATATGAATATCTTTTAAAAGAATTTCAAAATTCGGCTTATTGACAGTTTCGGCATCGATTATTGTAAAGCATATAGAATCAATGCCTTTCATCAAAATATCGAGGGCTTTTCGGTTTGCCTCACGATAATCCGAAACTTCAATATTTTGTCTTACCAACCACGAATTATTTTGAGTATCCGAACCACGCAAATCGGACAAAGTTTCTGAAAATGGCAGATTTTCAATATCTTCCTTTCTGTAAAACGGTTTAACATCAAAACCCTCATTGGTTTTCCAGATAAGTTTTTCATTGAAATCGGCGCCTTTTAAATCAGAAATAATTTTATCCGTCCACTCTTGCGTGGAAACCGGCGGAAACTGACAGAAAAGTTTATTTTTATTCATCACAATCTTCAATTATTATATTGTCGGTAAATATATTTGTAGTAATAAACCAATCTCCATTTGGAAATTCGAAATATGTATGACAACAACCCCACCCAGCATGACTTCTATTATATATTAAATACTTTTCATAAATACCTGTGGATTTATTTAATACAGAAAATCTACTGTTTAACAATAATGACTGCACAATCCTATATTTAAAATTTTCATCAAAATAATCATCTTTTCCTTCTAAGGGTGCAAAAATTATAGTATTACCTTTTTCTATATTTTCAATCAATTCAGTTAATCTATTCTTGTCACCACAGTATCTTACAAGGTAATTGTTATTTTTCAATACTTTCAAAGTAATTTTTCTATCAAAATATACAACAGCACGGCTATCTTCATATAATAAATCTCCTTTTTCTAATTCTACATTTGTTTTTATTTCTTTTTTAATTGGTTCTTCATTGTATCTTCTTAGAGAGTGACAAAAATAAAAAAGTAAACAACAAATAAAAACCAGAATAGTTACAATAAATATTTTCTTCATAATATGCCTCCGTTATTTTCCTGCAAATTCAAGTAAATAGGCTTTCATAAAAGCGTTAAGGTCGCCATCGAGAACTGCCTGCACATTACCTGTTTCACAATTGGTTCTCAAATCTTTAGCCATTTTATAAGGGTGCAAAACATAAGAACGTATCTGCGAACCCCATTCAATTCTCTTTTTCTCGCCCTCAATTTTGGCTTGTTCTTCCATTTTTTTTCTCAACTCAAGTTCATAAAGTTGCGACTTTAATATTCTGAGTGCATTTTCTTTATTGTTTAACTGCGAGCGAGTTTCCTGATTTTCAATCACAATGCCAGTAGGTTGATGTCTCAAACGTACCGCCGTTTCCACCTTGTTTACATTCTGACCGCCCGCCCCGCTCGACCGGTATGTTTCCCAAGTTATGTCGGCAGGATTTATGTTAATTTCAATGTTATCGTCAACAAGCGGCGACACAAAAACCGAAGCAAACGTGGTTTGACGTTTTCCCTGCGCATTGAACGGCGAAATGCGAACCAACCGATGAACACCGTTTTCGCTTTTCAAATAACCGTATGCCTTTTCGCCTTCAATTTCAATTGTAACCGACTTAATACCAGCCTCATCACCCGACTGAAAATCGAGTTCCCGCGCTTTATAACTGTTCCTTTCAGCCCACCGCAAATACATTCTCATAAGCATCGAAGCCCAATCGTTGCTCTCGGTTCCTCCTGCGCCCGAATTTATTTTCAGTATAGCGCCAAGTTGGTCTTCCTCCTTCTGAAGCATATTGCGAATTTCAATATCTTCAATAAGCGACAAACAATTTTCATATTGACTATCAACTTCGTTTTCAGATGCTTCGCCTTCTTTATAGAAATCGTAAATAACCAAAATATCTTCGATAGCCGAATTTATTTTTTGAAAATTATTTGTCAATCCCTTGAGTTTGGCAATATCTTTCAAAAGTTCTTCAGCCTTTTTCGAATCGCCCCACAGGTCAGGCTGTTGCGACAATTTTTCTTTTTCCTCAATTAATTTCTGTTTGCCGTCAATGTCAAAGATACCTCCTCAACGCATCGCGGCGTTCCGATAAATCTCTTATCTGTTCGTTGGTTACCATATTGCAAATTTTTGACAAATTTACATTTTTATCGGAAAAATAAAGCAGATTGCCGTAGATGATTTAGAGTTTTGAGAAAACTATTTAAGAACAAGCCAAAAACTATCTTGCAAAGATATTGCAAATCCTATTATTGAAAAATAACATTACCAGACAAATAATCAAAACGAATCATACTGATTATTAGTACGATTCGTTTTTTTAATGAGGTCGGTGGCGCACCTCTGATATATTTACCTACTTTAATTAAATTTTATTTTAATATTATTGATTAATAGTGATTTATGATGATGATTTATTAAATTAAATTAAGATAGATTAAGAAAAATTTATCTTTTGTCGGACAAATATCGGACAAATTTTATACCTTTGTCCGAAACAATTTATGTTAATTTATGGCTACGTTAAAGTATATTATCAGAACATCACAAAAGAATAAACTTGCAAAAATTTATGTGAGGTTATATGAAGGCAAGGAGTATGACATCACTACTTTTACAGGCTATCTCGCTTTACAAGAGAGTTGGAACAATAAAACCCAGTCATTTCGTTCTCGTTTTGCGTTTATTGATGACTTTACAGAACAAGAGGCTCGAAATATGCAAAACAATTTAGAGGATCTTCGCAATGTAATTATTAAGTCTATAAACTCAAATGGCGACAAAACCATAAATAAAATTTGGCTCGATGTTGTAATAAACGATTTTCGTAATCCGAATATCAAAAAAGAAAAAACCAAGATGACTTTGGCGAAATATATCGACAAATATATTGAGGAGATTTCGAACGGCACACGCCTGACTATTGATAAGAAACATTTTTCGTATGGTACGATTAAGGCGTTCAAGGGTTTTCGTGAACGATATGATGAGTTTTGTAAATTTAAACGAAAACGTGTTGATTTTAACGATATAAACCTTGATTTGTACGATGATTTTGTAACATACTTCACAAAAAAGAATTATTCAATAAATACTATTGGACGACATATCAAGGAGTTGAAAATTATTATGCGTGTGTCGCGTGATGAGAGTTACCATAGTAACAGTGAAATTGAGAAGCGTAAATTTCGTGCTATTACCGCTAAGGTAGATAATATCTACTTAACCGAAAGCGAACTTGCTGCGATGTATGCACTTGACTTATCGGGCAAACTTCATCTTGATGCTGCCCGTGATGTATTTTTGGTGGGATGTTATACGGCTCAACGATACAGCGACTACTCAATTATCAGTGAACAAAATATTCGAAAACTCAATAAAGGTGAAACGGTTATTGACTTAAAACAAC
>Ga0082212_10007952_pt1 | contig 13934 bp, 13 predicted proteins | sample TergutNt197P3_FD_71548 | JGI IMG/M metagenome (GOLD analysis project Ga0082212, IMG submission 71548) | Neocapritermes taracua P3 segment gut microbial communities from Petit-Saut dam, French Guiana - Nt197 P3 | ecosystem: Host-associated > Arthropoda: Insects > Digestive system > Gut ... | reverse complement strand
TCACCGTCAGTGACAAACTCCTCATCACCCTGCAATACTACCGCGAATACCGCACCATGGAACACATCGGCATTGATTACGGTTGCTCCAAAAGTTCCGTCAGCCGTTCCATCCATTGGGTGGAACAGACATTGTCCGACGACGGGCAGTTTCAGTTGCCCGGCAAGCAGGCACTTCAAGACGGCACTCCGAAAACCGTGGCCGGTTCCGGCGATGTAAATTTCAACAGTGGATTTTTACCGAAAGGCATCGACGAAATGCTCGATTTTCGGTTCATCGCCTTCGGGCCAGATGAGCGTGACAATGTCAAATCGGATGGCAAAACCCATTTTGGCATATTTTTTGTTGCGATAATAACGCAGTGCCATTTGTTTGATTTTCTGACGTTTTTTCTTATTGACAACCTCTCGCGGGTGGCAGTATTCAGCGGACTGGCGGGTTTTCACCTCGATGAAAACAACGGTCTTCTCAACTTGTGCGATCAAATCGATCTCACCAATGGAAAAATGCACATTTCTGGCAATAATTTTATAACCCTTTGTTTTCAAAAATCTTGCAGCACGTTTTTCACCGGCTTTCCCCAGTAAGTCTTTGGCAAGACGCTTCTTGGATTGAGCCTGTTTCTTGCAAAAAAACCAAGCAACGCAAAGACGAAAGAGAGTAGTAACAAGTTTCATATTTGAAACCATTTTGTGAAAAATCCGTCGATTCTGTAAAAATGCGAATTGTATGCAATATAACGCTTTTTCCTTTTTTACTCAATAAACCAATTAACTTTGCCGATAAGAAAGGTAATGGGACTATTACCGCCCCGAAAGATGCTGGGCGAATGGTGTGTTGTTTTGTAGCATATCAACACGTCGATGGAGAGTTTTTACTCGGAATCACGGAGGATGACATGGTTGTAACACAGTTGCGTGCCGAGGATGTGGCGACACTGTGGGAAGAGTTTGTCAAGGATCGTTCCAACCACGAATTGCGCAACGAATTGATTGAACACTACATGCCGCTGGTACAGTTTCACGGTGAAAGGGTTTGTTCCCGCCTTCCTGACGAAGTCGAATTGGACGACTTGGTCTCCGCCGGAGTGTTTGGCTTGATGGATGCCATTGATGCCTTTGACCTTTCTCGCGGGGTGAAATTCGAAACCTACTGCGTCCCGCGTATTCGCGGTGCCATGCTGGACGAACTACGGAATATGGACTGGGTTCCTCGACTGGTGCGGTCGCGGACCAGAAAGCTGTCCGAGGCGAACAAGGAACTGAGCGACGAATTCGGACGCGCTCCGACACATGATGAATTATCGAAACACATGGGGATCACTTCCGGCGATCTCGATAAAATTCTCTTCGATGCCAATACGGCCAATGTCGTGAGCCTGAATAAAAAATGGTACGAAACCGACGGTTCAAAAGACATTGCGGAAATCGATATGATCGAAGACCAGAAAGGCGAAGACCCGACCGGTCGGATACAAAAGTCGGACATCATGCGACTGGTTACACGTGGACTCAGTCGAAACGAGCGGCTGATTATCATCTTATATTATTATGAAGAGTTGACCATGAAAGAGGTCGGCCTGACGCTTGCCCTGAGCGAAAGCCGTGTCAGTCAAATGCACAGCAGCATTGTCGAACGCCTGCAAAAACAACTTCTCGAACGCCGTCCGGAATTTGCATGATGATGTTGAAGGACAGTCACGCCGTGTCTAACACAATCAGAGCCGCGACGGTTACGGAGCGGTCGGATTGAGGATGATTTTACCACAGGTTTTCTCGGATGAAACACGGATTGATTTGTCCGCCTTCTATTGTGACCGATTATATGCTATAATATCAGTTGATGTTTTACCTTGTATTGTATTCTTGAGGTCACCATGCCGACATTGCAAATCACCTTATCGGAACCGTTGCAAAAATTCGTCTTGAACCGGGTTACCGAACTCGGACTCGACGGTCCGGATCAGTATTTCGAAAAACTGCTCAAAGAGGAACGACAACGGAAACTCGAAGACTATTATATGGAAAAAGTCAACGAAGGCCTCGCAAGCGGACCGCCCATTAGGGTTACCCCTGGTTTTTGGGATAATATTGCCGACGAAATCGAAAGGGAGTGCAGGAGCAAGGTTCCGCAATGACTCTTTCCCTGTTCATCACGCCAGAAGCAAATCAAAATGTTAGAAAAATTGCTCGGTACCTCGAGGAACGAAATGTCTCGGCAGCACGCCGGTTTACCCGAGCCATCGAACAAACCGGCAAGATGTTACTCCAAGACCCCGAACTCGGTGAGCGTTTGCGTTCCGATCCCGCCGGACAGATTCGTTACCGAACCGTTTCAGGGTTCAGAAATTACCTGATTTTCTACCGCCGCAGAGATGCCATACTTGAAATTGTCCGCGTCCTGCACGGTGCGATGGATATGGATAAGGATGATGAGACTGTTTTCCAAGAGTAACTTTTCAACCGCATTTTTGCATTCGGAGCCGCGCACGAAGAAAGCGGAAAACATCATATCTGCGACGGTAATGGAGCGGTCAGAGTGCGGATAACAAAAAATGAGTCGAAACATGTCCGGTTCCCCTGACAATCAGACGCGTTCGTACCTGATGAAGCGGTTTGCCGAAATCGGAATACATCCGCGCGGCAAGCTGGGGCAAAATTTTCTCATCGACCTGAACCTGCTCCGCTTGTTGCACGATTCGGCGCAACTGGAGCCGAACGACGTCGTGTTGGAAGTCGGTACCGGCATGGGGTCGCTGACCGGGCTGATGTCACAGTCGGCGGCACGGGTTATCACGGTCGAAGTCGATCAGATCATGCATCAGCTCGCGAAAGAGGAATTGCAGGATCGCGAGAACATCACGTTCATACACGCCGACATACTGCGAAACAAGAACCGGCTCAACCCTGATGTCCTCGATGCGGTTTGCGCGGCGTTGGCCGAAGTACCGGACGCACGGTTCAAACTGGCTGCAAATCTGCCCTATAGTATAGCGACACCGTTGATGTCGAACTTGCTGCTGACCGACATTCCGCCGTATTCCATGACGGTGACCATTCAAAAGGAACTCGCCGACCGCATCACCGCCAAGCCGTCCACGAAAGATTACAGTTCGCTGTCGCTTTGGATGCAAGCGCAATGTCGTTGTCGTACCGTGCGAATCATGCCGCCTTCGGTGTTCTGGCCGCGTCCGAAAGTCGATTCGGCAATCCTGCAAATCCTCTACGACACACGATTGCGGAAACGCATTCCCGACCTTGAGTTTTTCCACAAATTCAGCCGCGAGGTTTTCTTTCACCGTCGGAAATTTCTCCGTGCGGAACTCGTGGCGATGCTCAAAAACAAGCTGGACAAGCCTGCCGTTGATGGCATCATGTCCAAAATGGGTTTCACCGACCAAACCCGTGCCGAAACGCTGACGGTCGAAAAACTGCTCAAACTCTGCGAAGTCATCCGCAAACAACTCCCGCCGGACAAACGGAAGTTTCTTTGAAGTGCTTGGTCATTTCTCACCACAAAAAACGCGAAGGCGTAATAAAAGACAAGAGATTTCACGCAGAGAGCACAAAGACCGCGAAGTAATTTTTGAATCCTGTTTGAACTCTACGTTCTCTACGTGAAACTCAAAACTTCGTGTCATTCTTTGTGCTCAAATCATTTTATCGCAAAGTTTACAATTGTCTAAAACATCGCATGTTTTGCAGTTTGTTTATTTTTCCAAAAACATCTTTGCGCCAATTTACTGCGATGTTTATTTTACCTGAATTACCTGTGTGTCAATATCGATAGAAATCCCCATGATTTACTAAAATTTTTCAAAAAAATTATCAAAGGGAAATAACATATTATTCCTTAAAGAGATAGGAATAATAAAATGATGTTGACACAACAGGAAAGTTAGCTATAATTAGAATCATTGGCAAATACGGCAAATTCGGAAAATATCGTAGCTCTTGCCGACTACATTGCCAGTGGGATTTAGGAGTTTATGGAAGCGAAAGCAACTCAAATTGGTTGAGGTGTTTTCGGATAATGCTAACGACAGGGAAGCCAGGTAACTCTTGGGTGAGCGTGGTATCAATATGGCAATGTGACAGATTACCATTCACCGCTTTCCCTAAGCCGTTCCGAAGGGTTTCAGAAAATTGCCAGCATCGCTGGGAGAAAAGGATGGTCTAAACCATGGCAGTCAAGACGGTTTTTACGACAGGTGAAGCAGCAAAGATATGTAAAGTCAGTCAACAAACCATTATCCGTTGTTTTGATTCGGGCCAATTGAAGGGGTTTCGCGTTCCCGGCAGTCGTTTCCGCCGTATTCCGCGTGATCAGCTTTTCAATTTTATGCGTGACAACGGTATTCCGACCGACTCGCTGGAAAGTGGGAAACGCAAAGTCCTCGTGGTCGATGACGACCCTGAACTGGTCGAATTAATTGTGGATGTTCTCGAACGCGACGGTCGTTTCGAAACGCGATCCGTCAATAACGGTTTCGATGCCGGCATGATGGTCAGGGAATATCGGCCCGACCTGATTGTGCTGGATGTCATGCTTCCCGACATCAACGGGCGGGAAGTGTGCCAGCGTGTCCGAAACGACACTTCGCTTGACGAAGTCAAAATCATTTGTATTTCCGGGATGGTCGAAGAAGACAAGATCAAAGAATTGCTCGACGCAGGTGCCAATGACTTTCTGCAAAAGCCTTTTGATACGGAACGATTAATTGAACGCCTCTGTGCTTTGTTGGATATTGAATCGTTCGTATGACGAAAAAAACGTCTGTTCCAATCTGGTCGCTGCTTGTTCCGGAACACGCGGAGACACTTGAGCGATTGTTTCGCGAGGAATTGGAACAACAAAAATTGGACGCACTCGCCGAATTTGCAGCGGGTGCGGGACATGAAATCAATAACCCGCTTGCCATCATCGGAGGTCGCGCTCAACTTCTTTTGCGAGAAATCTCAAACCCTGACCACCGGAAGCATCTGGCTTCGATTCTTACACAGGTGCGTCGAGCTTATGAAATGATTGCCGATATTCGTTTGTTTGCCCGGCCACCCAAGCCGGAACCTGCGTATGTCAATCTGTCGGCCATTCTGCGCGATGTTGTAACACGATTTGATGATGCCACTTCCGAAAAAAACATCGTTTGGGACTTGCACAACGTCACCGATGACGTGCAGATTTTTGCCGACCTTGCATTTTTGGAAACGATTTTCTCAGTACTATGCAAAAATGCCGTCGAAGCCGTTGCGCAACACGGGCATATCAAACTGTCGTGTATCTATTGTGTCGATGGTGCTATTGTCACCATGGAAGACAACGGGCCAGGCATCCCGTCTGAGCATCTTCCGCTTATCTTTTCCCCCTATTTTTCCGGACGACAAGCCGGTCGCGGACTTGGCTTCGGACTCTGTAAAGCCTGGCGACTACTGGGCTTAATGCACGGCAAAATTAAAGCGGAAAATCGTACGCCGAATGGTGCGAAATTTACCGTCAGTCTGCGAAATATGTCACGGGATTGACTTTTGCTTTGTATTCACTGGTTCACGCCAAGTCAACTATCCCTTAATCAAGTCATCACGTCAACACAATGGAGGGTTGTTGGTCATTGCTTCGAAGTTGGTTACGCTCCCACTGTGGCATTTCGCAGGAACGCCTGCCTGCCGACGCGGGAACTCACTCCTCCGAACATTGCGTCTTTCGACAATGTACCCATTGCCCAATTTTTCAGAATCACCTTGCCGTGAACAGTCTGCATTCGAACTTTTAGAGGCTATTTTGAAATTGCTATACTACAAACGGCGACAAATTGTATTTTTCACACTGTTGCCACCAGCGCAACAACAAAGCCACAGAGGCACAAAAATCAATTCTCACTGTGACTCCGTGCCTTGGTGTGAGATCATTTTTGTCAGGAAAAAACGATCATTTGCTCCCGTTGACAGTAGACAATGAGAAGAGTCACACCCCTCACCGGAAATGTCAACCACAACACAGAAATATCAATGACCGATGGGGGAAAGGGGGAGATGTGCCAATATCGGACGAAAAAGACTTTCCAAACCCCAACCGATACTCCCCAAAAATGTGAAAGAATCAAAAAAACAAGACACACCACGCCGGTGAAATATCCAGGTATAGTAGCATCAATGACATTAATTCAACAATTCAGTGCGCCCTTATGCTACTGAGGTTTCAAGGAATAAGAACATGAGGACGCAACAAAACGCGAGAATCCGTGCTACGAAGGGCGCATTTGCGACGACGCGACAAACGTCAACACCCATTCGACCGTTCTCGCGGCTCTGATTCGGCAGTCATGCCGTGACCACCCTACCATCTGTGGTCGCACTCGCCTCACACTTCGGGCAATTCAAAGCCTTTGCGGTGCGGGCGGATGAGGCAAGCGTTTGCTTCGGCATCGTCGGGGAACACTTCCTTGACCGGGTCCCACTTGAGGCTGCGACCCAAGTATCGCGAGATATTGAGCAGGTGGCAGATCGACGCGGTGCGGTGCCCTGACTCAATGTCACCAATGGGACGCTTGCGTTCGGGAATGCACGCAATCCAATTGGAAACATGCGACGGCAGTCTCAAATCGGCGTGTTCCTTGAAATATTCATCCACCAGTTCCGGTGGGTTCGACGTCACTTTGCTGCGGAAAATTTCGGCCTTCGCCTTATCGCCGACGAAAATCGCACCACCGCGATTGCCTTCGACAAATTTCGTTTGACCGCCGGCAGTCTCTTCCTTGCCCAGGTGAATGGTGACGCCGTTGGCAAAGCGGTATTTCAATCGCGGTGAGGAGCAAATTTTGTTGCCGCGAGCCAGTGATTCCGGTTCGCTGTAAGTCGGTGGGGCGAGCTTGTCGCCTTCGACGATGATTTCCACCGGGCCCGTCTCGTCCATTTCAAGAGCGCATTGAATCTGATCGAAGCCGTGCGTTCCCCAGCCGGTCATTTCTCCGCCGGAATACGGCTTAAACGAAAGCCAACCCGGATTCGCTCGTGGCGTGAAGAGGTCAATGTGATACGGCACCGGTTCGGTCGGTCCGCACCACATATCCCAGTCGAGACCTTCTGGAATCGGTTGTGCCGGAAGATCGCAGAACCACGGCGTTTCAAAATTTGCCGCGATAACCTCGGTGATTTTGCCGAGCTTGCCTTCCTGAACCATTTTGCAACCGAGGTAATTTTCACGGTACGACCTCTGCATGCTGCCGCACTGGAACACGATGTTCGTCTTGCGGGCGGCTTTGCGCATGAGAATGCCGTCGTTGATGGTCAGCGTAATCGGCTTTTCGACATATAGGTGTTTGCCGGCAAGTGCCGCGTTGACGCATATCAGCGACCGCCAATGCTCCGGCGTTGCGGTGACGATGGCATCCACGTCTTTGCGGTCGATTACCTTGCGGTAATCCTGATAAGCGTCGGCGGCTCCGGTGTTTTTTGCGACATCCTGAGCACGTTTCAGCCAGATGTCACAGGTGCAAATCGCCTGTGTTGCCGGGTGACGTGCCGCTTCGGAAAACACGGGCGCACCCTGACGACCGACGCCGATGCCGGCCACGCCGATTCGTTCGTTCGCCCCGGGTGTTTGCCCTTGTGCCAACGCCGAACGCGGAATGACCATCGGTGCGGCGACTAATGCGGTCGTTGCGGCTGCTGTTTTGAGAAAATCACGACGGGTGGGTTGAATATTATTTTTGGTCATAGCATTGGGGTTTCTAAAAAAATGTACTTATTTAGCGGCATCAATTTTCAATTCCTTCGTTCCCTTCTCCGGAATGGTGATGATGATGTCTGTCGTTTCTTTTTTGAGATACTTTTGTGGGAAATGCTGTACGGTTTTACCCTGGGGAATGTCCAGATTTTCTCTTTCCAGTCTGGCAATCTCTTCATCGGAGACCGAATACGTGATTTCCGATTTGCTGAGAGTCACTTTGTATTCACCGGGGAATATTCCGTCGCCGTCACCATAAGTATTTACGGCGAAAGAACCATCCGACTTGGAAATACAGGCACCGCCCGGTTGATCGCCGGGCTGGGTTTTATGGAACGTCATGGTCACGCCACCGATGGGGGTTCCGTCCAGAGTCACGGCACCGGAAGCGGGAACCAAACCCTTTGCAGCCGGGTTACCGCCGCCACAACCGATAATCAAGATCAACGAAAAAACACTCACACCAACAATGGCAAAACGATGAGGGTAAAAGATCGGATTTGACACTTGTAATACCTTACTCGTAAATTGTTATCCGGGAAAAATAATGATAATTAACAAAAAATCATCTTCGAACGAAATGATTTCCGTTCGAAGAAAAATTCGGCAAATGAAACGCAAGATACAAAATCAAAGCTGTTTCGATTCACCACCGCTAATCGATCCCAATGCTCCCCAAACGCCATAGGGAGATTGACCGGAATCAGTCGGCGGAAGATTCGGATCGCCCGCATCGACGGTCGATGAAACAAATTGAACGCTTCCGTCACCCATTCCGATATTTACGCCACCGGTATGATTACTGGTTGCGGAAATGATCATGCCGTGGTCTCCACCATCGGCAGGCGACCCACCGGAAAAACATGAAGCACTATTGGGCGGAAGTATCGTATGGAACATCGTCGTTCCGGGATACGCCTTTCCCCACATTTTCCCGACAAGTCCCCTACGAATATCATTCACCGTAAGCGGTGTATATTCTTTTCGATTGGGTGCATGTGCATGACAGGCACTCGGTAAAGCCGTTCTTGGCGGATTCAACTCACCGACGTTACGACGAATGGCACCACGAATGACGCCGGTCGTGGAATCTCCGGTTGCTTCACAAATAGCCGCTTCGGAAACCAATATCGTATTGGAAGTCCCGTCAGAGAGGTTTGCCAGTTTTCGCGGGAAAGCCCCGGTACGAAAAGCTCCCCGGTTCACACTCGTCGTACCGGAGTCAAACGGAGTCGGCCAATCACCCATACTCAAACATGATATTTTGATGGCCGGGATTATTGGAATCAATTGCCCAGCCTGCATCACTATTGCCACAGGACGGACAAAGATAGGTTGTAACATGCCTGTTCCATGCCGCCCGCCAAAGTGCCGTTTGATCCGCAGTCAGGGTTCCGACGGGATTTTGTGGGTCTTGAGTCTCCGGTTCTTTGACCGCCTGAACAACCGATTCCCAACGTGCGTTTTGTTCGACAAACGGAAGCAACCAAACCAAACCGGAAAGACGAGTGCCTTGTCGTGCACCTCCCACTTGTCCCGGCAAACCGCTTTCGCAACCGACCGGCAGGTACTTGTATGCGTCGAGGAAATTATGCATTCCGAGTCCGACCTGTTTCATGTTGTTGGAGCACTGCATTCTTCTTGCCGCTTCTCTTGCCGCTTGAACCGCAGGCAAAAGCAATGCAATCAAAATGCCAATGATCGCAATGACGACCAAAAGTTCAACGAGGGTAAAAGCGTGTAAATAGCCCCCCCCCCCCATTTTAACACAGCTAATTCGTTTTTTCATGAGTTAACCCTTTCATAAAAAATATCTGTCAAAAAATAATTAAAAGACGGTTTACCGCCCCAAAACTTTTCTTAAATGTGCCACGCTTCGTTCGGCTTGGTCAAGCGTGCCGCATTCGACGCTCAGCACGATGTCCTGCGGGAGCGGTTTCAAAATGGCAGCAACGGCTTCCCAGTCGATAACACCGTCTCCGCAAGCACAACCGACCGCCGTGCCCATGACCTTGCCGCGTTCGGCATCCGATTGTTCAACCGAAATGTCCTTCGCATGCATGTGAACGAGTCGGTGTTTGATATGGTCGAGCCATTTGATCGGGTCTTGGCCACCGAGGTAAGCATTGCCGGTGTCGAAATTCGCGCCGACATAAGGCGAGTCAACCAGGTTCATAATCCGGTCGTATTTTTCCGGTATCAGCGAGTACGTCTGGTGCATCTCAAGCCCGATTTTAATCCCCCGACGCGAAGCCACTTTCGCTGCTTCCGTGATCGAATACTTAATCAGCACGAAATCTTCCTCTTCGGTCGTCCAGGTTTGTTTGTGGCCTTCGTGCGTGTTAATGACCGGCGCACCGCATTCTTTTGCGAACCTGGCCGCCTGTTTGAGGTATTCGACCGCAATTTCCGGCTTCGACAATTGACTGTGAGACGACAGTGCCGACAGTTTCAATCCGTGCTTTTCGACGAGATCACGCACGCGAAACGGATCGTCGAGCATCGAAACGCTGTGAAAGTAGCGTGCCTCACTCAACAACTCGCGGCCCCAATGTACCATCGGCTCGATATATTCGTAACCCAGTTCCGCCGCGAATTGCACCGCCCATTCAAACGACTTGTGCGATGTCCGCACTGCCTCAAGATTTAGACCAATGCCAACTTGTCCCATGTTTTTACGTCACTCACTTGTGTGTTTGTGAATATCAAAATAATGCCAGCTAATCACACAGCCTTTGATTCTATTATACTACCGTGAATTTTTGACGCAATAGTGATATTTCGTCAAAATATGTTGACATTTCGGCGTCAATGAATTATATTCAAATGATAGTCAGCCGAAAAGCCGGGGTGTGAATCATGGCCAAACGAAAAAAACGTGTTTTGTTAAATGTTGAAACTTCAAGGGCTTATGGCCGCAATATTATTCGCGGGGTATCCCAATATCTCACCGAACACGGCGGATGGACAGTCTACCTCGAGGATCGTGGTTTGCAGGAAAATCACGATTGGGTCAAAAACTGGCAGGGCGACGGTATTATTTCGCGTACATCAAGTCTTGAAATGGCGGAATTGATTGCCGAGAAACAGGTTCCGACCGTCGAAATGCTGGGGGACGGCAAATTCATTATTTCTGACGTTCCGGCAAACGAAAAACTTACCGCATATTTAGCTGCCGAACACTTGATTGAATGTCAACTGAGGCATTTCGCTTTTTTTGCTTATGGAAATGTCTGGTGGGGAAATCTTCGTGGGATGTACTTTCAGGAAGCTCTTACCCAACAAGGGTTTTCGCCTCATCTCTTTCCCGGTTATCAGGCGGGAGCTTTGAGTATTTACCCCGAATGGGAAGCCGAATACGATCAAATGCTGAGGCAATGGTTGAAGCAGCTTCCCAAGCCGGTCGGCTTGTGGGCGGTCAATGATTTCGCGGCAACTCGCATTATTGAAGCGTGCGAATACGCCGGAATTGCCGTTCCAGAAGAAATCGCCTTGCTCGGAACCACTAACGACACATTATTGTGCAATTTGCTGACCCCGCCGCTTTCCAGCATTGATCTGAACAGTTTTCAAGCCGGCTATACGGCGGCGCAAATCCTTGACGCAAAAATGTTTCACCAAAAAAATACGATTCCTCAAACTCCCGTGCTGATTCCACCACTGGGGGTGGTCAAGCGTCAATCCACAGACATTACCGTGGTGACCGACCCCGATGTCACCGAAGCCTTGCAGTATATTCGATCTTTTGGAGGGGAAGGGCTTTCGGTTGTTGAGGTGGCCGAACATGTCGGTCTTTCGTTGAGTACCCTCGAACGCCGGTTTCGAGAACACATCAAAAGGACGCCGGAAAAAGAAATCCTGCGAATACGTATCAAACGCATTCAGACACTGTTGCTGGAAAGCGACTTCATAATGCGGGATATAGGCAAAAAAACAGGCTTTGCGACGCCCGAATACATGATTCAAGTTTTTCGCCGCGAAGTGGGAATGACGCCAAAGGAATATCGGTCACAATTGCGAAGGGAATAATTTCCCCTTGAACAATCGTCCACTTTTTTGTACCATTCGTTTTCGTAAAACAGAAATATTATCTGCAACAAAAAAACGAACGAGCAAAAACAAGTGCGACAAAAGATTGGTGCAACTCATTTTCTGACAATGATTTTTGCAATAGTGCAGTCGCTTTGTGCTCAGGTTGAGTTTCGCAGTTCGGGAAACGAAACAGTACGTTTTCCGGTTTCGGCGATCGAATCGCCAATTGTCGAGCATGGTCAGACCCATGACACGGTTTATAGCACGGTTTTTGATCTGGCTTCCGACATCAACGAAGACCTCTGGCCGGACGATTGGACGCAGTATTTTGGTGAAGGCTTTCCACGCTACTTGCAGCCACGGATTGAACCGCGTCGCACGCCATTTGGCTCAAGCAGCCTGCAAATTCCGGTCCAACGCGGCGGTGTGACGGTGTTTACTCCCCGTGCGGAAATTTTGCCCGGTCTGACCTACATGGGCAATGTGCGGGTGTTATCACGTGGTTTGCAATTTGACCGCGTTTTCATTTCGCTTTCGTTGCTAGACACGGACGGACGAATTCTCAAAACGACCATTTCCGAACTCATCGTCAACACAGACGGTTGGACACCACTTGCCACTGCCCCAATCTTGGCAGATCATCCCCAGGCTCACAGTGTTGCGCTCGGAATTCATGTTGTCCCGCTTGACCGACAAGACCTCGCCGGAATGGTCGAAGTCGGCCAAGTTGCCATTTCGGAGCAACCGACGATTCATTTTGACCGAAAACAACCCTGGCAGCTTTATACACATCCCGACGAAATCGAAGTCAGCGGGCGTATTACGGCGTCGCAGACGAGTTGGCAAGGTGCGAAACTTGAAATCCGCGATGCTTACGGTCGGGTGGTCGAATCGCGTCCGTTGGCGGAGCGAGGTAACAATATTAATGCGAATAGCAATCCGAGCAACACTCGATCTCGCGCCGAGGTGGGGCAATACGGTTTTCAGTGGCAACCCAAGATCACGCAACCGGGTTACTATGCGGTGACGCTGTCGCTTCCCATGCCGGGTATCGATCCCCATACGCTGGAACCGAAAGGGACATCGCAGTCAATATCATTTGCGTTGCTTGAACCTTACGGAACGATAGTCAACGGGGATTTCGGTTGGTCACTCCCAAGTGACATGACCATTGAGCAATGTCACCGGTTACAGCCGTTGCTCGAAACGGCGGGCATTTCGCGGCTCAAGTTCCCGGTTTGGTTGGCGGAAAACAACCCTGAAACCATCAGGCAACAGTATATTCTCTTTGGCGAATGGTTGGCCGAACGTCGGATACAAGCCGTTGGTGTGCTGGCAACTCCGCCCGATGTATTACTGGCCGACTGGCAAAAGCAGATGACACTCGTCCGAAACGGCACGCCACTCCCGCCTCTCCGACCGACCACACCGACGGCTGCTGCAACTTCAACTGCGACAACGGTCACGACAACAGTAGCTTCGAAGCCCATTCTCGATCTCGATCAGGCGGGGAATATTTTCCTGCTACCGCCGGAACTCTGGCTTCCGTCGATCGAAGCAACGGTTTTCCGATTGGGGATGATCGTGCCCCATTGGCAGTTTGGCCGTGATGACGACCAATCGCTTACCGGCTTCGATGGTGTCAGCATGCTGTTGGGCAATGTCGATTCGCGTTTGCGTCAGCAAGGTGTTGACGTGTCGCTCGGTTTACCTTGGGACTGGGTGTATCCCTTTCCGCCGTTGCCGGTCGAGCAGAACTCGCAATCGCCGCGCAGTTTTTTGTCGCTCGACAACGAATGGCCGTTGACGGTTGATGATTTGATCTATTACCTCGATGCGACAGACCCCAACAACGCGGCAAGGTTCGTCATGCTCGACCTGATTGACCGACGACGCTATTCGCTTGACGTGCGTTTGATTGACCTGATACACCGCATGATTGCAGCCAAAGAACATGGAGCAGACGCCGTTTTTCTGCCGCGACCCTTCGACGAAAATTTTGGTGTGTTCGATCCTGTCGGTAAACCGGGCGAGATGTTTTTACCTTGGCGAACAACGTCACTGATGATCTCCGGCAAACAACCCGTCGGCGGTTTCAACATGCCACGCGGAAGTGAGAATCACTTGTTTCGCGGGCCGTCCGGCACGGTCATGGCCGTTTGGAACGAAACACCAACCGA
>Ga0082212_10007950_pt1 | contig 13936 bp, 13 predicted proteins | sample TergutNt197P3_FD_71548 | JGI IMG/M metagenome (GOLD analysis project Ga0082212, IMG submission 71548) | Neocapritermes taracua P3 segment gut microbial communities from Petit-Saut dam, French Guiana - Nt197 P3 | ecosystem: Host-associated > Arthropoda: Insects > Digestive system > Gut ... | reverse complement strand
ATCAGCTACAATATCATTATTTTTAATGGAAACATTTGCAATTGAGCTACCAGTAAGGCTTATAAAAATAGCCCCAGCATTTGGATTGCTAAGAGAAGAAACTATAGTATTATTTTCTATTACTATATCAGCTAAATTAGAACCCCCAATATTAATACTAATATCAGATGTAGATATATTAGATCCAGCAACTAATAAATCACCAGTATTTGACTTTATAGCTGTTGCATACCCACTAATGTTTAAATTGATAATTGTAACATTAGGTGCGGTAATATTAAATAAAGTACCACCAGTACTACTTATAATATTCGCTTGACCATTAGATTTTATTGTAAGATTTCTTGTAACATTTAAATTAAGAAAAGTATCAACATAATCTCCAGATTGAAGAACAATCTCATTATCACTTCCACTAGTGTTATTAATAAAAGTTTGAATATCATTAGATGTCGAACTAATATTAAAATCTGCAGCACTAATACTAGAAATAATGGATAAAAAACAAAGAAACAAAGTCATTAATAATGTTAAATATTTTAAACTAGATATTTTATTGATATTTTCACCCCCTTATAATTAAATTTAATTGTTATGTAAAAATTATAGAAATTTAACCTTTTTTAATAAAACTAATACATAATTCTCTCATATATTATAATATTAGATTATTTAAAAGGAAATCTATTATATTTTTAACAATTATTCTGATTAATAAATTAATTGATTTACAATTATAGTCATAGCTAATAAATCGAAAATAACTTGATTATTTAGACTGTAGAAAAATTTATGAATTGTTAAGTTAGACTAATCAATAAGCTATTTCTAAATTCATTAATATGAGTATTAAATAGTATTAATAAAAATATAATAATATTAAATAGCCAAACCAGCTAATAATAGCTTATATTTTTTTAATTTTTATTAATCAGAAGAAAATTAAAATCCCTAAAACATAGCACCAAATAACTTTCTTCTCATTAATAAAAAATAAGATATATTTTATACGTTTATCATATGCTCACTATTATTATATATAATATTATCTAACATGAACGTTCAATATATCCTTAATCTTAAATTGAAGCTTAAATCTTCCAAGTAATAATTGTATTAAATAAAAATAGAAAAGATAAATTATAATATATTTTGAACAACAAACAGCTAATTAACAAATGAAAGTACACTCAGAAGAAAGAATAATCTGCAATTGAATATTTATTATAATTCATTTGCTAAAAATGAAATCAGGAAATATATAAATCTTGAAAATTAAAGTGGAATTATATTCATATATCGTTAATAAAAAATATACTTTTTAATAATTGGAAATCATGGGCTTAATGATAAATTAAACGAAACGTAGAAAAAGTAATGAATAGGTTGAAAAAGCTAAAAAAAGAAAATAAAAAATGATACAAAGTTTGAAAACATGAGATTTATAGGGAAAAATTAAAAGAATATAATAAAGATGCAGAATTAGGGATATTATTTATGAAGCATATATACTGATGGTATTTCTAGGCTTGATAAAGTCAATAGACGATTCCTTCAATGACAATCTGTTAAATTAGATGATATAATAACACAAAATAAGGAAATTATTCGTTTATTGAGCAAAATTGCTGGAGAAAACTGAATAATATTGTATCTTTTTATCTTAAATTTGAATAAAATACTCCTTTTTCTATAAGTTGGAGCAGTTTAACCAATTTTTTGTTTTTATATAATATAAATACATTTACTCTGAAAATTATTTTTCAATTGTAATTTTTCATTTATTCGTGATAATGGCAAATCATAATGTAAAATATTCTATTATAATGTTATTAAACTTTTATTTAGACGAATAAACCATACTTTCAATAAATTTTAGGAGATTATTAGTTTTAAATTGGGGATTTAAATCCCTCTAAGTCAGTTTTTTTGTTTTTAAAACATTAATATCTATCTATATAAAAAAGAATTTCAGCTAATTTTTATACTTTAACTTGATTTAGTCTTATTTTTACCTAATAAAAAGTTATTATCTTCATTACCTTCTATAATTTCCTCAATTACATATTCATAAATGTTTTTTTCAATAAAAGGATCTTGTTGAAGAAAATTTTCAACTTCTTCATAGCTTGATGCGTTGAAAATTAGCATAGCACCAGGTTTACTTTTAAAAACTGCTGCAAAGGTAATAGTTTTATTTTTATATAATGATTTTATATAATCAACATGTTTTTTAACCAATCCTTTTTTAGACATATTATTATTTGTACTTTTATAATTTACAAGAAATTTATTCATATTAGACACTCCTCAAATTCTTATTTTAAGTAAAATGAATTCTTTTAATATATTAAATTATTTTTATATAATAAGTTAACCCTAAATCATGAAAAGTAATGTAATATTCAACTTACTAATATTCAATAAATTATTAAAAATGAAAAATTAGAAGGTGTGCTTAAAAATAATAAAAAATCTTAAAATCAGATTCAAAACGTACTAAATACTAATCTTAAGATATAAAGGTCTAAATCTCCCAAATCTGCTTGAAAATTATCAAATCATCGATAATATATTCTAAAATCACCAAGGTATTTACCATTATGTTTTCCATATGATTTAATTAATAAACTATTTTTTCCATATGCTTTATGGGTTGTAGTTCCTTCAATATTATCTACATGACCATAGAAAATTAATTTGACTTTATCAATTTTGTATTTATTATTTGTTGTAGAGACTTTAAGCTTTTGATTTGTTGGAGAATAAGCATAACTATAACTACCATCACAGCCATATTGTCCTCTTTTCATATACCCATTTTCTTTTAATATAGCTTTAGACTTGTTACCATAGAAATATACAACCCTTTTCCAGTTACCTTTTGGTTCCCAAAGATTAGGAGATTCTTTTTTAATTTTGGATTTAGTATTGTAATTTATAGTTATTTTTTCAATTCTAGTATCAGCATTTTTGTCTTTAATTGTTACACTATTTTTATTTTTTAATGTGATATTTTTGTAAATATACTTTTTAAAATCATAAGTATTTTTTCCATAAACAGCATATTTAACATTTATTGAATTGATTTTGTAATTATTCTTATAAGGTTTTTTAATGTTAATCTTATAGGAAGATTTACTCTTTATATAATATGATTTAGAATCCTTAACATTTATTGTGTAACAATTAATATTCACAATCTTTGTGTCATGTTTATCCCATTGATATTCTTTATATTTTGTTATCTTTTCATTACTAGCTGCAAAACCGACATTCATTGTAAAAACGGATACAAGAGCAATTATGCATATAATAAACAAAATTTTACTAAATTTCATTCTAATCTCTCCAAAAATCTTGAATTTTTTTTAATAATTATTATATACATATTAATATAAAAACATATAAAATTATCTATAATATGAAATAATAAAAACAGTATAATTTATTTATTTCAAATATAATAAAAATAAACAATAAAAAAAAGAATCTTAAAAATTGGGACTTCGAATCCCCGTAAGTCAGTTGAAAAATAATTAATTAAAATAATTTCATTTAAATTAGTTAAATAATTTCATTTAAATTAGTTAAATAATTTTATTTAAATTACCTAAACAATTTAGGAGATTAAAATTTGTCAAAAATTACATTTTCAGATATCAGTGTAAGAGTAATTAAATTAACATTTAAGTCTCGTTTTACTTTTGCAAAGCTTTGTAGAAAAATACCTCTACTTGCTAAAATTGTTGATAAATTATTCTTTGAAGAGGATGATATACAAGTTCTTCCACGAGATTCATCTATCAAATCAAATAAGAGGGTAATTACTGAGGAAATTCCAATAGATATGGATGTTGAACTACCTGAAAATGTAATGCTTCCAACTCAAGTTTTAAAAGAAATGATAATGAAATCTAAATATCATGTTATTATGGATTCATGTATTTGTAGGGTTTCAAATGATTGTAAAGATTATCCTCAAAAATTAGGATGTTTGTTTCTTGGTCGGGGATCTAAAAGAATTTCCCCTAAATTAGGAAAAGCTGTTTCACCTGAAAAAGCTATAAAACATGTTGATAAATGTCAAGAAGCAGGTTTAGTTCATATTATTGGTAGAAATAAAATTGACAGTGTTTGGTTAAATACTGGTCCTAAAGAAGAACTTTTATCCATATGTGCATGTTGTCCATGCTGCTGTTTATGGAAAATGACTCCAGATCTTCCTGAAGGTATTGGAAAAAGCTTTTCAAAAATGGATGGTGTTGAGTTAAAGCTAGATAAAACCATTTGCAGTGGTTGTGGAAAGTGCATGAAAGATATATGTTTTGTAGAAGCAATCAGTGTTGAAGATGGAAAAGCAAATATAGATATGATAAAATGTAGATGTTGTGGAAGATGTGCTGAAATTTGTTCCACTGGTGCTTTAACGATTCATATGGAAGAAAGTGGGATAAAAAATTCAATTGAACGTGTTGAATCATTAATTGATTTAAACTAGAATGATGCTTATTTATAATAAAAACAATTTATAATATTTTTATTTATTTTTTTTATATATCTATATCACTCTACTAAGCTAATTGAAAGTTTTATTTTTTCTACAAATTCCTCAATAGCTGTATCGTCTATTTTAAATTCTTTATCCTCAGCTTTAATTATAGCTTGTGCGATTTTACGTTCTAAAAAGTTCATTTTATCTAAATTAAGATCTCCTCCTAAAAATCCAGTAGCTATGCTATGATTTACAATTTCTGAAGGAAATACTTTATTTACCTGTTTTATTCCATCAATTTCATTAGCTCCACAAATAAACAGAGCAAATTGTTTTTCAATCAAGGAGTCTTTATATTTTTTAAGAAAATTCTTGACTTCTTTTCTAATTTTACCCATATAAACAGAGCTTCCAATTATTAAAACATCAAAATCAAGATTTATATCATCTTTTTCTTTAAGATTTATAAGTTCAATGTCCTCTGATTCATCATTGTCTTTATTATGATTTTCTATTGATTTGGATATTAATTCAGCAACTTTTTCTGTAGTTCCATATTTTGTTCCATATAAAATACCTATTTTCATTAAAAACATCTCTTATATTTCATTATGAAGTTTTATAAATTATAAAATACTATTATATATATTTAATATTTATATAAATTAAGATATTTAATTATTCTATAAATTTAATATTAAAATTATTTAATTATTCTATAAAATAATAATATTAAGATATTTAATTATTCTATAAAATTTAATATTAAAATATTTAATTATTCTATAAAATTAATATAAAAATTATTTAACTATTCTATAAAATAAAATATTAAGATATTTAATTATTCTATAAATTTAATATTAAGATATTTAATTATTCTATAAATTTAATATTAAAATTATTTAATTATTCTATAAAATAATAATATTAAGATATTTAATTATTCTATAAAATATAATATTGAATATACTATAAAATGAATATCTTTTCAATTTCTATAAACATTAGAAATTGTTTGCTAAAAAACTATAGATATAATCATATTATATTAAAATATATAAAACTACTAAAAAAGGTGTTAATTTGAGTTTTAAAGCTCCAGATTGGGTGATGGGAAAAATATTGGGAGATGTTCCTAGAAATATATTTATTTACTCACTAATTGCATTATTAGCACTAGTTTGCTATGGAATTATTGGTTCTATTTTAATAATGAAATTAGATATTATTAATTCAATATATTTCACAACAATTACAATAGCTACTGTAGGTTATGGAGATATTGTACCTCGAACAGCATTAGAAAAATTATTTTCAGTTACTTTAGCTATTGGTGGAGTGGGACTTTTAGCATATGTATTTGGCTTATCAATATCATTAGTAGGCCAAAGAATTGAAGAAGTGAGAAGTGGTGTTATAATGAAAAGAACTATTAAATCCCTAAAAAACCATTATATATTATGTGGATATGGTAGAGTGGGTGCTGCTGTAACAGATGAATTACTAAAAAGAAATCAACAAGTTGTTATTATTGACAAAGATAAAGAGGTTGTTGAAAAATTAGAGGAAAAAAATAATATATTTGCTATGTCTGGAGATGCAACCGAAGATAAAACTTTGATTAATGCAGGAATTGAAAAAGCTTTAGGGTTGATATTAGCTACTGGAAGTGATGTTAATAATTTGTTTATAACAATAACATCAAGAGAAATTTCGAAAAATCTTTGGATTGTTTCAAGATATGGCAAAAAAGAAAATGTAAAGCGTTTTTATAATTCTGGAGCAAATAAAGTAATATCTCCCGAAGAAAGTGGTGGTAATGACATATATTATGCAGCTATAGAACCAAATCTTATAAGAGTAACAACAAAACATCACATGGAAGATATAGAAAAAGAAATGGAAATGATTCTAAACCATGGTTGTTCAATTGAAAACATCGAATATCATCATCCATTTTTAAAGGAACCGCTAAAAAGAAAAATTGAAATTTCATCATCAAAACAATTAAAGAAATTCTTTGGAAAAATGGAAGAGGATGAAGATACAAAAAAAGCTCTTGACACATTATATAAATCCGTCAATGGAATACATTCCCATACGATATCTGGTCCTAATCATGAAACTCTTAACAAGGTTATTGAAGAGTTGGAAAAGGAAAATTTATTATTGGGTGCTAATTTAAGTAATGAAGAAATTCTCATATTGTCTAAAAAACACGTAAAAGAATAATAATATGGAAAAAATAAAATAAGAAGTAAAGATTCTTAATAGAATCTCCACACAATTGGTTTTATCATGCTATTAAAAAGCAATTTTTTTAATCAATATAAATTTTCACTTTAAAGATGGTTTAAACATGTTTTATATTTGTATATTCTGATATTTCAGAATTAGTTGTAGTAATATCGTCAATTGAAAGTTTATGTATATCATCATTTCCAGTTATCCTTCCAAACATTTTTAATTCATTTTTTGTTACTTTTAAAAAATTCGCTAATCTTTTAGCACTAGTTTCTATATTAACTCTTTTTCTCAATTCTGGGTCTTGTGTTGCTACACCTAATTGACAATTACCTAACTCACATATTCTATGTTGTTGACAAGCAACGGACATTAATGCTGATGATGCAATAGCTATTGCATCTGCTCCTAGGGCAATTGCTTTTGCAAAGTCTGAGGGAACTCTTAATCCTCCAGTAATAACTAAATCAATATCTAATTTATTTTCTAAAATATATTTTTTCACTCTATATAGTGCAAATATTGTTGGAACTGAACTTCCATCTTTTAAACTTTTAGGGCTTGCTCCAGTGGCACCGCCACGACCATCAATTGTGATAAAATCTGGTTTAGCAAATTTAATCCATTCCATATCTTTTTCAATATGGCCTGCTGCTATTTTAATTCCTATAGGTCTTCCTTCACTTTTTTCTCTTAATCTGTCCACTAAATCTTTCAAATCTTCTTTTGTATTAATATTTGAAAACTTTGATGGGCTTATAATGTCTTCACCAGCTGTTTTATTTCTTATTTTAGCAATTTCCTCTGTAACTTTAGAACCTGGCAGATGTCCACCCATTCCAGGTTTTGTGCCTTGGCCAATTTTTATTTCTATTGCATCAGAACTTCTTAAGTTACTGTCTGTAACACTATATAAATTTGGAACATATTCAAATATATATTTATATGCTTCTTCTTTTTCTTCTGGTAAGATTCCACCTTCACCACTGCACATAGCAGTTTTTGCCATTGCTGATCCTTTTGAAAGTGCAATTTTTATCTCTTTAGATAATGCTCCAAAAGACATATGGGATATGTATACTGGTAAATCGATAATCATAGGTTTTTTACTTCTTTTACCAATAGTTGTTTTTAGATTTACCTCATTTTCTTCTTCTAAAGGCAATTTTCCTAATTGAGCTCCTAGTATAAGTATATCATTCCAAGATATGCAGGGTAATTTAGTTCCCATTGGTTCTATTATACTTTTCCAGAAAGGGCCATTTGATGAATAGCATTCATGTGTTTTTCAAATTCACTATTATTTTTTGCAAATTCAGTAGGATATGCAAGAGGATTTTCATTATCTAATTTACTTGTATCTTCTGCAAATTTTTTATCTTCATTTTCAATAAGTTTAAATAAATGTTTTGGAGATTTACAAATTGGACAAGACCAATCTTCTAGTAAATTTTCAAATTTTTCTCCTTCTTTAGATTCATCATATTCATGTCCACATATTTCACATGTATAAATAGCCATACTATTCTCCTAAATATTTTTTCACTAAGTTTTTTTCTTTTATTTATTTACTAAGTTTTTTTCTTTTATTTATTTACTAAGTTTTTCTCTTTTATTTATTTACTAAGTTTTTTTCTTTTATTTATTTACTAAGTTTTTTTCTTTTATTTATTTACTAAGTTTTTTTCTTTTATTTATTTACTAAGTTTTTCTCTTTTATTTATTTACTAAATTTTCTTTTTTTTAGTTGGTTGATTAGTTAGTTTTTTAGTAATTTTCTGCTTTTATTTCAAAGTATGCTTGTGGATGTGTACATACTGGACAAATTTTTGGTGCAGATTCTCCTTCAATAATATCTCCACAATTTCTACATTTCCAAATGGGTTTGCTTTCTTTTTTAAATACTTCACCATTTTTTATATTAGCTAATAATTTTCTATACCTTTCTTCATGTTCCTTTTCAATTTGACCTACTTTTTCAAAAAGGTAAGCAATTTTCTCAAACCCTTCTTCTTTTGCTTCTTTTGCAAATTTATCATACATTTCAGTCCATTCATAATGTTCTCCATTTGCAGCATCTTCTAAGTTAGCTATTGTATCTGGCACATCATCATGTAAAAGTTTGAACCATATTTTAGCATGTTCTTTTTCGTTTTCTGCAGTTTCAAGAAATAATGATGCAATTTGTTCATATCCTTCTTTTTTTGCTTTACTTCCATAGTAAGTATATTTATTTCTAGCTTGTGATTCTCCTGCAAAAGCATCCATTAAATTTTTCTCTGTTTTTGTTCCTTTTAAATCTGACATTATATTACTCCTGAATATTATATGTTTTATAATTAATTTTGATAAAAATCTCTAAATTAACTAAGATATGTATATTATTCACATTATTTAACCATTATTAATATAAAAAAACTATAATTCCGTACTAAAACATATACATTAAATATAAACAATTTAAAGGTCAATGAATTATATGTTCAATTATTTATTGTACTTTAAACTTCTTTTATTTTTTTAGTTTATTAACAATATTGACAAAAATAAAAATAAGGAAAAGAAAAATTAAATTTTTGTTGGAATCATTTTGTTCCCACCATACATAAAATCTTTCTTAATAAAGAACTTTTCACCTTCTAATAGGCCCATACAGTCTAAAACAAAGGGAATATTATTAGGATGCCAAATAACATTATAATCTACATCAAAAGGCAGCTCATCAATTTTATCATATAAACCAAGTCCCATAAATTCTTCTGTTACATGGAGATTGATATGATCAATTAATGGCCATAATTTACGAACTTTCGGCTCCCAAAGATGTAAACCATTTGTAAGGGCGTTAGTTCTTAAATCAAGATCTTTACTACGTTGTAAAATATTGTGAATATTAGTTAAATCTTGAGCAAAGGGTTCTCCTCCTACGATAGTTGTACTATCTATAATGTCTTTATTATTATCAATATCACTTAAATGAAACGGAACACTACCACCGTTTCCAGATAATAATAAACGATTACAACATGTTGAACAGCCAAGAGTACAGTAGTTAAAAAATATAGCTAGGCTAACATATGGTGGATCATCTATTAGTGATCTATGCCACATATGAACATTTTCTATATAATCTCCTCCACTATTGTCAACTTTAGCTAATTTCTTTGCATGTGAATTAATATATAAATCATCAAAATAATTAAAATCCATTTTTTTCAATTCTCCTATTTGTTTTAATATGAAAGAAGACAGCTGTTTTTAATCCGTGGATTATTAAACAAAAAAATAAAAATAAATAAATTTGATAAACTAATAAATATTATTGTTTATTGTAAACTCTTAAAATAAGGATTAAAACAGTTTTTATCCTCTAAATAATCTTTAATATCAAAATATAAATAACATCCTATATATAATCCTTATATTATTATCATAAACCTAAAAATTCAAGAAATAATAAAAAACAGTAAAATTTTCACATCAAAAAAAAAATAATTTATGAAATACGAATTATATATGATAATATAATTATGTTCTTCATTATATATAAATATTTCTATTTTCACTAAATACTTATCATATATTATAAAATAAATTAAATATAAAACCATAAAAACATTAAAAAATTAGGAGTAAAACATGAAAATTTGTCCAAGATGTGAATCAAAAAATATCAGATGGCTTAATCCTCAGAACTCAATAGTATGGGAATGTAAAGATTGTGGTTATACTGGATCTGTTATCATTGAAAAAAATAAAAAACAGTTGAGTGACATAAAAATAATTAGGAAACTATAATGAAAAAATTTTTTTAATTAAAAAATTAATTTAAGATTAATGGCTAAATTCACCCATATAACTCTTTAATATTAATCAAAAATTAGATTATAATAAAAATAGGAGATATGATAAAATTTATTTTAAATTATCTTTATCAACAATAATGGGGTTGATTGGATCAATATTAACTATTTTAGGAATTATTCTATATTTTGGTGGATACTTTTCTGTTGAATCAATTGTGGGAATATTATTAATTATTATTGCAATATTTTCTTCATTTTATGTAAATAAAAATATTAAAAGAGGATCTATATTATTAGCAATAATAGGGATTTTAATATTTTTTTATTCTGCAGGATTTTTATCCCCTTATCAACATATTTCTCTTTATATTTTTTATGTGTATAGTGACTGGGGATATGTTTTGAATCCATGGGATTTACTATATTTAGCAGGTATTATATTATTCTTTACAGGCATAACTAATATAATCAGAAACCACGAATAATTAGGATTAAAAATCAAAAACTTTTATAATATTACTATGCACTATTTAATATAATGAATCATTTTTTTCACTTCAACAAAAGGCAGTATTTATTATTTCTAATTATATTTCATGGTTTTTTAAGTGATTCTTCAATCATTTTTATATTGGAATCTACTATTTCTTCAAATGAAAATTCTGGATGGAACATCCACATATCTGTATATCCTTTTAAAGATGTTTGAAAATATATAGCTAATGTTTTAGCATCAACATCATCCCGTATTTCTCCATTGTCAATTGCTTCTTGGAATAGTTCATAATAAAAACTGTGTAATTTTTCATTTAATCTATGAAATGCACCTCTAACTTCTGGGTGAAAATGATAAATGCTCTTAAATAACATGAAATATTCTCTATGATCAAATTCAGGTCTAGAATGAACATATGGGGTGTCATCTTTTGTTTTTGTGGCAAAAGAATTACCTTTAGATTCAAAAGTAAACCTCAATTTGTCTATAAAAGTGCCTTCAAAATTCTTTATATCGTCCCGATATGAATAAAAACTATTTGTAAGATATGTTTTTACCATATACTCTAAAATTTCATCTTTATTTTTGAAATAATAATATATTGTACCTGTAGAAAGTCCAGATTCTTCCTTAATTTGTTTTATAGATACATTATCAAAACCATACTTGAGAGATAAAAGAAAGGTTGTATCTATTATTTTATGTTTGTTTTGTTCACTTGTTAATGACATACTTTATTGTTATATCATTACTAATTTATAAACAATATGATTTATTTACAAGAATTGGAAATTTTGTTACAATACTATCGAACTATATGAAAACACTTTTCAAAATTAAAACCTATGGACACTATCTTTGTAACTAGTCACAATAATGACTTTATGTGTCATAATAGATTGAGAATCTTACTATGATAAATGGTTTTTTAGCTATTTGAAACCTTGAATTTCACAAAAAATCACTACAGTTCACCTGAAAAAGGTCTAACAAAACCATTAAGAGCACCAACAAACTGCCATAATTGATATTGAAATTATTGACATTTTATTCTCTTTAGCTACAATAATTACTATTAATAATGTGAATCAAAATGTTTTCATGATAAATTTTTAGCTTTAAACGTATGTTTAAACTTCAAAAATTCTTAATTAATCATTATTCCTTTATAATTTGATTTTTATATTAAATAATTAGTTAAGATATAAAATATACAATTTAAATAAATTTTATTAAATTAAATATATTTTCATAAAAATATTATATAAAAATTAAATTATAAATTATTAAATTAGTTCTTAAAATTAATTTTAAAGATAATTAATCTATTTTTAAAATATATAAAATATAATTTTAATTATATAAAATAATAAATCAATTCTTAAAATTAATTTTAAAGATAATTAAGCTATTTTTAAAATATATAAAATATAATTTTAATTTATATTATAATTATAATCTATTTATAAAAGAAGAAAATTATTAAAAAAAAAGTTAGGGATAGAATATGAAATTATTTTTATCCCTAGAAGTGTTTTTTATTATTTTTTCCTAGATATGCCTAAGCTTAAACTGGTTAATAATACTAATATTATAGCTATTACAGGCATTCCAGTACTTTTCATAGATGCATCAGCAGAAAAAGCGCTAACTTTGTTGTTTGAATCTTTAGAATCAGAAACTTTAGTTTCTGAGCTAGTAGTTTTTTTAGCAGTTTTTTCACTATTTTGCTTAGTTGGATTTACATTATCATCTGAACTCTCATTTTCAGAATTAATAACATTTCCATTGACACTATTTTCTGTGAATGCAAGATTTAATGTATTGTCTCTTGAAACAGTTGCAGTATTCTGTAATCTGAATCCTTGATTTAATTCTGCATTAAAATTTAAATTATCGTTATTTTGAGTTTGAGCATTCTCTAATCTATACCAGTTATCTGAATCGGTATTAATATCTAAATTATCACCGTCATCAGCAGATACAAATGGTAAACTAAGTGTAAATAATAGCAAAATTCCTACTAAAGCTAAAATACGACTTTTACTTTTATTTTCAATCATCATTGTTTTTCACCTCACTTTATTACAATGAAAACTTTTTTTCTTCTCTAATTATCTTTTTATCATAAATAAAAAGGTATTGGAAGAATTTGAAAAATTGACTAATAAAAAAATCGAAGAGTTTATAATTAAAAAAAATAAAATCACTCATCTTTATTAATCAGAGAAAAACCTTAAAGAACAAATACAACATTGTTGTAATTTTAAAATATATTAAAATAAACTATAACTATTTCATAATCCTTTTCTTAATATATAAAAAATTTTTATGAAATATTCTATAAAATGAAATTTTTATAAGGTTTTTTTCTCAACAATAAAAAAAGTAATATAAAGCTCAATTTTTTATTTAGCATTATATTATATGTATGTATTACTATATAAATCTATCGGTAAATTTATGAATTTTTTACTTTTAAGATTTTTATATATTTTTTATTTTTTAGTTTTAAAAAATTTAAAGGCGTAGTTTTACAATTTTGAAAAGAGTTTTTTTAGATTTAGATAAATATAATACAAATATACAAATTATTAAGAAAGGTACACATTATATATGAGATTAAAATACTCATTTCATGATATAAAATTATAAATATTCAATTTATAGTATATTACTTAAAGTTTGCAACACTTTATATTAAATAACAGTTGCAAATATTTGGTAATTAACTATACTATATAAAATTATAATAAAAAATAAATAAGGGGGAGTGTCCCATAAATAGTTTTTTCTGATTATTTTTTTATTTGATGGTTGTGTATTATTTTTATGTTATGTGCTATTGCTTGTAGTGTTAGTTCTGTTTGTGCTTTTTTTAAAGTTATTCTT
>Ga0082212_10007949_pt1 | contig 13937 bp, 6 predicted proteins | sample TergutNt197P3_FD_71548 | JGI IMG/M metagenome (GOLD analysis project Ga0082212, IMG submission 71548) | Neocapritermes taracua P3 segment gut microbial communities from Petit-Saut dam, French Guiana - Nt197 P3 | ecosystem: Host-associated > Arthropoda: Insects > Digestive system > Gut ... | reverse complement strand
TATTATGTGGATATTTTCCGTAGCGACAACAAAACGCGCAATGATTATATGTACCACAATATCGGCAATAGCCTTGATTTGGTTACACCCGGCGGCAAACTTGTCCGCTTGTCGGCAAGCCGGATAGAAACGGTAGGTGACGACCATCCCGGTTTTCACCATATATCTGATGTTAAATCTACCGGAAAATATGCGGAAGATGTTGTAGCCATGTTTACGATGCTTGACGAAAATAAGGGTACCCGTTTTATGAAAGCATACATACCCGGTAATGCTAACTTGAATTATTATACCGGTTTTTCGCCAAAATCGAGAACTGCCGGTCAATATTCGAACCTGAACGTGCCAACGCTCATGGTTCAAAACAAAGGTGAGGCATGGACGAATCCTTTTATCGTCGTGTATGAACCCTATTTTGAGAAAAACGGCGCTACTGTTCAAAAAGTTACAAGCCTGAATCGCGACAAGGGACGTGATTTCGTTACACTGCTGGTTCAAGGGACAAATGGTGAACAGCAGTATATTTTCCAGGGAAACGATCCCGCATTGGAAAATTCGGCGACTAATTACAGTTTTAAAGGATATTTCGGAACTGTTTCTGTTGTAAATCAGCAAATACGATATATCTATCTGGGGCAGGGCAGAAAACTGGCTTTCGGCGACTATATTGTTGAAAGCGACGATGATAACGGAAGTGTGAATATTGAATTGTCGGGAGATGAAATGAAAATTTCGTCTACTCAGCCGACAACGGTTACAGTTATGAACAAGGGAATCAAATCGGTTGCCCTAAATTCAAACAACCTTCCGGTAACAGTTATAAACACCGACGTCAAATTCAATGTCCCTGTCGTGAAAAACGGCGTATTGCAATTAAAGTAACAAACATGATATTAACTCAATTAAAGATATATGTCAACAAATAAAACCGGCAGCACTGTGGAGCGCTGTCAGAAAATCCATTATGAAACCATGCAAAAAGAATGCCGGAACGCCTTTTTACGTGGAATGCTATTTGTCATTATTACCATCATGCTGTGCGGTCCGGTATTTGCGAAGGTGCCGGATTGTTCGGTTACAGCTATCTGCCGGTCATCTGCCGAAACCGACAGTACAGCCCTGTTATTATCGCGTCTTGACTTGTCAAGGCCCGGACTTGAACAGGTAAAAGCCGCTTCTTCGAACGCCGAGCTTGTCGCAAAAGCGCTGTTGAATTATTATCGGGCGCGCACTTCCGTCAAGCATCCGGTAGACCGGTCGTTGAAAAACGCATCTCTTGGGAATTATGCCCGTGCGGGTACAATTGAAGTAGCGGATAATGCTTTGGAGCATATTTTTATTGGGCAGTCGGCTTATCCGCCTTACTTCTGCGGGGATGATATCAACTGGGGTTATCGTCCGGTTCCCGACAATGAATGGGTATGGCAACTGAACCGCATGTCTTTCTGGAACTCTATGTCGCAGGCATACTGGCATACCGGTGATGAAAAATATGCAAAGGAATGGGTCTATCAATTGACCGACTGGGTGAAAAAAAATCCGCTTGATCAGGACCATGCCTATGCCTGGCGTTCCATCGAAGCAGGGATTCGCGGACATCAATGGACTTCTCTGTTTCAACATTTCCTCGATTCACATGCTTTTACGCCGGAAGCGCTAATTACGTTTCTGAATTGCTGTTATCAACATGCCAATTTTCTGATGAGTAAATATTCAGCAAGAAGCAACTGGGCGCTAATGGAGGCCGAAGGAATGGCTTTCATTGCTATCCTGTTTCCCGAATTTAAAGATTCGGAAAAATGGAAAACGGAGGCTATCAGCAGGCTGAATAAGGAAATTGACAATCAGGTATATCCCGACGGTCATCAACGCGAGCTTGCCATCGGCTATCATGTGGGATGTATCGGCTGGTTTGACCGGACGCTCGATTTAGCGAAGATGAACGGGATCGAAGATGCTTTTCCGCTGTCATACCGGATGAAGATTGAAAAAATGTGTGAAGTACCCATGAAATTAGGGTTTCCCAATGGCGCAAATACACAGTTTGGCGATTCGTGGAAAGGAGCACCGGGCGGCAATTGGAGCAGTCTGAAAAGATGGTCCGAAAAATACAACCGGCCTGATTTCCTATATGTGGCCACCGAAGGCAAGGAAGGTGTAATGCCTGTGGAAACTGCTTTTGCCTACCGTGAAAGCGGTCTCTATTCGATGCGTAGCGGGTGGAACATCAACGACGTCTGCCTCATATTGAAATGCGGTCCTGACGGAGGCGGACACTGTCAGCCTGATAACGGAACATTTGAACTGTATGCCGGCGGACGTCATCTCATGCCCGATGCAGGCAGTTACATTTATAGCGGCGATCCCGAAAACAGGGCATGGTTCCGTCAAACCAAAATACACCAGACGATGACACTCGACGGGAAGAATACGGTTTATGCACCCAAACTGCTGCATTGGCAAACAGGCGACAATTTGGATGTGTTGGTGGTTGAGAACGCCGGATATCCCGACTTGACGCATCGACGCGCCGTTTTTTTTGTGGACAGGCAATATTTTGTGATTGTAGACGAAGCCATTGGCGGGGGTACGGGCGACGTCGAAATTCATTTTCAATTTGCACCGGGCGAAGCTTCTTTTGATTATCAGAGCCTGACTGCCCGAACTGCTTTCAATGGCGGATGGAATGTGCTGGTACACAACATGGCGCCTACCGGAGCGACCATGCTGGAGGAAGAAGGTCAGGTCTCTTTTGAATATACAAAGAAAGAACCCCGACCGGCTTTCTGTTATCGGGTTACGAAAAAATCAAAAGAAGCAGGTATACGTTTTGTGACGGTTGTTGCTCCCTTTGAAAATAATCCGCCGGATATAAAGGCTGAAATTACAGGCAACCCTGTTATAGGCAGTGATACGATTGAATTGAAAATAACAACAAACGGTTTATCGAAGCAAATAGGTTATAATCTTTGACATGGATTTTTTTTGTAAAATTATTGGCTATAATAAATTACTTTTGTATTTTTGTGGCTTTAATTAAGGTATAAACTCTAATTTATTATTTATGAAAACACAAATAGAAAAAAACAATGAGTATCTATCATGCGGTTGCTGTAGTCATTCACGGCGTGCATTCCTGACAAATTGCGCCAAGTGTATCGGCGCTGCCAGCGTCTTTTCGGGATTCGTTGTCCCGGAATTTTTTTCGTCATGTAATACTGTATCCAAAACTAACATGACGGTTCGGGTCGTTTTCGCGCTTCATGCACCTGTACAGAACCAGCCTGACTGGCCAAATGTCGGTTTCGATTTCAATCCTGTCATGGAGAAGATTATGAATGCGCTGTCAGCCGGTTGTCCGGGAATGGCGTTTGTCCCGTCAATGGTTGCCAATGCTGATCAGGCAGACGAACTGAAGGCTGCTGACAATGCCAATGGAAATATTGACGGATACATCGTTGTCCAGATGAATTGCTGGAACCATGCAGTACAACAACTGGTAGACGCCGGAAACGGCAAACCGGTTCTCTATGCTGACTTCCTGTATGCGGGAAGTGGCGGTTTCTTAGTCTATACCGCAAAGTTACTGCATGATAAGGCGGAAAATTTTGCGCATATGACTTCCGGGAATCTCGAACATCTTGTCGCTGCCGCCAGATACATGCCGCTTGCCATGGGTCAGGGTGGAAACAGGGCGTTCGTCGACGCTGTCACAAAACTTCGAAAGGACATTGCGGCAGGAGTGAAGGTAGACATGCAATGTATAGAAGATAAATTTGATATTCTCTCGACTAACGACCTCTTAAAAGAACTCAGGACAAAGAAGATGCTGGAGTACGAAAATGGCTGGGCCAATGTTGTCGATGAGACAAAGGCATCGCTTGGCATTGAAATCATCCGGCGACCGTTCGCTGAACTGAACGACCTCTGGGAAAAGGCGGACAAAGTTCAGGCAAATGAGGTCATGAACCGGTGGAAGCGTAACGCGGATGCTGTCATTGACGTTTCAGATGAAACGCTGGAGGCGTCGGCCCGTATGTATCTGGCGATGAAAACCGCTTTAAAGAAACATGACGCCTGCGGTATCACGATCAACTGTCTCGGCGGGTTTTATGGCGGACACATCCATGCCTATCCGTGCCTCGGCTTCCATGAGCTGTTGAATGAAGGACTGATTGGCGCCTGCGAATGTGATACGCTTTCCACATTGACAATGATTGTGATGACGACATTAACAAAAGGGAGGCCGGGTTACATTTCGGATCCTGTGATGGATGTTGCGACGAAGCAAATCATATATGCGCATTGTGTAGCATCTAACAAGGCATTCGGCCCTCAGGGAGCGGCAAATCCATTCACGATCATGACCCATTCGGAGGATAGGCAGGGCGCATCGCTCCGCTCGACGCTTCCGTTAGGTTACATGACGACAACACTGGAAATGCATCCGGGCAGGAAGGAAATTCTTTTCCATCAGGCGAAAGCAGTAGATAACAATTTGGAAGACAGGGCTTGCCGAACAAAAATAGCCGGAGTTCCAGTAGGAGACTATGAAAAACTCTTCACGCAATGGACGCCCTGGGGCTGGCACCGCGTAACCTATTATGGCGATTTGAAAAAACCGGTCTTTGAACTCGCCGATGCGCTGGGGTGGAAAGTTGTCGAGGAGGCTTGATTTAATTATGAATTATGAATTATTAATCATTAACCATTATATTTATGTCAACACATAACCATAATTGCCATTGCTGTCCGCAATGTTCAGAAGAACCGGTTTCCGAGAACCAGGCGAATATCTCGCGGCGTAATTTTGTCGCCATGGGTGGCGTTCTGCTGGGCGGTCTTACCTTATCCGGTTTACATAACAACGTTCATGCAGCCGGGTCAAAGGAGCGAAACGGAGTTTTGGGCGTGGAAGCCGACGACTCCGTAGCCGCGCCGATTCCAAGAGTACCCTTGATTGTCAAACCAATTCTCGTATATGACCTGCCACAGCGACGGGAGCAGAACTCCTGGCGCAACTGGGGAGGGATTCAAACCAAAGAACAGGCGGATGAAGAAGTCAGCCGGATCAGATTTGATCTTGATGTTCTTAAAGCTAAAGCGGACTATCCTGTTGAATTTCTTGACGTTTCATCGGCAACCGATATCAATCAGTTGAAGGACCATCCGGATATTGCCAAATGCGATACGATCCTGCTTTACGGGGCGGGCTATGCCATTAACGGCGTTCAGAACTTCGGAAAAGATGTTATCATTTTTCAACGCTGGAGAAGCGGACCGGTCTATCTTCAGTATGAAATCGTCAGTCCGCGTTTTCTGCGCCAGCATACGGATGCTTCGGTAATTCCGAATATCAGGGAAGATGATGTCGTTACCGACAAGGTCGAAGAACTCAACTGGCGTTTGCGCGCACTTTGCGGTCTGAAGAATACCATGGGTTCAAAAATTGTTACGATTGGCGGTGCAGGCGCCTGGGCACAACCGGCTGGCGTCGTTCCCGAACTTGTCAGGAAAATTTGGAAGTTTGAATATAATGATGTCAACTATGATGAATTGGGTAAACTGATAGACGAGGCAAAAGCCGACAGAAGCGTTATGGCAAGGGCCAAAAAACGGGCCGCCGACTATCTTAAAATTCCGGGAACGAAATTAGAAACAACGGAAGATTTTTTCGTATTCAGTTTCGTGCTCGATGAGGTTTTCAGGTTATTGATGAAAAAAGTCAATACGAATAAGATCACAGTCAATTCGTGTATGGGAGCCATCATGCCGCGATCAAAGACGACGGCTTGCTTTACACTGACCACGCTTAACGACGACGGCTATCTGGCATTTTGCGAATCCGACTTTGTTGCGATTCCGAGTGGCGTGTTGTTGGGCAACATCACGGGTAAACCGGTTTTCCTTTGTAACCCGACTTTTCCGCACGACAATATCATTACAGTGTCACATTGCACTGCTCCACGAAAGATGGACGGCAAGAATTTCGATCCGGTTCGGATTGTTACACATTTCGAATCGGACTATGGCGCTGCTCCATGGGTAGATGCTCCACTTGGAACCGTAACAACACACATCGCTTCCGCTTTCAACGCTGAACGCTGGGTCGGTTTGAAAGGTAAAATTGTCGAAGTACCGTTCCGTCCGATTTGCCGGACACAATTCGATATTCAATACGAATTTCCCGACAAGCTACTTTCGGGACGGATGCCCGGCTTCCACTGGATGACCTGTTATGGCGATTACCGCAAGGAAATAGGTTACGTCCTCCGGCGTGTTGGTATCCAATGGGACAACCTCGACGAAGTGCCAACCAAAGAAATGACCTGATTATCGCTTAAACTTTTTGACTTTTTCATGGTCTAATATTATAAGTGATAATTAAACTTAGTAATAACATTCTAAAAATTACAGTCATGAAAAAGTTAATATTCATTTTAAGTTTGGGGCTTATTATTGGAATGGCTCATAACAATAAGGTAGAAGCTCAAGTACATGTTAGTATCAATATTGACATACATCCGGCATGGGGGCCTTCGGGATATAATTATGCGGAATTTTATTATATTCCGGAAATAAATATTTATTACGACGTGATTAACCGGTTATATTGGTACCCGTACAGAAACCGTTGGATTTCTGCTTTGTTCCTTCCTGAACCATACTGGTATTACGATTTCTATTCGCTCTATAAAGTTGTATTGAACGGCATTTTGCACCCCTGGACATACAATCGAAACCATCTCCATCTGTATTCGGGATATTGCTATAATTATGTGCAGGTTCCCATATATTATATGCGTGAACCCCATTACCGTCTTGCACGGAGTAACTATTATGGATGGGTTGAACCTCGTTACATGCCTCGCAATAATGGCCGTCCGATGTATAGCGATTACTCGCGAAACACACGTAACGGGCTTGTAAATAACAATATGCGTTCTTCAAATGTAACTACCCAAAGGCCGGCGGCCAGTGTACAAAGATCTCCTGCCAATACCCGTAGCGGCAATGCGACCCGTAGCAGCACGACTACCAGAAGTAGTTCTTCAGTTGGCAGCAACAACCGGAATAACAACTCGACAGCAACTCGTAGCGGTAGTAGCACGACACCACGGAGTAACGCTTCTGTTGGTAGTAATAACTACAATAACAACCGTAATAACAACACTTCGACCGCTACCCGTAGCAATAACAGTTCAACCCGTAGCAATTCGTCGGTTGGCAGTAACAGCAGCAACAGTTCAACCCGTAGCAGCGCTTCGGCTGGCAGTAGCAACAGTTCTACCCGGAGTAACGCTTCGGTTGGCAGTAGTAACTACAATAACAACCGTAATAATAATGCTTCGACCGCTACCCGTAGCAATAACAGTTCAACGCGAAACAGTACGGTTGGCAACAGAGGCAGCAGCAGTTCAACCCGTAGCAGTTCGTCGGTTGGCAGTAGCAGCAGTTCAACCAGAAGTAGCGCTTCGGCTGGAAACAACAGGAGTAATGGTAGCAGTAGTAATCGGAATTCTTCTTCAACCAGTAGCCGCAGCAACAGCAGCCGTTCGAGCGACAGTAGTTCATCGTCAGGTAGAAGTAGCAGCAGCAGTCGAGGTAATGGAAGGTAATCTTCAGTTCATAACTAAAAAAAAAGGATGCTTCCGTCAGGAAGCATCCTTTTTTCTTTTTTACAATCCCTTGCCATGGCAGTTTTTATATTTTTTGCCACTTCCGCAGGGGCATGGTTCGTTACGTCCTGTTTTCTTTTCGACGCGTACCGGCTCTATGTTTTGCTTTTGGGGGCCGAGTGGCGGTCGCTGTCCTTGCGGGTAAACATTATCTCCGGCGCCTCCTCCTTTCTGGGCGGCAGCATCGTCTTTCTGGGTACGGTAACGGCTGAGATCAGTGCGTCGTTCCGCAGCGGCCTGCCTTACCTGTACACGCTGTTCCGCTTCCTCGCGGACAGGTATCTGTCCACGCATCAGGATGGAGACCGTTTTACGGTTCATCGTCTCGACCATTCCCTTGAACAGGTTATAGGATTCGAGTTTGTAGATCAGTAACGGGTCTTTATTCTCATAACTTGCATTTTGAACCGAATTACGCAGATCGTCCATCTCGCGCAGATGTTCTTTCCATGCTTCATCAATGGTATGGAGAACGATTGATTTCTGGAATGACTTACTGATCACTTTTGAAGATGATTCATATGCTTCCTTGAGGTTACAGGATATGTGATACATTTTCATTCCATCGGTAACGGGAATTGAAATGTTTTCATACATGGCGCCCTGTTTTTCGTACACCTGTCGGATAACCGGATTGGCAACCTGCTCCATGCGCGTCATGTGGCGTTTGAACAGTTCGAGCGTCTCATTGAAAATTTTCTCGGACAGCAGTTCCGATTTCATCCCTTTAAATTCTTCCGGTTGTACAGGACTGTCGATGGCGAGCGTACGGAACATGTCCATTTTTAACGCTTCATAATCACCGTCCTCGTTCTGTTCGGCAATAGCGACGCTTGCATCATACAGGGTATTCATGACGTCAAGACCAATACGTTCTCCCATCAGTGCATGACGGCGCCGGGTATAAATGACGGTACGCTGCGAGTTCATTACATCGTCATATTCGAGTAGCCGTTTACGGATACCAAAGTTGTTTTCCTCTACTTTTTTCTGTGCGCGTTCAACCGATTTGTTTAACATGCCGGCTTCCAGCACATCGCCTTCCTTGAACCCCATCCTGTCCATCATGCCGGCGATTTTTTCGGAAGCAAACAGGCGCATCAGGTCGTCTTCGAGCGATACGAAGAAAACAGATGAGCCCGGATCGCCCTGACGCCCGGAACGACCGCGAAGCTGCCGGTCGACACGTCTGCTTTCATGGCGCTCGGTACCGATAATTGCTAGTCCGCCTGCCTTTCTTACCGCCTGTGACAGTTTGATGTCCGTACCGCGACCGGCCATGTTGGTCGCAATCGTCACCATACCCGATTGTCCCGCCTGTGCTACAATGTCTGCTTCTTTTTGATGCAGTTTGGCGTTCAGTACATTATGTGAAATCTTTCGCATACTGAGCATACGGCTTAACAGTTCGGATATTTCGACTGAGGTTGTACCGACCAGCGCCGGACGGCCTTCGGCAACAAGCTTGACAATCTCGGCGATGACAGCATTGTATTTTTCGCGTTTGGTTTTGTAGATGCGATCGTTCATGTCATTGCGCGTGATGGGTTTGTTCGTCGGGATGACGACCACATCGAGCTTATAGATGTTCCAGAGTTCGCCTGCCTCGGTTTCGGCTGTACCGGTCATGCCGGCCAGCTTGTGGTACATACGGAAATAATTTTGCAGGGTAATGGTTGCAAAGGTCTGGGTGGCGGCTTCCACTTTTACCCGTTCCTTGGCTTCAATCGCCTGGTGGAGACCGTCCGAATAACGGCGTCCTTCCATGATACGTCCGGTTTGTTCGTCCACAATTTTCACCTGACCGTCGATGACCACATATTCATCGTCTTTATCAAATAAGGCATAGGCTTTCAACAATTGATTGACGGTATGCACGCGTTCGCTTTTGACAGAATAGTTAGCCAGCAATTCATCCTTTTTCGTCTGCTTTTCGTCGGGTGACAGGTCAATGTTATCTACTTGCGACAATTCGGAGGCGATATCCGGCAATACGAAGAACTGCGGGTCGCTGCTTTTGCCTGTCAGCAGGTCGATTCCTTTGTCTGTCAGTTCGATGGTGTTGTGTTTTTCCTCAATGATGAAAAACAGTACATCGGTTGCCACATGCATCTGGCGGTTATTGTCCTGCATATAAAATTCTTCGGTCTTCAACATGGACGACTTTACGCCATGTTCACTAAGGTATTTGATGAGCGCCTTGTTCTTTGGCATCCCTTTGAATGAGCGGAACAGCGCCAGCGTGCCTTCTTCCTGCATTGCCTTGTCATCGCTTTGCATTTTCTGCTTTGCTTCCGTCAGCAACTTGGTACACAGGTTTTTTTGTGCATTCACAACCACTTCCACATTCGGGCGAAACTCTTCAAACAACTGGTCTTCGCCTTTGGCAATAGGGCCGGAGATGATGAGCGGCGTTCGTGCGTCGTCGATCAATACCGAGTCGACTTCGTCCACAATGGCATAATTATGTTTCCGCTGTACAAGGTCGTGCGGACTGATCGACATGTTATCGCGCAGATAGTCGAACCCGAACTCATTGTTCGTACCGAACGTAATATCTGCATTGTAAGCCCTGCGCCGTTCATCCGAGTTCGGTTTGTGCCTGTCGATACAGTCGACCGAGAGGCCATGGAACATATAAATCGGCCCCATCCATTCGGAGTCGCGTTTCGACAGGTAGTCGTTTACCGTCACGACATGAACGCCGTTGCCTGTCATTGCATTGAGGAAAACAGGCAGTGTGGCAACCAGCGTTTTCCCTTCGCCAGTAGCCATTTCGGCTATTTTTCCTTTGTGAAGTACCACGCCGCCGAACAACTGGACATCGTAATGTACCATGTCCCAGGTTATTTCATTACCTCCGGCTACCCAGTGGTTGAAATAAATCGCTTTATCGCCTTCAATTTTTACAAAATCACGCGATGCCGCCAGGTCTCGATCAAAATCATTGGCTGTCACTTCGATTTTTTCGTTGTCATTGAAACGTCGCGCCGTATCCTTTACAATGGCAAAGACCTCCGGTAACGCTTCATCGAGCGCCACTTCAAGGCGTTCCATGATATCTTTCTCAATTTTATCCACTTCGGCCCAAATCGACTCCCGTTCTTCCAGCGGTTTATCGTCGATACCTTCGCGTAATGAATCGATCTGCGCTTTTTCGTCCGCAACATAGCTTTGAATTTTTTCCCGGATTGCAGCCGATTTTGCCCTTAATTCATCATTTGAAAGGGACATGACAGCAGGATAAACTGCTTTGATTTTTTCTACATATGGGGTGATTTCTCTCAAGTCCCGTTGTGACTTGTTGCCGAACAACTTAGTCATTATATCATTAAATCCCATTTTTTTAGTTAAAAGTTATGAGTTAAAAGTTATGAGTTAAAAGTTAAGAGTTAAATAGCGTCGGACGTCGTTACCTGACTTCCGGCAAAGGCAGATCGCTACATGCGTTTGGTGCGCGGATACGCAGGAAATTCGTAATGGTAGGCGCTATTTCGGTAGCATACACAGCGCGATCGATTCGTGCAGGTTTTAATCCGTTCCCAAAGAAAAGCAGGGGCGTGATAACTGCATTATTTCGTTTGATGTTTGAATTTTGTCCGGTCACTTCATCATCAATGCCCCAGCCCGGCATGAGTTCGATAATCAGGTCGCCCCGTCCGATATGATAGGTGCCGTATCGTAACGCGGCGCTTCCTTCATTCCATTCGCCGGAACGCAGGGAAACATCGGTCACTACCTGTTGTACACCGCTGGATAGCGCGATAAATTCCGCCGCCTTGTTTTGAATTGTGGCGAGATCAACTTTTTCATCTTCTATCGTTTTGCGGTTAAGAAAAATCTGTTGATTGTAATATCCCTTAATCCAATCTTTTTGTCCATAAGTTGCCCTCAGGAACAAATTCAGGTATGCCGTACTCCTTTTGGGGTAAAAGGTTCCTCCGACTGAGTTTTGTCCTTCAGGTATCATTTCCGTATCGGTATAATAACCGGTTCCGGAAACGATGATGAGTGTTTTATTTAATCCGATTTTTTTGTCGATAACATTCAGCAGTTCAGCAATATTTTGATCCAGCTGGAAATAGATATCCTGCACTTCCTGCGTATAGGATTTATCCTGTATATCCAAAAAATTTCCCCCGTAATAGGTGACCATCAACATATCGGGCGTAGGGTGAGATCCGAGGTCTCCGCTGTTAATAAATTCCGTTGCTAACCGGGTTATTTCCTTATTGATAAAGGGCGATGTTTTGAAACGCGGATAACAGCCGACTTCCTTTTCATTAAAGGCATGGCGGTAAGGTTTTTTATCGGAGATATAGGGTAGGGCGCTGTACTGGTCGTCGGTCAGCATGGGCGACCATGAGAAGGTCGATAAGCGGGATGACAGCGATTCCGACCCGCTGTTGAGTTTGTCGACATATGACGGAACGCTTTTATAATAGGTTGTCGTAGCCCATTTTCCATTGTAATTATCAAGCCAGAAAGCACCGTCGGCAGCATGACCGGCTGAAATAATGGCGCTTTCGGCTTCGGGTGCGATGGCAAACACTTTGCTGGCGCCTTTGGATGCGTATTTCAGTTCGTCGCCTATTGTGGAGCTCAGCAGATTTTTAGGAGAAAAATTTTGATGCGTATAATTTCCAAGAAAATGCGCATCGTAGATACAGGATTGCTCCAGTTCTTTTTCAAAGTCATACCGTTTATTGCCGGTGATACTGTGGTAACAGGGATTTGAACCGGTAAAAATCGTAGCGAACGCGCTTGCCTGGTCGATCGATGAAAATTCAAACTGTACATGCCGGTATGCAATACCTTCGTTCATCAGGCGCTTAAAACCCTGTTCGCCGAAAACGCCTTTGAAGTAATCAAGATAATCGCCGCGCAGCTGGTCGATGGTGATGCAGACAACTAATTTGGGCGCATGTTGCTGTTGTGCCTGCATATTTGCTACAACAAAAACGGCCATCAGTGAAGTGATAAATTTTCTCATCCTGTCGAATATTTTTTTCTTACAAGCGCCCCTCCCGATCGAAGCGCCAAACTTACAATCAGAGGAATAAACGCAATATTTACATGCTGTGGCAAAAAAATCCAACCCGCAGACATGATAATAATGACCGCAAAGTTAATAAAATGATACCAATAAGCCGGCATTTTTAACTTTTTTATAGAAAAAAGAATTACTCCAATCAGGTGGAACGGGTGTAGCCAAAGCAGAGAGATGTTGGGAAATATGCCTGGATGAACCGAAAAAAAACTCAGGAAAAAGAGGATGCAGCCTGCAATTCCGGCAACAAAAAACAGGAGTATGTCAACGAGCCGGAAATATTTTTTTGCGCGCCATTCGATGAATGTCAGTGCCAGAATAATCAGGAAAAGAAGTGTAAAACAAAATACCGGCGAATAGTAAAATGGCGTTACAGGCGTTTGCCGGTCTTCTTCGGTGAGAATAATTGTTTTTTTTACCAAGGGAACGGATATGCCTTCCCGTATGATTTCGGCTTTGTCAAAAGCATTTTTAACATTATCAGGGATAAAAAACGATTCCTGTTGCGTCATCACACGGTCGGTTGGCAAGCCAAGGACAAGGTCGCATCCGAACGTTTGCCATGGGCGGTATCGTGTACAATGATTAATAATATCACGAAACGTTGATAGTCCGGAAACCGGCGGCACAAAGTTGATTGTTCCCTGCAAATTATTTTCAATCACAGCGACAGGCCGCGTAGCGCAGTTATCGAAAAAAAAGTTATACCTGTACTCGCGATTTTCAGGCAGCACATTCCATTCAAGCGCATTCCATATCGCTTCTTTTTCCCTGTGCTGCAGGTTGAGAATCTGTTCGCAGACCTCGCTCCCGCGTGATACATATTCAAATAAAAAGTAACCGAAAATACTTATGCCAAGCATATAGTCAGTTTCCCCTTTGGCAAAACGGTAGGTGAAGTTGGGTTTTGAAAAATCGAATATCCCGTAATTATAGACCCTGTCTATTTTATTTTCAGGATCATACACACGTAAGGCAGTGTGACCATACACCGTAAAAACCGCATCCTCGCTTGGCGAGCAGGTGATAAGACTTATCTCTGCCTGCTGGCTCAACTGTCGCAATTGTGCGGCGTCCTGCGGGTTTATTGTCGCTGCCGATGTGGATATTCCATGTACGGCAACAAGGCAGCCAAGCATTAAAAACCAATTGATTTTTTTCATATTGATACGTATCTTTGCTCGCAAAAGTATATGAAATTTCGGAAA
>Ga0082212_10007948_pt1 | contig 13938 bp, 12 predicted proteins | sample TergutNt197P3_FD_71548 | JGI IMG/M metagenome (GOLD analysis project Ga0082212, IMG submission 71548) | Neocapritermes taracua P3 segment gut microbial communities from Petit-Saut dam, French Guiana - Nt197 P3 | ecosystem: Host-associated > Arthropoda: Insects > Digestive system > Gut ... | reverse complement strand
ACAGGAGTATTGCGGTGTTTCGGGATTGCCACAGACCTACATTTCCGCTATAATATAATAAACCATATATGGTAATCTAATGCCTTGCGGGCCAAGAGACATTCTGGCGCGCGGAGGGGGAGTTATGAAACGAATCGGTGTAATCGGGGCGGTGCTGGAAAAACCGACGCACAGCCAGGCGGCGTTTAACGAAACAGTCGCATCATTCAGAAACATCATTAAAGGCCGCATGGGGATTCCCTTTGACGACGAGGATGTGTCGGTGGTTTCACTGACAGTTATGGGCGAACTGGACGAGATAAACGCACTTACCGGAAAACTGGGTAGTATTCCCAACATCTCTGTAAAAACGGCGCTCAACGCCCAAAAAGACAGCGAGGCCGGGCAATGAGCGGGCATTTTATCAACCGGGAGTACATTGAAAATTTATTGGAAGAGGCAAAAAGAGTCGATGAAGCCTCTATAAACCGGTCGCTCGAAAAGGCGGAACGCTTTGAAGGGCTGAACCACCGTGAAATCGCCGCGCTTTTGGTAACCGAAAACCTGGATCACCTTAAACGGATTTTTGATATTGCCGGAAAGATCAAGCGGCGGATATACGGCAACCGGATTGTGCTGTTCGCCCCGTTATACGTCAGCGACTACTGCGTTAACCGTTGCGCTTATTGCAGTTTTAACTGCGGGCATGAATTCGGCAGGCGTAAACTCTCGCAAGACGAGGTACGGGAAGAGGTAAAAATACTGGAAAAGATGGGACACAAACGGCTGGCGCTTGAAGCGGGCGAAAATGACAAAGAATGTCCTATCGATTATATTGTTGACTGCATTAAAACAATTTACGACATGAAATTCGAAAACGGCGAGATCCGCCGGGTTAACGTGAACATTGCGGCAACGACAACGGAAAATTACCGCAAACTGCACGATGTGGGAATAGGCACGTATATTCTTTTTCAGGAAACGTACCACGAACCGACTTACGACCGGGTCCACCTTGGCGGGCCGAAAAAAGATTTTGCCAAACACCTGTTGTCCTTTGACCGGGCGCAGGAGGCGGGAATAGACGATGTAGGCGGGGGAGTGCTTTTCGGTTTGGCGGATCCCTATTTTGAAGTTTTGGGTCTTATGATCCACAACGAACACCTGGAAGAGAAATTCGGGGTCGGCTTTCACACCATTTCCGTTCCAAGGCTGTGTCCCGCGACGGGGATGAACTTCAACGATTTTCCCAACCTGGTTGACGATGAAACTTTTGCAAAAATCGTGGCGGTAATCCGAATCGCAGTTCCGTATACGGGGATGATCCTCTCAACCAGGGAAAATCACGATATGCGTAAAAAACTTTTGCGGATGGGAATATCGCAGGTCAGCGCCGGTTCCAGCACCGAGGTTGGCGGTTATGCGAAACGTGAAAAAAAAGAAGCGGCAAATCCCCAGTTTTTGGTAAACGACGAGAGAAGCGCCACTTCGATTATTTCCGAACTGATGGACGACGGCTATATTCCCAGCTTCTGCACGGCCTGTTACCGCAGCGGCAGAACCGGCGACCGCTTTATGTCTCTGGCAAAATCGGGGCAGATTGGAAACGTCTGTTTGCCCAACGCTCTGATGACCCTCTGTGAATATTCAATGGATTACGGCGATGAAACTTTCAAAAAAAATGCCAATGATATAATCGACAGGGGAATCACTGAAATAGCCAATGAAAAAACAAAGCTGAAAACCGTTGAATGTATGGAGAAGATACGATCGGGCGGCGGCCGGGACTTTTATTTGTGAACTAATTTTCCCCGTGTATCCGCATCCAGTCCGCCAGGCGGCGTTCAAGCGGGGAAACTTCCTCATTATCGATTTGCCTGACCTTGTCGTGAAGGTAGTGAAGTATGACCCTTTCTTTTAGCTCCGTCCAATTTGCGGGAAGTATATTTGCAGGGGTAAGAAGATCTTCCGGGGGCATGTGTCCGAGCAGGCCGGGGTAGAACCGGGGAAAGACAGTTTCCGTTACCGGGCGGAGAGCGGAAAACCCCCCGCTAATTCCAAAAGATGATTCGTGCATCCGGTACTCCCGGCTTTTTTCCAAAAGGTTGTGCTGTGTTTCTGTTTGAAAAAACCAGCAGAGAAACGCGTTTGCCGCTTTTGGTGACTTGCCTTTTTTTACCAGCCCGATATAAGCGGATCTTTCGGCCAGCGGAATTATATTCCTTTCCCCCAGCCAGCGGAAATCCAGATTGTTTCTTTCATCTTCCGCTATGGTAAAAAAAACGTCGCTGTCCATGTATGTAAAGAGTATTCTCCCGCTTTGGGCCAGCTTTGCAGGGGGGGTAAAAAAATATTTAAATGAAAAGTCTTCTACAGCCTGAATTCCGGCATTGGTGTCACGGTTCCATTCATCCGCATACTTTATCGCACTCTCCAGAGCGGCGGCATCCCATGCCAGAGGGGCTGCTTCCCTGAATGAAACGTTAAAGAGTACCGCAATTATGTACAGGAAATTATCGTCCCATGCGGGGGAAAAACCCATCCGGGTATATACGCCCCTCGACCCGGTGTTGTAGGCTTTCCCAAGGTTCTTCATTTCATCGAAATCTATGGTGAAAGGGCTGGAGAGCCGTTCTCCCTTACTTTGCTCGAATATCACTACAGGGGCGTTAAACGACACCGGTAAAAGGTACTGTTTTCCGTTTATATTCCCCGTCTCCAAAAGCCTGGGGTAAAAAGCGTTACGGATTACGGGATTTTTCCTGAAAAAAGTATTCAAAGGTTTGAACAATACCTTTGTTGAAGCGTTTACCATCCAGCTTCCGGCAGCGATATCCGGTTTGTTTTTCACTGTCAACAGCTGCTGTGCCGGAAAACTGTAGTACTGCATTTCTATTTTGTACTGATCCTGCGCGGCGTTAAATTGTTCGCAATAAAAGGCAAATTCGGCCCTGTCCGACCAAAGGACGGCGGTTTTGTTTTTTCCCGGTGAACAGGCAACGATGGAAACAACGATTAGCAAAATTAACAATATTAAAATAAATTTTCGATCCATATACTTAAACTTGTCTGCGAGAGGCAAAAACAAAAAAAATCTGACGGGTTTTCACACTTAAAAATCCGTTTCACCCAATTCCGCAGCGGTGTCGTAGATCTGCCTGTATACCATATTAATTTTATCTTCATCAATACTGGAGAAGGCGACACGGATGCAGTGTTCGCCCAGGGCGATTATCCCGATACCGTGTTTTTGCAGAAGTTCCTGCCGCAGGGCTTCGGCATCCACGCTGCAATGGAAACTCATAAAATAGCCTGAGTTAAAGGGCAGGGGACGCAGTACCGGATGATCGGGGTTGTTTTTAAGAAATTCTTTTACCGTATTGTACCGGTGTTGCAGCATCGACCTGTATTTGTCTTTCTCACCGGGGGTGCGGGGGTCTTCCATCGCCTTGAGCATGAGGTACTGGGCGCTTGTATTGGCGCATGAAACGGAGGAGCGGATTGCCCCCATCATTTTTTTCACCAGAGCGTCATAATGGGTTTGGTTTAAACCCTTCGAGCCGAATGTAAGGAAACCCATACGCAGGCCCCACACGTAATCTTCCTTGATGGGGCCGTCGATCTTAATCGCCAGCACACGTTCATGGATATTTGCAAAACGGACGAACAGCGATTCCTGTGAAATATTGTCTTCGTAAAACAGGCCGAAATAGGCGTCGTCGCAGATCACCAGAACATCGGCGCCCCCTTCGGCGGTTTCCTGTATCAGGCGGATCAACGCCTCTTCCTCTGCGACAGTGGGGGAGTAACCCGAGGGGTTGTTGGGAAAATTGAATAGGATCCGTACCGTGCCGCTTTTGGCCTCGTGCCGAATGGCCGCACCGATAGCTTCCATATCAAGCCCCGGCCCTGAATTGAAAAAAGGAACGAGAACAAGTTCCGCGCCGTGGCGGACTTCAAAAACAAGGGGGTAGTTGTCCCAGCAGGGATCACTGGTAATGATGTGTAAACCCTTGCTGGTGAACATATCCGCCGTGTAGGAAAGCCCGGATGTCAGTCCCGGCACAACCACGGGCAGGGAGATTCCGTCGGGGTTTAGAGAGGGGTTTTTCTGAATCATCAGATCTTTCCAGACCGTTCTCGCCTTTTCGACACCGGCGGTGGGGGCGTAGGCCACTGATTCCTCCGGGGTAAGCGAAGCCATATTGTCGGCAATGGCAGAAAGTATCAGCGGTTTGCCGTTTGCATAAGCCATACCGATAGTGCCGTTTGCCGTTTTTGCAGATCTTTTCGCCTCGGCAGATTGCGCGATAATCCCTTTGGGAAAATAAAAACGCCTTCCCATATAGGACAGGAGCCTGCCCGCAACGGTTCCTTCGAGGATTGTGTTTAGTTCATCAGCAAGTGGGTTCATATTACCGGAATAATGGCATATACTGGATGGTAATGTCAATCAGAAGGGGGATGACCATGCAAAGCAAAAAAGCGGTAATTTTTTTCTGTATCGCGGCCTGTATTGCGGCGGCGGGTTTTCAAAGTTGTCAAAAGGCGGAAGCGCAAACTTTAACACCAACAGCGCAAGCGGAAACAACGGTAACACCACCGGTGCCGCCGCTTGCCGGGGAACCGCCGGTCGTTTACATGACAACCAACATCACACCGGCCGGTATTATGGCGATCTACAATTCACTCGGCCTGCGGGCAAGCGGTAAGGTGGCCGTTAAAATTCACACCGGGGAGCCGGGCAACCCCCACTACCTGAAACCCGATCTTATAAAGGATATTGTTCAAAATGTTAACGGTACAATTGTTGAATGTAACACTGCGGGAGGCGTAAGGCGGGCAACAGCCGCCGCCCATTACCAGGTGGCGAAGGACCACGGTTTTACAGCCATCGCCCCGGTTGTTATCCTGGACGAAAGTGCCGACATCGCCTTCCCCGTTTCCGGCGGGAAACACCTTAAGGAAAACTTTGTCGGGGCCCGCATCAACGAATTTGATTTTCAGGTTGTGCTTTCCCATTTTAAAGGACACCCTATGGGCGGATTTGGCGGGGCGATAAAAAATATTTCAATAGGTTTTGCGTCATCGGCGGGCAAGTCGTGGATACATTCCGGCGGTAAAACCAAGAACACGGGATTCCGCAGTGCCGACCAAAACGCCTTTCTGGAATCGATGGCGGAAGCGGCAAAATCAATACAGGATCGTTACCCCGGAAAAATGCTCTACATCAACGTTATGAACCACCTGTCCGTTGACTGTGATTGTCTGTCGAGGCCGGCCCCCCCGACAATGGCCGATATCGGCATTCTCGGTTCCCTTGACCCCGTTGCCCTGGACAAGGCCTGTGTCGATCTTGTCTATGCGGCAAGGGACAGTAAGGACCTTGTTCAGCGGATCGAGTCGAGAAACGGGATGTTAACCCTGGATCATGCCGAAAAAATGGGTGTGGGCAGCAAGGCGTACCGTTTGGTAAGGATTGATGGCTGAGGCTGTACAACGGGAACTTATCTATCTTTGGTACTACTTTACCGTTCAGTTTCTGCAAATTTTTAAGTACTGGCTTCTGGGAATGTTCCTGGGTTCACTTGTCTCGGTTTTCGGGAAGGAAAAAATCCACCGGATGTTTACCGCGTTACGTGAAAAAAAACTCGGTCTTTTCGGTGTTATCCCCGCATCCCTTTTGGGGATCGCTTCCCCTCTGTGCATGTACGGCACCATACCCGTTACCGCCTCTTTTGCCGAAAAGGGGATGGAGGAAGACTGGATCGCCTCCTTTATGATGGCCTCGATTCTGCTCAACCCCCAACTCATTTTTTACAGCGCCGCCCTCGGCACGTCCGCCCTTGTTATTCGTTTTGTCAGCTGTTTTATGTGCGGTGTAATTGCCGGAATATTCATCAGGTATTTTTTCAGAAAAAAAACGTTTTTTTCGTTTACCGGTTTTTCAGCCTCGGCCGGCCGTGACACCGATCCCAATATCCTGTTACGGTTTTTAAAAAATTTCGGGAGGAATGTAAAAGCAACCGGCTTTTTTTTCCTTGCCGGCATCGTCCTTTCGGCCCTTTTTCAAAGGTATGTGCCCCAGGAAGGTTTTGCAAAACTGTTCGGAAACAACAGGGGCTTCGGCCTTTTAATGGCGGCAACGCTCGGCGTTCCCCTGTACGTCTGCGGCGGCGGAACGATTCCCCTGATTCAAACCTGGATGCAAAACGGCATGAGCATGGGTGCCGCCGCCTCTTTTATGATCGCCGGCCCCGCAATGAAGATAACCAATTTGGGTGCGTTAAAAATAGTTTTGGGCATAAAACATTTTTTGTTTTATTTGCTTTTTTCGGTAGTTTTTGCCATGGGCTGCGGTTTTTTAACGGACCTGTTTGGGCTTTTTTAATGTGGAGAAACAATGAAGTGCAACAAGTCGAATAAACCCTAACATAACCGGTGCCTTACCTAAAAGCGGCAAATACCTGTGTACAATAAGTTGCATATTGAGCGTTGGAGTCTGCTGAGCGCATGATTAATCCAACACCCAAGTGGGTGGCATCGTTGTGGCTCCTTTTTTCTATTTGTTATGCTTCAATATATTTTATAAAAAAATTCCAAAACATCAGTCTTGAAGTAGACTTAATTAACCATATCTATGTTTTCAACAACCCATCTGATCTGGTTTCTGGCAGACCAAAACCCGTAAATACCAAAGGTGATAATGGTCAGGATGTACCACAAGATCCAACGTCCGAACAATCCGCCGGCTGTTCCTTTGAATGCGTAGCTTTTTCCACCGATGGTGGAGTTATTGCAGATCCATCTTATGACTGTACATACAACAAAAGGTGTGGCTAAACCAAGTGAAATTGCCATAAGAATGGGTGCCCAAATAGAAAATAGGAAAATTGGTAAAACTTTCCCCGAAAATTTAGATTCCATAATTTTTCTCCTGTCAGTTATTTTTTTGCGGCTTTACTTGGGGTGCCGCTAACCCGCAAAAAAGAAGCTGTATGCTTCCATAAGAAAACGTTAATGGTTTTGTTCAGAAAACTGATGTTTTGGAACAGGGTCAATTTTTATAAAAACACGTTATTCAACAGGCAATTTTTTGCCGTAATCCTCACATAAATTGTCAAATATCAATTTAAGTCCAAAAAAAATACACATTCGGCCAATTTTAACTAAATTAAAATTACCTTATTCGAAATAATTTATCAATATACTCTTTCATAATTTTTCAAAAAAGTATTTTGATTTGATTACTTTCATATGTCATCTAACGTTTAGGTTATATAAAGGTTTGCCGGCTCTGCAAAACCTGCGGTTTTGCAGAGCCGGCAAAATGCGGAACAAGGTATAGGAGCGGGTCCGAAGGACAACCAATCCTGCCTTGCGGAGCCCCGGGTGTGTGAACAGAGCCCGTAACGCTTACCGCTTGCTGAATGACGTTTGTCTTATACAATTCTCCATTTATTTTCCACGATAAAATGATTATGAAGAATAGTAAATTAGTTTTGCAATGATAATTTTGGAGGCGGACCCGCACTGTATGCAAGAACAATATCCGGTCCGGTACTTTCCACCCATCCGGCAATACTACCGGCAACCTTTCCTGCTTTTCCGGCGACATTTCCAACATTAGCAACTTTTCCACCGCCGGGAAGTCTTCCGGCAGTTTTTCCAGCCGCCCCTCCGGCAGCCCCAACACTTCCAACAGCTCCTCCCCAAGTGTGAGTTTGTTTAAGTGTCAAAATACTGCCTTCATCAGCATCCACAACTTCTATAGAACCAGCTGAGAAATTCTCCCCGTTTAATTGCGAGATCCATGTATCGCCGCCAAATTGAAATTTCAAAGTATTACCGGCAACAGGAATTGCGGGCATAGCATTTAGGGCAATTTGCAATGGAGTGGGGGAACCAATCTGCGGGTCCTGGCCATGCACGTTACCAACTGAAACAAAAGCAATAAGAAATGCCAAAGTCCCAATGAAAAAATACTTAATTCCTTTGATCATATTAACCTCCAAAGTATTTTTGCAACGGTATCGTGGAACCGCTGCTTTGTGATGCGTACAGCGCCCGCCGGCATATTAACAGGCCCATACGGGCTGTTTTAAGAAAATATCTTATGATATTCAATCTATCTGATGAGTGTACCTGTCTATATGGCGGTAAGTCAATACCTGGTAAACAGGTATTCTTGTCGTAGGGGTCGGATATGTCTTTGAAAGAAGACCGCGGATTGTTGATTATTATTTTGATAAAAGTATTTTATTTTAGAATAAATCAATTCCTACTCTGTTTTTTCCTTTTTGGGGTGGTATATCGCAGGCGGCATTTCCACGTTGAATATTTTAAGTACACTTGATTTTCGTTCTTCAAAAAAGCCGGTCTGTGTCAGGGCGTTCAGGAGTTTTTCCTCCAGTTCATGGGAAACGATAATATCACAGAGTTCCCGGAAGTGAGATTCCATTACCTTCTCCTGTTCGGAGTTTGAAAAACTGCGCATCTCAAGGTGGTTATGGGTTGCGCCGTGGGCGCCGTTTTCCATGGCCGTTCTGCGGAATGTTTCAACATCATCCTCTTCGCCGATAAAAAAAAGACCGCGTGAGTGAACGGCTTTGTTTTCGTAGCCTGATCTATGCCTGGGGGATCCGAAACGGCGCCAGTCGCTTGAACCGTGAACCTCGTCCAGGGCGGTTATTACCTGTTCCATTGTCGCGGCGTGGAACCGCTTTCCCTTCCTGATCTGCAGGTTAACCACCGGAGCGTGGACAAAGCACTTGTACAGAAAGCCCTGGCCCGGAACGTCCAGGCGGGCGCGGGGAATAAGGGTCTTGTCAACAAGTTCCGCATCGGAACGTGGAACGACAAACCAGAGAATTTCCTTTTCAACGGGGATGGTTATTCTCAGCAATCCCAGTTTGTCCCTTATACCCATGCCGGTACCGAAGAAAATAACCGGCACGCATATCCCCAGTTCGAGTATTGCCCGGGCGAGGGCGTCCCCGCTGCCCCGGGGGACCACGCAACTTACAAGCGCGTGTTCCTCGTATTGGAGTTTGTCGGTTTTTCCGCAGAGTTTGTCGAGGGTTTCGATGTCAAAAGAAAGCGGCGTCCCCCGGCGAAGATCGATATGTTGGGCCAAAATGCACCCCCGTCCGCCCATTTTCAGATCCGTTGCCTCGGCAATGCGGCGCATTATCCCTTCTTCATATACGGCGGGAACATAGAACCGGTAAATTACGGCCCTTCTTTCTTCAAGCCTGGTTCCCGGGCGCAGCCCCAGAAAGCCCTGGTGGTCAACCAGCGACATCTGTTTGGAGTGCTGGACAAAGACTTCGGGTATGGCCAGGTCTTCAAGGCACTGGTCCATAGCGTCGGTTATATTCATATCAACAACGCACAGGATGCTGGAAAGCTCACTCTGCATAGCCGCCCTCAATTGCCCTTTTCGATTTTATTTTATCGATGATTCCCGAAATAAGAAGCACGATAATCGGGAAAACGCTTGCCGTTGCCACAATGCCGAAAGCGCCGTCCGCCCGAAGGGAATCGCGTCCCAGGCCGAGGCCGGTGGTAATAATGATGGGAACGGCGATGGGACCGGTGGCGATACCCGCCGCGTCCCAGGCTATCGATGAAAAATCCTCCGGTGCGAAAATTGTCAGGATGAGGGCCAGCGCGTAAGAGGGGGCAAGTATCCATGTAAGGTGTATGCTTCCCGACGGGAGCATATTGCTGAATAGCACCCGTGCAAATCCGGCGGCCATGCCGCAGCCCACGCCGATGGCGGCTATCATTATCAATTTGGATTTTCTGAAAGTACCTGTGGTCATTTCTTCAACGGTAACCGCAGTAACGGCAAGGGCGGGTTCCGCAAAGATCGCAAAAAAGCCCAGGAAGAACACGATGAGCAATACCGCCAGATAAGCGCCGGTTGTGCCGAAATTGTCAAACAGGGGGCGTTCAACGGGAACATGCACGTAGGTATCATCCGCCAGCCGCTCGGGAACAAATTTTTGCGGTGACGGTCCGTTTTCCCCGTCGATCCAGATGTAGGTTTCGGGGCCTTTTTCCCCCAGAACGGTAATAAACGAACGTGAATCGACACCCTGGAGTATTACCGTTTCATCGAGATGGGATGTTTCCGAATAGCTGTGTTTGAGGGAACTGCCGGTCTGGGAACTTAGAGCCATTATGCCGCCGGTCATCCCCAGATTAAGTGCAAACATTCCGAGTGTGGCCAGCGCAATTCCCAAAACAACCACGTCAAAGTTGAGTATTCGCTCTCGCGCAATCAGGGTTATGGCGATGATCAGCGCGAAGGCGAGGGGCAGCACCGCAAGCAGGGCGGCGTGAAAGAATTCTGAAAGCGACCGGGAACTGTACACCGAGCCTGAATCCCGCGATTGTACGGTAACTAAGGCCTGCTCGGGGAAGAGCGTGAAATATTCCTCATTGGAAAGATCGCCTGAGCGGACTGCAGCTTCCGCTATTTTAGCCAATTCGTCCGTGCCTCCGGCAATATAGATCGCCTTTGTACGCTGTTCCTGCTCAAGGGAAAAAAAACCGGCGGCATCGGAAGGCATAGGCACCTTGGGACTGAGCATTGCCGCCAGAAGAAGAACGCCCGCCACAGGCAGTGCCGAGGCAAGTGTCACCAGCCCCAGTCCAGAGTTGTTGGTGCTTTTCTCCCCGATTTTTGCCACGCCCAGACCGAGTGACAAAATGATAGGCACGGTAACCGCTCCGGTTGCCGCCCCGCCCGCATCCCAGGCAAGGTTCACCACCGGACGGAGAATCGAATTTTCGTCAAACACGCAGCTTACAGCCACGATAACCGGGATGATGATAAAAACCGGCGGCTTAAAGGCCCAGCCGAACATAAAACGGAACACACCAAGTACAACCGCAAGCCCCACCCCCGTTGCAATGGCCGCCACGAGCCATTTGGTACCACGGTTGAGCAACAGGTACAACAGCGGGGCGTTCCACGGGGGGATAACGCTTCCCTGCTGCTGTAAAACGGCAACGGCCGGCTCTGCAAGAGTCGCTGTAATACCGATGACTATGGAAAAAACGACGACACCGACAACGCCGATTTTTGCCGGCAGCCTCATCCCGCACTGTTCGCCCAGTGGCATGACCCCCAGAAAAAGCCCTTCCAGAAAGAACGACAAACCCAGAATCGCCGCGCCAACGCCGATTGCCACCGAAAGCGCATGCTGAAGCGGGGTCTTTAAAACAAAGTACTGAACGGCTGCCAAAAAAGTACCGACCAGCAGTACCGCCCTGATCTGTGGTTTAATCTTGAGCATGGCATAACTGCCGATTAAGGGAAATATTTTTTTGTAGGGGAGGGTAATCTGCGGTTTTGGAAACAGACGTTCCCTCATTTTTTTAAAAAAAACCAAGCTCATTTCGTTTTTATTCTACCGGATTTTTATCTTTGGGAAAAGTATAATTACACAGGTTTTAGGCTTGCCGATCGATCAGATAATTCAACTGTGCCAAAGCCTTACCCGAACTTAACGCTTCCCTTGCCTTTTCCATACCGTCTTGATAAGTGCCGGATGTACCCGATACATACAGTGCGGCCGCCGCGTTCATACAGAACAGATCGGCCAGGGGATCCGTGTAATCACCGGAAAGCACCCTTTTAATGGCCATTGCGTTGTCATACGCCTTGTTAAAAGAAGCCACGTCAAATGTTGTATGCGTCTTAAAGCCGAAATCTTCCGGATGCACGGTGTACGTTTGAATTTCCCCGTCTTTTAATTCAACCACCCTTGTCGGACCGCAGGGTGAAAATTCATCCATGCCCATAGTATCATCGACGCCGTTAACCGTTCCGTAAGGGGCCGCTGCACGGCTGATTCCAATCTCTTTTAAAATGGCGATGAGCTGATCGCACACCTGGGGCGCATAAGCACCGATTACAATACAGTTCGTGTTTTCACACGGCATGGTCAACGGCCCGACAATATTAAACGCCGATGTAAACCGCATATACTGGATAAGCCGCGCCCAGCCTGATTTTAAGAAAGCCTCGCCCGGCATATAGCAGATGTTGTACTTTTCCAGACTCTGTTTGGCGCTGCTCATCGGCCCCGAAAGGTTAACGCCGAGGATTTCATAAATCTCGGAGGCACCCGAAACACCGGTTACTTTTTTGGCTCCCTTCTTGGCAATAGGAACACCGCAGGCCGATGCGATTAGCGCGGCGGGCGAAGAGGCGTTTACCGTTTTCATAATATCCGAACCCGTACCGACAATATCACAAACATTACCGCAAACATCCGCCCTGAATTTCTCGGTATCGTACCTGTCCAGAGCGTCCCAAACACCGGATAACTCCTCGGTGGTCGGTTTACGGGTAATGTGTGCCAGTAAAAAGGCCCCCTGTTGAAGCTCGGGCTGTTCGTTTAAGATAATCTGCCTGTAAGCCCCGCAGGTCTCTTCCCGTGTTAAAGTTACACCGGCGGCCACTTTACAAATAAGCTGGCCGAATTCCCTTAATTTTTCTTCAGTTGCCATTCCTGTTCACCTCTGTAAATCCACAACGTACTTTAAAGCCCGGCCCTGCCAAATTTCAGTTAACACCGAAGGAACGGTTTCCAGGCTTATTATTTTCTCAATCAACAGACCAACTGTTTGGGTATTACGTTCTATAATATTCAGGGCCGTTTCCATCTGCCGTTTTGTGCTTCCGTAAGCTCCGGTAACAGTTAACTGCCTGTAATGAACCTCGTTTAACAGATTAACCGGAATGTCAACATTTTTTGTAAATCCGCTGTAAATGCAGTATTTACCGCCGGGGGTTAATTTTTCAATGCCCTCTGAAAAAGCGTTCGGATCAGGTGCGGCGTTTATTGCGGCGTCAAATTTGTAATCCGGGGCGGCACCGGCAATTTGAATATCGGCTTTACGGCAAAACCGCACCGCCTTTTCGATTTTTTCAGGGTTGTTTTCAACAATAAACGGCTGCGCGCCGTAATGTTTACAGGCCAGGGTGAGCAGCAAACCCGCAGGGCCCCCGCCAAAAATGAGGGCCTTTTGTCCTTTTTGCAGATCAACCTGCTCGATTGCGTTCACCCCCGAAGACAGCAGTTCGGTCATGCAGGCAATTTCCCCCGGCACGTTTTCGGGTTTTTTTATCAGGCTGTCCGCGGGGGCTTTTATGTATTGGGCAAATCCGCCGTCACGGTGAAACCCGATTACCTGAATGTTGCCGCAGAGGTTTTCCGTGCCGCTTTTACAGTAACGGCAACTGTTGCAAACACTTGCAGGCCAGACAATGTACTGTTCGTCCGAATCGGTCTTTTGTCCGCAGATCTCATGGCCCAATACCCTTGGCAGAACCAGATCCCTCTGCCCCTGAAACCACATTTTCGCATCGGTCCGGCAAACCGAACAGTACTTAACTTTGAGCAGTGTTTCGGTATCATTACAGCTTGGGATTTCTATATCGGTTATGTGAATTTTTTCTGTTCCTTCAAGGATCAGCGCTTTCATGGTTATTGGTGCCTGGAATAATGTAGTGCCTCACGTTGTTTATGTCAAGGCGGGACATGCACGGTTTACAATAACTCCTAACCGGTTTATATTGGGGGCAAAACCCGGAGGTTCATTATGCCGATAGCAGCAGGAATAAAAAACGCCCTTGCCGGATCTTCCATGATCCGTAAAATGTTTGAAGAGGGGAACAGGCTTAAAAAAACCCACGGTGCGGATAATGTTTTTGATTTTTCCCTGGGGAATCCCGATGTGGATCCGCCGCCCGAGTTTCAACAGGTTTTACTGAAACTCGCACGGGAGGACAAAAAAGGTTCCCACGGCTATATGCCCAACGCCGGTTTTCAGGAAGTGCGTGATGCGCTGGCAAAAAAGGCCTCCCGTGAACAGGGTGTTTCGATTGACGGTTCGCATATTGTGATGGCCGTCGGTGCGGCGGGGGGGCTTAACACG
>Ga0082212_10007947_pt1 | contig 13939 bp, 15 predicted proteins | sample TergutNt197P3_FD_71548 | JGI IMG/M metagenome (GOLD analysis project Ga0082212, IMG submission 71548) | Neocapritermes taracua P3 segment gut microbial communities from Petit-Saut dam, French Guiana - Nt197 P3 | ecosystem: Host-associated > Arthropoda: Insects > Digestive system > Gut ... | reverse complement strand
ATTCCCGTGCCGCTGCCGGACGCCGAAGGCAAGGTGCTGTATGTATGGTTCGACGCGCCGATCGGCTATATTTCTTCATCTGTCGAATGGGCGCAAAATCAGGGGACGCCCGACCGATGGCGAGACTACTGGTGCGATGAAAAAACGCGCCTTGTACATTTCATCGGCAAAGACAACATCGTATTTCACGCGATCGTATGGCCGGCGGCGCTGATGGCGCACGGAGAATTCATCATTCCATCCGAGATTCCGGCGAATGAATTTTTGAATATCGAGGGACAGAAAATCTCCACCAGCCGCAACTGGGCGATATGGGCCGACGATTATCTCGATGTTTTTCCGCCCGACCCGCTGCGCTACTACCTTGAAGCCAACGCGCCGGAAAACAAGGACGCTGACTTCACGTGGAAGGATTTTCAGGCGCGCTACAACGGCGACCTGGCCGACGTTTTAGGAAATTTGATAAATCGCTGCCTTTCATTTGTGGAAAAAAACTTTGAAAACAAAGTTCCGCCCGCGGGCGCGCTCGAAGACGCGGACCGAGAAGCGCTTGGCGCGATTGAAAAAGCCGCGTCGGTCGTCGGCGGAGCGCTTGATGAATTTCAGATGCGCCGCGCCGTCGGCGAACTTATGGATCTGGCGCGCGCCGGCAACAAGTATTTCAACGACGCCGCGCCCTGGTCGGCAATGAAAACAGACAGGGCGCGCGCGGCGACGATTCTGAATACTACTATTCAACTGGAAGCGGCGTTGTCTCTTTTAATGGAGCCTTTTCTGCCTCATTCCGCCGAAAAACTCAGGAAAATGCTGAACATTCCGGAAGACCCGGCCATAAAACGCTGGAGCGGCATAGCCGGATTCCGCCTCGCCGACGGCCATCCGCTCGGAAAAAGGGAGATCCTGTTCAGTAAAATCGAAGACTCGGTCATCGAGGAACAGATCGCCAAACTGGGAAAATAATTTTGGAGGATTAGGGAACATTAAACCCGGATTCCGAATTTAAAGGGCGTTCAAAGCTATGAAGAACTATTATGCAATTTTTGAAAGAAAGGATAAGTTTTGTCCTATTGGGTTAGAGGGAATATTGCACACAGCGTTTTTTGAAAAGGAACCTTTTAAGCATAAAGACTCCGACTTTATAGTGAGTAACACACCAAGAGACAAGGAAGCTATCTTACCGGAAGAATTTTGGTTTATCACAGCAGATAGGAAATATAATTTTGATTTTAGAGAGTATTTGGGAAGTGGCAAGGGGTTTTTCAGTTCATCAGAATTTCTAGACCTGTTACTTAAATTTGACACATGCGCTTTCCAATACAAAGAAATGAATATTGTAAACAGACGCAAAGAAAGGGTTTCGACAAAAGATTATTTTTATCTCCGATTTTACAGCCGGATAGAAAATGCGATTGACATGGATAAATCAAAGATTGAGCGATACAGAAGTGGGCAGGATGCGGGCACGATAAAAAAAATATGGGATTTGCAATTAAATGATTCCATTGATTTTCCTGATGTGTTTTTAATCAATGAGATAAGGTTATCAATGACATTATTTTGTTCTGAAAGCTTTAAAAACGAGGTTGAGAATCTAAAAATGAAAGGCGTTGTTTGTATCCCTGCCAGTCAAGCGAATGTTTATAAGCCTTAATCGAACCCAACGGCGATGTTTGGCGTTATGAGTATTTCGGCAATGGGATGCTGGCAAAGGTCGTTAAACCTGATCAAAGCGAAGTAACATTCAAATATGATTCCTTGGGACGGAGAATTGAGAAAAATACTTCTGAAACAACGAAAGGGTTTATTTGGGATGGCGATAACCCACTGCATGAATGCGGAGATATTCCCTTCTTTCGTTCCCGAGACTATTTGCATATACTCCTTAAAATATTCATAGTTAGAATGTCCAGTTTCGGCCGAGGCGGAGCCGGCTGAGATATATAGAATTGAATTTGATGAACGATATTTATGGACGCGACCATTGTCCTTGGGCGGCGGGGGCGGCGGCGTACAATGCCTTGTTTTGTGCGGTTCACGAACCCAAATATGCCTTGCCCTTACAGGGCGGCGGTTCTTTGCTGTACGTAACCCAGGGCGACGGCGCTACGCGCCTTTGCCCTGGGCTGTTATGCTACGGGCTTTCAGCCCGTTTGAACGCACGCCTTCGGCGTGCTTCATATTTATTTCAGACCGTCAAAATGTACAAACTCCAGGGGCGCGATAAATCGCGCCCCTACACGGTTTTCATGAATATGTTTTTATTCCGCAATCCATGGCATCGGCCTTTCAGGCCGTCAAAATGTACAAAATCCAGATGCGCGCTCCGCGCGCCTGTTCATTTTGAACTGAGGGCGAGGCGGAATCCCAGGATGTAGCTGCGAAAGCCGGGAATGCCGGAGTTGCGATACGACACACGCGCGGACCCCGCGAAGCTGCGCCAACTCCCGCCGCGAAACACGCGGGACGAGCCCGATGAAGCCCCCTGCGGATTAGTCTGTGCATCGTTACTATAATTCCCATATGTGTCAGATACCCATTCCAGCACATTCCCGCTCATGTCGTATATGCCTAATTCATTCGCTTTTTTTGTTCCCACGGGATGCGTTTCTTCCCCGCTGTTTACACCGTACCACGCCACTTCATTTATGCTGTCGCTTCCGCTGTACTTATATCCCTTGCTTTTATTGCCCCCACGCGCCGCATACTCCCACTCCGCTTCCGTCGGTAAAAAATAATTCTTTTCCGTCTTCTCGTTCAGGTTAGTAATGAATTCCCGTACATCATGCCAACTCACATTTTCCACAGGCAGATCGTCGCCTTTGAAATTCGACGGATTGTTACCATCACCCATCACCTCTTTCCACTGCGCCTGCGTTACCTCATATTTACCTATGTAAAAATCACTCAAAGTTACAAAACGGGCAAAAAATTATCACACCGGAAAATGGCATTCAATGCCGCCGCTCTTACGGGGGGGGGCGTGCATAAAAGAAGAGTCCGATTCCCCTGTTTCATTGACATATCCAATAAGCTACGGTAATTTTTGGGCTACCGTTCAATAGTGTTTTTATTAAGGAGGTTCCGTTATTCTTACCACCGTTTTTCCAACGATTCTGCTGCAGGAAATATCGCCTGACGACCTGCTCTCAACGTCTGCCGGCGGGCCGTCCTTTCTGGATCTTTTCCTTCAGACCGGCGGATTCGCTTTTGCCATTCTTGCCGTGCTAGTCCTGTTTTCATTGTTTTCATGGACGATAATTTTTCGCAAATGGACGACATTTCGCCGTATTGACGGCCAAAACCAGGCTTTCACTTCTTTTTTCCGCAAGAATCCGCGGCTGAGCGAAGTCCAGGCCGCGTGCGAACTTTACAGAGGATCCACCCTGCCCGGCATATTTTCCGCGGGCTATCAGGAACTGAACACACAAATAAAGTCGCTGAAATCGCCAGCGTCCACGCAGCCGGTTTTAACCGACCGCAATCTCACCGGCATCCAGCGGTCACTGCAAAGAGCCGCGGCCGCGGAACTTTCCGTGTTGGAAAAAAGCCTGAGCTGGCTGGCCACGACGGGGGCGGTCACTCCTTTTATCGGCCTGCTCGGAACGGTAATAGGCATTATTAACGCGTTTATCGGTCTTGGCTTTGAAAAAACGGCGTCTATTCAGGCGGTCGCGCCCGGAATCGCCGAGGCGCTCATCGCAACCGCAGCGGGATTATTTGCAGCCATTCCCGCGGTTATCGCGTATAACCAGTTTGTGAACAAAATAAAAAACATCGCGACGGAGATGGACGATTTTTCGATGGAATTTATGAACCTTGTCGAGCGGAGCTTCAGTTAAATGGCTTTTACGACTCCACAGGGCCGGACGGCTACCTCTCTTTCGGAAATCAATGTCACGCCTCTGGTAGACGTCATGCTCGTGCTGTTGATAATTTTCATGGTGACGGCGCCGATGATGCAGACGGGCATCGATGTGGAGCTTCCGGAAACCCGAAACGTCAGAGAAGCGAATCAGGATGATCGCATCATACTTTCCATCAGCCGTCAGGGCGACCTTTATTACGGTTCCGAGGCGATAAACTTCGCCGACTTGCCGGAACGGCTGAAAAAGGACGCAAAAGGGCCGAAAGAAGCGATTTTTATACGCGCCGACAAAGACGTGAAGTGGGAAGTCATGGTTACGGTAATTGACGCGGTGCGCGGCGCGGGCTTTAGCGAAAGCAAACTGGTGACAAGGCCATTCACGCCGCCGGCCGCGAAAAAATTGTAGGGGCGTAGGGGCGTAGCGTGCTACGCCCAATTTAAAAATGCACATTTCAGGGCGTAGCACGCTACGCCCCTACACGAAACAAATATGAGTGATAACGGCAACCGGATAACCATGCTTCAGATTCCTCTGATTGAAGAGAAGTATGGCCGTGCCGCGACCGCTTCGTTTGTCGTTCACTGCGTAACGCTGCTTGTTCTTATTTTCGGCGTAAAGCTGTTCCCCCATAAGGTAGTTATCCTAGGCACGGGTCAGGGCGGCGGAATCAGCGGCGATGATATCGCAACCGTGGGAGTCGTAGATCAGTTTTCAGGCGGCGCGGGAATGGTCAAGCCGTCCATGGTTCCGCAGCCTCCGGCAATCGTACCCACGCCCGTAAAAGATCCGCCGAAGCCTTCCGTAATCGAAGATAGTGCAATTCCTATTCCCGAGAAAGTCGATCCGCCGAAACCGAAACAACCGGCGACGAAGACCGAGTCCAAACCTAAATCCGAGCCAAAAACCGAACCAAAGCCGACGTCGAAGCCTGCGGCAAAAACGACCGCAAACCCTAAGGAATCCGCGTCCACGGGTAATGCCATTCCCGTCGAGGCGCGGCCTGGTTCCGGAGGCACAGCCGGAGCAGGCACAGGCAGCGGCGGAGGAATCGGCGGAGGCTCAGGCATATCGGTGGGAACAGGATCCGGCGGATTTGGCGACTCATGGTACGCCCAGGCGGTTGAAAGCAGGATCAGCGCAGGATGGTCCCGCCCGCCCGAAGGCATACGCGTTGACATGACTTACAGTTTTTACATCAACGATAAAGGCGGAATTTACAACGTAAAACAGGAAAAATCGTCTGGAAATTCCCTTATTGACCTGACCGCCGAGCGCGCGATTAAATCCATTAAATCGCTTAGCGCGCCGCCCAGGGAATTTCAGGGCAAGGCAATTCAGTTTGTCGTCCGGTTTGTCCACCCGCCGGACGATTGGGATGATTGATCGCAAAGTCGATAATTAAAAATATAAATTTCTCCAGGAGTGTTAAAGTGATTCCATCAATCAAAAATCAAAAATCAAAAATCAAAAATACCTCCAGGAGCCTTATGCCGGTAAAAACGTCTCTTTTCATTTTGCTTGCGGTTCTAACCATGCAGACTTCGCTGCGCCCGCAGGACGGTTCGCGTATTTCACTGTTTCCGCGCGCGGCTGAAGAGCTTATCCTTGCCGTGGCGAACGTACAGCCAATGGCTTCCGGATCGGTGGAACTGGACGGCGTGGCCAACGTATTCAACCAGGTCGTGTGGGACGATCTTTCATTCGCCGGTTTTTTTACAATGGCCGGACGGAGTTTTTATCCCAATAAGCCTATCCTGCGCCCTGAAATGGATATCGACTACGACGCCTGGGACGAACTTCCCTTCAAAATCAGCTTTCTGACCGTGGGAAATATCGGGCGTCTCCAGGACGGCAGACTGCGCATGGAATTGGCCGTTTACGACATGAGGCAGCGCAAGCAGTCTTTCGGAAAGTCATATACGGGCGATATAAATCAGACCCGCGCGATAGCCCACCTTTGGGCGGATGAAGTAGTATACCAATTGACGGCGGGAACCTCGCGCGGCATATCGTCCACGAAAATCGCCTATGTATCACGAAAGGGAGACGCGAAGGAAATCCAGATCATGGATTACGACGGGTACAACCCTACCCAGTTTTCAAACACCGGCAATCTGAACCTTTTCCCGAACTGGGCGCCGGACAATTCAAAACTGGCGTTTGTCAGTTACCGGCCAAATCCGGAAGTCGTAATCTATTCCACCGTCGACGGATCAAGGCTTCCCTTCCCCGTATTCAATACGCTGGCTTCAACTCCGGCAATTTCACCAGGCGGCAACGAAATAGCTTTCTCAATGCGCACGGCGGGAGGCAACAGCAATATTTTCCTTTCAGCCCTTGACGGCTCGCGGCTGCGCAATCTGACAAACACCGGGGCGATTGAGACTTCGCCCGCCTGGGCGCCCTCCGGAAGACAGATAGCCTATATTTCCGGAATGCCGGGACAGATTTTTATAAGAGACATCGACGGTTCAAACCAGCGCCGCATAGTCAGGGAAGGCGGGGACTCCGACGCAGTTTCATGGTCGCCGGACGGCAGGTGGCTGGCGTTTCACTGGAAGCCGCGCCAGAGCAATCATTATGATATTTTCGTGGCCGACGCGGCCAGCGGCGTCATACGGCAAATCACAAGCGGCAACGGCAGCAACGAAAGCCCGTCGTGGTCGCCGGACAGCCGGCATCTGGTTTTTCAATCGAATCGTTCGGGAAGCTGGCAAATATACTTAATGCTTCTGAACAGAACGGATGTGGTGCGTCAGATCACCACGCAGGGAAATAATACATCGCCGGCATGGAGCGGATATTACAAATAATGATTCAATCAGCCTGTTTATCATTATCATTCAACTCCTGCCGACGCCCAATTAAATATCCGGGCGCAAAAATGATTATAGTTGAATTACTCGAAAATTTTAAGTAAACAGGAACGCAATCCTGATTTTTTTAGGTTTTACAGGATTTGAATCCTGTAAAACCCGGTTTTAAGGTTGCGGCGACTGAATGCCAATAATCTCTTGAGGCAGCGGCGTGAGCGCCACCGGCATATCTTCTGTCAGTTGGCTTTCTTTTATTCTTTCAATGCGTTTGGCTAACATTGACTTCGTGCCGGACACTTGGATTTTCGTAGGACACCGGTTAACTTACAGACGACTTCGGCTTTGTCGCGGCTGTCCCGTATGCCAAAAATTCAGCGCAGACGACACTTCCCTTGCGTTGTCCGGAATTGTTGAGCATTGTCGTCTGAAAACTCACGTTAAAAATCATCGTAGCGCCCTTTGAGGCCGCTTCTTCTTTCATGCGCAGAAGCGCTTCGCGGCGGCCGCGGTCGAGCACCGATTCAAAGCTCGTCAAGCGCCCGCCGAAGAGTTGTTTCAGGGCGGCGACCATCTGCTTAAAGTAATCGCCAGACATGACCACCGAACCTGTGACTAGAAAAAAATCGTGCCCGGCTATCGTAGCAGGCGGGTGTTTTTCGTTACACATCAGAATACGACGGTAATTGGCTTCACGTTCGACGATTGAGCGGTAATGATTACTTTCGCCGATACTGCCAAAAATAAAACCGATCGCGCATAGGATAACGGTTACAAAAATAAGTGTGCCAAGATCATGCATAAACCTGTCACCTTTCGACGAAGACAGCCGTGCCATAGGCAAGGATTTCGGAGGCGCCGCCCGTAATATTGGCTGTGCTGAAGCGCACATTGATCACCGCGTTGGCGCCCACGCTGCGCGCCTGGGCCAGCATGCGTTCAACGGCTTCCTGGCGCGATTCGTTGAGGAGTTCGGTATAGCCCGTTAACTCGCCGCCGACCAGATTTTTCAGGCCGGCCATCATGTCGCGGCCAACGTGCTTGGCACGCACTGTACTGCCCTGGACGAGACCCAGATGTTTTGAAACCGTGTATCCAGGCAAAATTTCAATATTGCTGATCAGCATATCTCTCATGGCAACCTCATTATGTCCGGCGGTCTCCTCAAACCCCGAACTCTGCGTTACGCTCCCTCGACAAAATGCTCATTTATGGGCGGGTATAATTCCCACATGTGTAGGGGCGAATAATTATTCGCCCCTACTTTTGTCTCGGTCGCAAGCCTTGATTTCGGGGTTTGCGGAGGTCGCTGTCTGTATTTTCGCCGCATTTTCTTCAAAAAACAGCTTCAATTATATAAAATTCCGAGATAAAATCAATCAATGTTATGAACAACCGGTTTTCAATAAACCATTAAAAGGAGATTGGCGTCATGAAAAGATCATCGTTCCCGTCCGTATCAATATTGGTCATTATTATTTCGCTCACGCTCCTTGCAGCCGGATGCAAGAAAAACCCGCCACAGGTTGACTATCCCACGTATTCCCGGGCAGGCGTTACCGACCCGAAACCAAGCCGCCCCGCGGCAACCGAACCCGTGGTTACAATCAGGGCGAATCCCACTTCCATTGAAAGGGGTCAGTCCACAACCCTTACATGGGAAACCGCCAATGCGGTCGAAGTAACTATTGACAACGGCATCGGCACGGTTGAAACCTCCGGAAGCAGGACGGTACGGCCGACGGAATCCACTACATACAGGATACGGGCGACAAACAATGTCGCCGTCGCCGCCGCGGAAGTTCGCGTAACCATCACGTATGCGGACTCCGTTACGCTGCCGCCGTCGTCGCTTATAGGCGATGTGGCTTTCTTTGACGCCAACATGCAGGATATCTTCTTTGACCTTGACGATTACTCCGTGCGCGGCGACGCCCGGGCGATATTACAGGCAAACGCGCGTTCTCTGGCGGAACGCCCGAACATACTCATAACAATTGAAGGTCATTGCGACGAACGCGGTTCCGACAGATACAACCTGGTGCTCGGAGATCGGCGCGCCAACGCCGCGCGCGATTATCTGATTTCGCTCGGCGTCGCGGCAAACCGCATTGAAACCATTTCCTACGGCGAGGAACGCCCGTTCTGCGAGGAACGTACCGAAGAGTGCTGGCAGTTAAACCGCCGCGCAAGATTTGTAATGCGATAATTACCGGAAAGTGAGAAACAATACCATGAAGACAAGAATCTGCTTTTGTATTCTGATTGCCGCATTTGTCGCCCTTCCCTCGGCGCAAGCGGGATGGAAGGAAGAAGTCGTAAGGCTTCAAAGCGAAATCAGGGCTATTCAGGCGGATGCTTCGGAATCCAACAGGAGTCTCAATATACGCATCGATGGGATGCACAGCCTGCTAACGCAGTTGAGCGACGAAATCGCGAGAGCCAACAGCACCCTGACGCGTCTGGGCGCGACGTTCAACAACCGGACGGAGGACGCCCGGGGACAGGAAATGTCTCTGCTTTCGGAGATCCGCGAGCTTTCGCAAAAAATCGACGACCTTTCAATAGGGTATTCAGTACTGTCGCAGCAATTTAACGACTATAGATTGCAATCCACAATGCGAACCGGTTCAGCATCCAGCCTTTCAGCCGAAACCATGTTCAACCAGGCTATGCGCGATTACACACAGGGAGATTTCGACATGGCCATTGAAGGGTTTACGGCTTACGTCGATACATATCCTGGCGGCGATACGGCCGCCAGGGCTCTGCTATATATCGGCGAATCCTACTCCAGCATAAACAGGCTGAGAGAGGCAGCCGATGCGTTTACGCGCTTGATCAATGGTTACCCGCAGACTTCGGTCGTTCCTCCAGCTCTCTATAAACGAGCGCGGATTGAAATCGCGTTGCAGGAACAGGATAACGCGATTGCGGACTTCAGGGACATTATCGAGAGGTTCCCGAACGCCCCTGAAGCCGATCTTGCGAGGGTGGAAATCCAGTTGCTTGAAAGCGCGCCTAAACCAAAAACCGCGCCAAAAGCGACGACTCCCGCAAAAAAAACGACTCGATAAGGGATTGATGTAGGGGCGCGATTTATCGCACCCGAATGAAAGAGGAAAACGCATGAGTTCTTTAAATAAGGTGCTGCTAATTGGAAACCTGGGGAAGGATCCCGAGATTCGTTACACTCAGAACGGTCAGGCCGTGGCAACGTTCAGTCTTGCGACCAGCGAAAACTGGACGGATCAGACCGGAAACAGGCAGGAACGCACGGAATGGCACAGAATCGTCGCCTGGGGAAAACTGGCTGATCTTAGCCAGCGGTTTCTGGCCAAAGGACGGCAGGTTTATATAGAAGGGCGCATACAAAGCCGCGAGTATACGGATCAAAGCGGTGCAAAACGGAACACCACCGAAATTAACGCATCGAATATTGTGTTTCTTGGCAGCCGCGCGTCACAGGGCGGAAATTACGACGGGCCGCCGCCTTACGGAGCATCGTCTCAGCCGCCCGCCGCGTCCTCTTCTTATGCAAAACCGTATGACCCGGATCAAACCTATTCTTCCGGTCCCGCTGACGCGGAGCAGCCATTTGGCGACGCCGGAATAACCGACAGTGATATTCCGTTTTAGTCTTCCAGTGGGGGCGTTGGGGCCTTTTTATCTTCGGGCAGTGATTCTGAAATTTTGTGGGCGAAACGCAGGAAGCATTGGAGCGTGCTTTCCGTTCCCCACTGCGCGGCAGTCTCTTCGTCCGCGGGCTCATCCTCCATCATGTCAAGCATGTGAAGAAGATGTTCAGGTTCGGCTCTGTTCAGGCGGCAGTCCAGCGCCAGGCAATGATCCGCCGTCTGGCAGGCTTCGCCTTCAACGAAAACATGACGTACAAACGCGCGCCTGACAGGATCCTGTCCAATGTACATATGTCTTACTTTTCCGGAATAGCCGCAAACGGCAACCGAGAAATCCTGTCCGGAATGTAGCTGATAATCAATCCACTCTGTTGCGTATCTAGGCATATTAATCCTCCGTCACAGAGCGGCGAAAATCACGTCGCCGCATCTCAATTTGAAAATCGTCAATTAAAAATTAAAATCTAAATGTTATTCCTGGCGTATACGTCATGCCGAAATCCCAACTTTTCCGGCCTTCCGCGTCCGTAAAATTCGGCAGGTTCATCCCGATATGCGTAGCGTCCAGAGTAAATCCGATATTTCGGTTTAACCAGATATTCATGCCACCGCCGTAGCCGAAGCTGAATCTTGTACCGCTAACGCTATCGCCGAAATAATTAAAGCCGTACCAGGTAATACCGGCGCCCACCTTGCCATAAAAACGAAAGGGGCCGTATTGCGGCGTCTGATATCGGATGCCTTCGAGATTGTTAATTATACGGACGCTTTTGTAACCTCCAGATGCCTCTTGTTCCGCTGTCCCGTAAATAGACAACTGCGTCCAGAGAGCAAACCATTCGGCTATGTTTTGCGCGACGGAAAAACCGCCTCCGGCCAATCTTGTGGGTGAAAAATCATACGCTTCATATCCGTTTCCTGCTTTGAAGCTAAAGTCGCGGTACTGCTGGTAATACCCGGTGATCTCGGTGGTTCCCGCAAGTTCGTCATCCCAGGCAAAACCGACGCTCGCAAAACAGCCGATTATCACAAGCGAAATTACTACTTCAAATAGTTTTTTCATCCCCGTCTCCGCAAACAAAATTTTTAGATGTATAGTATTTAGGCTTTTGGAGGCGCCGAGCGGACTCGAACCGCTGAATCGAGGTTTTGCAGACCTCTCCCTTAGCCACTTGGGTACGACGCCTAAATAAACGGGGCATATTGTATTAAATATGAGGCCTTCGCGCAAGACCTGAAAAGCGGCAAAAGTTGCGCGCCCAATGCGCTTTTGTTTTCAATGGCTTGCAGCCATATTTTAAATATGCCCACTATAAAACCAACCAATGAAATGCAGTGAATACTCAGGATGCCTCATCCCTTTTTCAGTTTACAGGTAAATGTAAAAATTGAACCTTTACCGGGCTCGGATTCGACCCATATCTTGCCTCCCATCAGTTGAATAATGTGCTCTGACAGCGAAAGGCCTAATCCGATACCGCCCTCCTTTCTTGTCGGACTTCCATCTACCTGCTCGAAAATACTGAATATGTTGTTTTGTTGCTCCTTCGATATTCCTATTCCATTATCTCTTACTTGCATCTGCATTGTAACCGTCCCGTTGTCCTCGCCAAGAGTATGGGCCGAAAATTTTATTTCACCGCGTTCAGGCGTGAACTTGTTCGCGTTGGTCAGCAAGTGGGATATTACTTGTGCGAGGCGTTTTTCATCGCCTATCAATGCGGTTGGTATTGCCGGATCAATATCAAAACTGAACGTCTGTTTCTTTTCCGCAATATCGGATTCTATTTCTTTCGTTACGTACTTAAACATCTCATCGAAGGAAAAAGCAGAATCCAAAAGCCTGAATGAGCCGTCTTTGCGCCCGGTAATATCAAATAAATCATGGATTAACATTAACAAGTGCTGAGATGCCTTTTCAATCTCGTCATGGTATTCTTTCAAATTATCAGGAATCCCAAGCATTTTTATTATTTGCGCCATACCTGTAATAGCGTGCATTGGCGTGAACATTTCATGGCTCATGCGTGACAGAAACTCGTCTTTAACGCGGTTAGCCTCTTGTGTTTCCAACAGAGCTATTTTTAATTCCTCTGTCAGATTACCAAGCATTTTTTCACGGTGTTCGAGAGCTTCCTTTGTATGGATAAGGTCAGTTATATCAACGGAGTGCTGGAGGTGGACTGTTTTTCCGTCGGGCCATTTAATATATCGGTCTGTCTTTCGGTGTATGCGTTTTGTAAATGGGTCCATCATTTCCCAGACGATAACGCTGTCCGGTTCTTTATCAAGTTTGTGGCAGGGACAAAAATCGCACCTCCCGTCCACATCTCTTTGTAAAACCTTATAGCAGATATGCCCGTCCACATTACCGTCAATTCCGTAGTGCCGCCGCATACTGTTGTTCATGAACAATACCTCGCCGGTATCCGGGTCGGTCACATAAATAATCGCGTCCAATTCGTCCAATACGCTTTTCATCGTGTTCAGCGCTTCGATTTTTTCAGTTTCAATTTTTCTCACTTCCGTAACATCCGAAGCTATAGACGCGAACGCATCTTTTTCTATTAAAAATGACGTTCCCGCAAATAATCTTGTCTCGCCGCCCTTTGTTTTCCATTTCGCCTCGTAATTGGATATACCGCTTTCAAGAAGGTCCTTGATAATCTGTTCCGAAATTTGTTTCGCCGTTTCACGGTCAAACAGAGAACCAAGGTAATCATCTCTCAATTCATTTTCCGTGTACCCCGTTATAACAGATGCGGCGGGGTTGACGTAAAGGCATTCACCGTTGATCTTCTTATAAGAAGCAAAATTAGGTGAATTGTGTACAATACTCGACATGATCATCAGTTGATTCTGCGCTTGTTTTTTTTCGTCTATATCCATCAGCGCACCGGCCACCCTGAGCGGAACACCCGCGCTGTTTCTCATTGTGGTTCCCAAGGCGTGAAAATACCGGTAATCCCCGTTTTTCAGCATTAGGCGATACTCTATGTTAAATGGCGTTTTCCCGGTTTGGTCGTTAATATGCGACGCGAAAGCCTCAACTGTTCTCCCCTTGTCCTCCGGATGGAGCCTGTCGCTCCAACTCGAGAGAAGGTCAGGGAAATCATTTTTATCGGAAAAGCCCAGCATATGCCGAAATTCCTGTGAATACTTAATCTTGTTACTAGAATTGACGGGGTATGCACTCACGACATCCATATCCCACAGCGCGATGCCGAGCGCGTCGTTTGCGAGTTTATATTTCATTATGTCGTATTCGAAGTTATTTTTTGCATTTTTTTCTTTGCCGGATGAGAAAATTTTCAACATAATTCCACCCCCATAGGCAAGACCTTGTAAGATGCGGAGGTTCCACCTTCGGATAAATCAAGATCCGTCATTAACTGCTCGGCGCGGCGCTATTATTTTTAACGCTCGGCATACGGGTCAGTCATGGCCCTTCCCGCGACCACGGCTGAGATCCAAGGCTATGCCCCCAGGACATGAAACAAGGGTCGGCTTAACAGGCGCTTAAAGCGTTTGGCTGTGAAGGGGGAATTGCTGGCGAGAAGCTTGTGGAAAAAAACCGGCATGAGCACCGTCCAGTTTGCTGCAGGGCCTCTAAATTAAAGAG
>Ga0082212_10007946_pt1 | contig 13939 bp, 12 predicted proteins | sample TergutNt197P3_FD_71548 | JGI IMG/M metagenome (GOLD analysis project Ga0082212, IMG submission 71548) | Neocapritermes taracua P3 segment gut microbial communities from Petit-Saut dam, French Guiana - Nt197 P3 | ecosystem: Host-associated > Arthropoda: Insects > Digestive system > Gut ... | reverse complement strand
TTCCTGCAAGGAAACCAATCTTTTGTTGGTTACCTGATGACATATTTATACGCTTGTCATCGCGATTAAGTTGGTTTAACATTTGTATACCTTTAAATGTAAATAAATATTTCGTCCTCTGACTATATGAAGCAGAATTTTAATAACAGCAGAACAATGAAGCTATAGAATAAAAACGCTTCAGAAATTAATAGCTCAATAACTCCCTCCGACATCTTTACTCTCATCGTTCTGCTGAATTTTATATCTTTTTCAATTTTGCCAAAGAACTTATTACAAAAATAAACTTTTTTTTTCATTAAAAAAAGGCAATATTGCACTTTTCCGCCGAAATATTGCACTTTTTCGTGGAAATGTTGCACTTTTCGGTGGAAATATTGCACTTTCTCTGTTATATAAATAAATTTTAAGAAAAATGCTACACGATTTGGTATAAATAAGTATATAATAATTTATTTATTTTTTCACTTATTTTTCTTATATTTGTATTTTAAATAATAATAATTATTATAAATTATGGAATCAGTTTTTTCGTTTTTAAATGCAGTCATTACTTTTGTAATTGCATTAGGTATTTTAGTATTTGTTCACGAGTTGGGGCATTTCTTAATGGCAAGATTATCAGGAATGCGGATTTATGTTTTTGCGTTAGGTATGGGGTTTAGATTGTTCGGTTGGAATAAAATTAATGGCTTCACTTTCGGCAAACTTCCTGAAGATTTAGATTTACAAGGACATTGTGATTATCGTTTAGCAGCATTTCCTATCGGCGGTTATTGCCAAATAGCAGGAATGGTAGATGAATCTTTTGAAACTTCTTTTAAAAATACCGAACCTCACGAATGGGAATTTAGAGCAAAGAACCCTTTAAAACAAGCAATTACTATTGCAGGTGGAGTTATATTTAATACATTACTTGCTATATTTCTGCTCTCTATAATTCAATTCAGTGTAGGCGAAACAACATATAAAACAACTATTATTGGTGATGTTGCTAAAAATTCTATTGGCGAGTATTTTGGTTTTAAATCAGAAGATAGCATAATATCTATTAATGACAGAGCGCCTGCTAATTGGAGTGAGTTAGTTGCTTCTTTAACAATAGCAAATATGGGAGAAAACCTCAATATAAAATTAAATAGAAACGGTATAGATACAATTTTATATGCTAATGGTAAAGATTTAATAAATAAAATAAGCAAAGAAATACCTCTTGGTTTAGAACCCGTAGGATTAAAATTGCTTGTTAATGAAGTAATGCCTGATGGATTAGCAATTGAAAATGATATAAAAGCAAATGATACAATTATTGCAGTTAATAAAGAAGCACTATATTCTCATTCAGATTTAGTATCAAAATTACAAGCAAATAAAAACCAAAACATAACTATATCAATAAAAAACGAAACAGGAATAACCGACAAAGAAATTAAATTAAATGAAACAGGAACTATAGGTGTCAGCATCAGTTCTATATTTGTAGGTGATGTAGATAAAATAAATTATAATGTTTTTCAATCTATATGGAAAGGAACTACACAAACTTTTGAAATATTTAATACAATAATATTATCAATAAAACAAATTATTATTGGCAATATTAATTTTAAAAGTGCTATTGGTGGTCCTGTAATGATTGCCAAACAAGCAGTGACATTTGCAGAAAAAGGTATATTTAGTTTTCTTTATTTTACTGCTATGTTATCAATATCATTAGCCCTAATTAATATACTTCCGTTTCCTGCATTAGACGGCGGACATTTAGTAATCATAATAATAGAAGCAATAATTAGACGTGAAATACCTATTAATGCAAAAATATGGGTCCAAAAAATTGGTATGGGATGTCTATTAATGCTTATGGCTTACGTTATATTTAATGATATAGTCCGATTGATGTAAATATAGTGATGTTTTAAAAAGTATAATAACTGTTAGAATTGTTATCCCTGACGTGTTTTGTATTAACTCCTTATTTAGAGTATTTTTCTCTAAATATACAAAAACAAGTTGGGGATAATAATTTAAGGTGATTATGTATAACATAATCACCTTTTAAAACTATATTGCCTATGATAGTTTATTATGCTTTTGGTAATGTAAATGAAAATGTAGTCCCCTTATTTAGTTCACTTTTAACCCATATTCTACATTTATGTTTATCTATAAACTCTTTACAGAGTATTAACCCAAGTCCTGTTCCTGTTTCGTTATTTGTTCCTTTTGTGGAGATTTTTTCATCTATTCTGAATAACTTAGCGATTGTTTCTGGTGGCATACCAACACCAGAATCTTTAATATCAATTTGTATAAATTTATCGTCAAATGGATATTCAACGGCGTTAATTTCTATAGTAGAACTATTTGGCGAAAACTTTATTGCGTTAGATATTAAGTTTCTAATAATAGTTCGCAACATATTTATATCGGCTTCAACATTGATTTCGCTTAATGTATTTGAAGTATTAATATTTATGTTTTTATTTATTGCTTGAATTTTAATATTATTAATACAATCAGAAATAGCTTCATCTAAATTAATTTTTAATGGGAAATAGACAAATTCACCTCTTGAACTTTTTGCCCATTCAAGTAAATTTTCTAATAATTTATGAGTATGATAAGCAGCGTTGCTCATTTTTTTAATATTTATTTCTACTTCTTCTGAAGACATATTTTTGTAAAAATCAGCAAAAACATCAGAAACATTCAATAAAGCAGCGATTGGATTCTTTAAATCATGAGCAATTATTGAGAAAAATTTATCTTTTTCTGCATTTAATTTTTGTAATTCATATTGTTTTTCTTTAATTGTGTTTTCAAATTTTTTGCGTTCATCAATAATTCTTGATGCACCAATTATTTCATTAGGTTCGCCTGCTTCATCTGTGGTCACAATAGCAGATATTTCAATCCAATTATATCCTCCATTTTTATTTAATTGCAGCACTTCTAAAAATAATTCAATAGTTTCAGTTTCACCTCTTCTGTATTTTTCTACTGCTTCATTTAATTTATTTTCTAACATTGCAGAACTATTTTTATCAAATTTATCATAAATTGACATTTGTAAATATTCTTCTTTTTCAAACCCCGTTAAACTGCTAATTGCTCCACTAATAAAAGTATAACGGAACGTTTTGGCATCTATTTTCCAAATTAAATCACGGGAATGTTCTGTAATGGTTCTATATTGGTTTTCGCTTTCACGTAATAAAGATTCAAGTTTTTTTCGTTCATCTATATCAGTTGTTACGCCAACTATTTCAAATGGTTTGTTGTATTTATCTAATATTACTGTGACGGACACACTTATCCATAGTATATATCCTAATTTATTATAACGTTGCAATTCCAACGAAAACGCTATTTTTTTATTTATTCCTTTTTGATATTTATCTATTGCATCTTCAATTGCTTTGTCAAATAATATTGAAGATTGTTTTGCAAGTACGTCATATATAGACATTTGTAAATATTCTTCTCTGGTATATCCTGAAGCATCTTTTACTGCATTGTTAATAAATGTGAATCTTTTCGTATCAAAAGTAGCAGACCATATAATGTCCATTGAATTATCTATAAGATAACGATATTTTTTTTCTGTCTTTCTAATTACATGAACACTATATTTAATAACAACATAAAGTAGTATAGAAAACATTAAAGCAATTATATAGAAAAATATAAATACTACTTGAATCTCTACTTTCATACAGCCATCTTTCGGACATACTGCTAATACCCATTCACCATTTGGTAATTCAATTGTAAACTCTACTCTATCATTTTTCATAAATATGCTAGAATCACCATAAAATACACTTCCATCCGTGCCTAAACCATCTTCCCCTTTCAACGCTATATCTAAAGAGGCACAAGAAGAGATTCCTGTTATTTCATAAAACTTTTCACTCTCAATTACTAAATGTGCTATTCCTAAAAGTTTATTATTATGCATATTTCTAAATTCATTCTTTTCCCAAACGGGTACAAAAGATACAAATGCATCTTCATCGCTATAAGTTAATTTGATTGGACCTTCAATAAATATTTTATCTGCTTTTATGCATTCATTTATATGTGCTGTTCGCCTCTGTTTTGATATTAAATCTAAACCAATGTATTGCATAGATTCTTCATTATATGGATATATCATAGTGACTTTAAAATCATTACAAGTATAACCTATAAACTTGACTTTATCAGAATTATTTTTTAGTAATGATGCAATATAAGATTCAAATTCTTCTTGTGTCAAAGTTGGATTTTGCTCTATATATGATGCAACTGCTTGATTTATTGCGCTCCGAAGATTAACTACATCATTAATTTTCATTACTAATTTTGATGCCATTTCATATACTTCGTGATGATTTTTACGTTTTTCTATTTCTATATTAGTTATAAGAATTTTTGTTATTATTATTCCATTAAATATCAAAAGAAATATAGAAATAAGAATTGGATAAGAAAATATTTTTTTGTATCTATTCATTTTAGTATTAAGATTTAATTTTAAACTACAAATATACTTTTTTTTTATAAAATTTTAACTAACTTAACTATATAATTATAAAAAAAAATAAAAAAAATGTTATATTTGTGAAAAAATAATTAAATGTAATGCTATGACAACTTGCGAAATAACTTTTAATGAAAAAATAAACTTTGGCAAAATTTTCTGATTTATTTAGAAGAAAATAAAAAAATTATAATAAATTATAATAAATGTTTCCACTAAAATGACCAAAGAAGAATTTGAAGCAAAACTCGCAATGGCTCACGCACAATATGAACGAGGTGAATGTACTATAGTAGCAAGGAATGAACTTAGAAAGTTTTAGGATTAGAGTAATAACTAAATATAATATATTTAAGAAAGCAGAAAAAGATATAAAAAAACTAAAAAATACAGGGAATAAATCTCTAATTAGAAAATTAGATAAAGGAATTAAAGTAATTGAAAATAATTCCGAAAATAAATGTGTATTTAGATTTAAGATATTTAACAACGAATATTAATAATATATATATGGAATTGATTTTATTATGAAAATCGGATTAAAAATTGTTTCTTTAGTCATAATTGCAGTAATCGGATTTGTTATTGTGGCTTTTTTGTCTCTTAGCTATATGAAGGAGATAGATACTGATTTTAGTTATATTGGCAATGTCCCGACGAAAGCAGTGATGCATACTACTGTCGTAGTGGAGGCACTGAATAAGCATTCAAGACATACGGCTATGTTGTGTTTTGATTCTTCTGATGTAGAAAATCGTTTAGAAGATTTAAACGTTCAAGTCGAGATTTTGTATAAAAATCTTGATACTCTAAGTTCGATTATAGACTTAGCCAAAGAATATAATGCAAAAGTGGGTGAGGCGCTTCTTGTTTTATATAATGACCTTGTAGAAAATGTTTCCTTATTACAAGAACATTCAACTCTTTATATAGAAGCATATAAAGCTGGCGATATAAAAACAGTACGAGAAATAAGAACTGGTACCTATATGCTTTCTTCAAGAAAATCTCTTGCTATTAGCAATGAAATACTTGACGCAGCAGCTAACAGAATATACATTGCCGCTATTGATTCTACTGAAACAGTTGACGCAGCAACTGTAATTATACTTGCGTGCATTGGTGCTATACTTATATTACTTATCACCATATCTGTTATAGTTATCAGGGGAATAACGAAACCATTACATCATGCTGTAGAATCATTAAATAAAATGTCAATTGGAAAATTCAACGATCTGAATTTAACAACAACTTCTAAAGATGAAACAGGTATGCTACTTAGTTCAATGGAAAATATGGTTAATACATTTAATCAAATGGATAATGATTTATTAAGTATTACAGAACAAGTTATTGGTGGTAATTTAAAATGTAGAGCGGATGCTACTAAACATAGAGGTCATTACAAAGGTATAATGAAGGAAGTTAATAATTTAATAGATGCTTTTGTAGAACCAATAGAAGTAACAGCAAATTTTCTTGATATGGTTTGTCGAGGTGATTCAAATATCAAAAAAATAGATAAGGAATATAAGGGTGAGTTTAATATTATAAAGAATAATATTAATTCAGTTGTTGACACATTAATGTTGATACTTGGTGAGATGGCAAAGGTTAAGCGTGCCGTTAATGAAGGCAATTTAGACCAGCGGGCTAATACTGTAGGTATAAGAGGTACTTGGGTAGATATTATGAGTGGCATAAATGATGTTACTGAAACAACCAGTGGAATTATTAAAGAATCAAATGATGTTCTTTCATTGATGGCAAAGGGTGATTTAACACCGAGAATAATAGGTGATTATAAAGGTAAATTTGCTGAAATGAAAGAGGATATCAATATGATGGGTGATTCGTTGACTGATTTGATTTCTCAATTACAGGAGGCGATTCATACCACAGCATCTGCTTCTGCTGAGATATCATCTACAGCCGATACCTTAGCCGCCGCTACCCAAGAGCAGAGTTCCCAGACAGACGAGGTAGCCACAGCAATGGAAGAGATGTCAAGAACGGTTACAGATAATGCTCATAGTGCTACTCAGACAGCAAATGTAGCAAGAAGTAGCGGTGAAGTTGCTACAACAGGTGGAAAGGTCGTAGAACAAACAATATCTAAGATGAAGGAAATCGCTGCCGTTGTAAAGATGTCTGCTGATAATATCGCAAAACTTGGTGAATCCAGTAAGAAGATTGGTAATATCATTAGCGTAATAGATGATATCGCTGACCAAACTAATCTTTTATCATTGAATGCAGCAATAGAAGCCGCAAGAGCCGGCGAACAGGGTCGTGGATTCGCAGTAGTTGCAGATTCTGTAGGCAAATTAGCAATTAGCACGGCATCTGCTACAAAAGAGATAGCAGATATGATTAAGGGTATTCAAGTTGATACTGAAGCCGCCGTAAAAGCGATGGAGAAAGGCACGATAGAAGTTCAAAGTGGAATAGAATTAGCAGATAATGCGGGAAAATCCATAGAAGATATTCTAAAAGGCATTAACGAATTGCTTGATATGGTTAATCAAATAGCTGCCGCCAGTGAGCAACAATCTGCCACCAGCGAGCAAATATCTAAAAATGTTAGTTCAATTAGTAAAGTGACAGCAGATTCTGCCCGCAATGTAGAAGATGTGGCTTCAACAGCAAATGAATTAGCAAGAATGACTGAGATGCTGACTTCGTTAGTGTCGCAATTTAAGATACAAGGTAGCAGCAGTCATCGTTCATTAGGTAGTAATGAAAGCCGTTTGTTGAATTAGGTTGTAAAATTTTGTTCTATTAAAAAAGCGTTGTTATGCAACGCTTTTTTTAATTCATTTGTTTTAATTACATATATATATTTTTTTAATGTATCAGATATTGTTTTGCAAAATTATAAAATATTTTGTTATTTTTGTAATTAGTAAATTAATAATAAAATAAAATTATGATAACTTTTTTAATATGTTTGGTCTTGCTAATCAGTTCGTATTTCATATATGGAAAATATGTAACTAAACAATTTGGTATAGATACTAATGCTAAAATGCCATCAGAAACAATGTATGATGGTGTTGATTACCTGCCACTTCCACAATGGAAAACTTTTTTAATCCAACTACTAAACATTGCAGGATTGGGACCAATATTCGGAGCAATACTTGGTGCTTGTTATGGTCCTATTGCATTTTTATGGATAACATTAGGCGGAATATTTATTGGAGCAGTTCATGATTTTGCATCGGGATATATATCCATAAAAATGAATGGTGCAAGTTTCACAGAAATTACAAGCCATTATTTAGGTAAGTATTCAAAATATTTCATAGTGCCGTTTATGTTATTATTAATGGTGCTTGTGGGAGCAGTATTTATGGTCGGTCCCGCAGGTTTATTAAATGGAATGTTACCTTTGGGGATATCTATTTGGATATGGATTATATTAATTTATTACTTGCTTGCTACACTTCTACCAATAGATAAAATTATAGGTAAAATATATCCTATTTTTGGTTTTGTGCTAATATTTATGGCACTTGGCTTGCTATTTGTAATATTTACACAAAATTATACTATACCCGAATTAAGTTTTCACAATTTCAAAATTGATGCAGACATAATGCCGATATTTCCTACATTATTTATTACTATAGCATGCGGTGCGGTATCAGGTTTCCACGCAACACAATCGCCTTTGATGGCAAGATGTTTAACTTCAAACAAACAAACAAGATTTGTATTCTTTGGAGCAATGATTTCAGAATCAACAATAGCATTAATTTGGGCTGCTATAGCGATGGCTTTCTTTGGTGGAGTATATGAGTTGAACCAAACATTAGCAGAACACAGCAACAATGCCGCACATATAGTAGGTATTATAACAAACACTACATTAGGTAAAATAGGTGCAGTATTAACATTGTTAGGGGTCGTAGCAGCACCAATTTCATCAGGTGATACAGCATTCAGGTCAGCAAGATTAATGGTCGCCGACTTCTTCAAATTAGAACAAAGGTCTTTATGGAAAAGAATTACGGTTTGCATTCCTTTATTTGCGATAGGATTTGGAATAACATTGATGGATTATGGAATATTATGGAGATATTTTGCTTGGTGTAATCAAGCATTGGCAGTGATTACGTTATGGGTTGGCACATTATGTTTAGCAGAAAGCAAAAAACGTTACTTTTTTATCCTGCTCCCTGCAATATTTATGACTTACATTGTTATTAACTTCTTTTTGGTTTCTAATCAGATGTTAGCGGTTGACTATACTATTGGTTCGGCTGTTAGCGGAATAATAACGATTTTTGTTATAATACTTTGCTTATTAAAAATCAAAAAGAGTGATATTAAAAATTGATTTGGTCAATAGTTGTGACTATGTGGTCAGGACTTTAAAGTGTTTGGTCAGGACTTTAAAGTATGTGGTCAGGACTTTAAAGTATGTGGTCAGGACTTTAAAGTGTTTGGTCAGGATTTAATAATATGTCATTCCGAACTTGTTTCGGAATCTCGTAGAAATAATATGGAGATGCCGAAACAAGTTCGGTATGACATTGTTATAGTTCGGCATTCCAAGGAAAAAGAGAAGTATTCCAGTTTTATAGTTTGGCATTCCAAGGAAAAAGAGAAGTATTCCAGTTTTATAGTTTGGCATTCCAAGGAAAAAGAGAAGTATTCCAGTTTTATAGTTCAGCATGCCAAGAAAAAAGATTGCCAGCATCATAAATGATGCTCGCAATGCCAAAAGTAATTAACAAGTGGCATATCTTCCGTTTAGTTATGTAAATAAATTAAAAACAAAATGTTATATTTGTAAATTAAAAGTAAATATTATGTTAAATAAATTAAAGTTAAATTTAAGAAGGGCATTCGCCGCTTCTGTAAAGCAAAAAATAAAACGAACACTGATTCATTTAGATATAGCACCTTTACAAATGGTTTGCCTTGACGCTTCAACTATATGCCAACTTAAATGCCCTGCCTGTTTTATGAGGCAAGATAATTATGGAGCATTGGGAAAAGGATATTTGAAGTTTGAAAACTTTAAAAAGTTCATAGATAAGAATACATTTATTAAACATATTGAATTGTCGCGGAACGGCGAGATATTTTTAAATCCTGATTTATTAGAAATAATAGAATATGCTTATCAAAAAGATGTTATAGTATCATCAAGCACGGGAGTTAATTTTAATACAATAAGCGAAGAAATGATAGAGGCGTTAGTAAAATATAAGTTTTATGCAATGACTTTTTCCATTGACGGAGGCACCGAAGAGGTTTATAATAAATATCGTGTCAATGGTGACTTTAATAAAGTTATAGAAAACATTAAAAAATTACAGCACTATAAAGCAAAATATAATAGTAAATATCCTTTATTAACTTGGCAATATATTATAATGAACGGAAATGATAGTGAAAATGATATTAAAAATGTGAAAAAAATAGCAAATGAACTAAATATTAATTTATTTTTCAAATTTACTTATGAAACAGATTATAAACCCGATAATCCCGAAATGATAGAAAGAGAAACAGGATTAAAGTATTGGCAAGATAATGAAACATTTTCAACTTGGAATCCTACTGTCTATACTGATTATGGTGTCCCTTGTCATCATTTATGGTATAAACCACAAATAAATTATGACGGCAGGTTGTTGGGGTGCTGTATAGTATATAAAGATGATTTCGGCGTAAATGTTTTTGAGGTTGGATTAAAAAAAGCATTAAAATCAAAAAACTTTATGTATGCTAAGAAAATGCTGATGGGGAAAGTTCCACCTCCGAAAGATAAGTCACATATTCCTTGTGCTACTTGTGAATACTATCATAATATGTTAACAACCAAAGAATTTATTTAAACGCCTTATTTTTAATTATCTCAAATGAACTTGTTTAATCCCATCATAACAATATTATTATAATGATGCTATTGCTTCTTCGGCGGTTTTATAATATTTGTATAAATTGCTAATTTTTGTTATTTCCAACAAATTCAAAATAAAATCTTGAACACCTACTAATATTACAGGAATATTGTGAGGATTTAATTGCCTATATGCAAGTAATAATCCACCTAAACCACTGCTATCTATAATCGCAATATTGCTTAAGTCCAATATTAATGCCTTAATATTAGGTTGTGCAAGAATTAATATGTGCGATTTAAAATCAGCAGATTTGTTACATTCTAAAGTTGATTCTAATATTTTTAAAACAACTACATTGTTAATATTTTCTGTTGAGAAATTCATATTAATTTAATATTTAATCACTAAAACTAATGTAATATAACTTTTTTTTATATAATAATTATACTTTTTTTCTTATTTTGCAATATGGAAGTTATCTTTTCTAATAAAAATAAACTTATTCTTGGGGATTGTCTTGCTGTAATGAATAAAATGAAAGACGAATCTATTGATTTGATTTATCTTGACCCGCCTTTTTTTAGTAATAGAAATTACGAAGCGATATGGGGCGATGAAGGGGAAGTGCGTTCTTTTGAGGATAGATGGAGTGGTGGGATTGATTATTATATTAAGTGGCTTTACGAAAGAGTAGAACAGATGCACCGAATCTTGAAACCAACAGGTAGTATTTATTTACATTGCGATTGGCATGCTGATGCATATATTAGAGTTTATATTTTAGATAAAATTTTCGGTAGAAATAATTTTAGAAATGAAATAATATGGCGTTATTCAAGTGGTGGAGCAAGTAAAAAATTTTATTCAAGAAATCACGATAATATTTATTTTTATACTAAATCTAATAAATACCATTTTAGTCCAAATGAAGTTAAAGTTGCAAGAACAGAAAAATCGTTAATTCGGTCTAAAAATCCAATAGGTGCAAGGTATGATAAAGAAAATGTTTTAAAATTACCTGAAGATATTTTTGACATCCAAATACTCAATCCAATGGCAAAAGAACGCATCGGCTATCCAACTCAAAAACCATTTGCTCTTTTAGAACGCATAATAAAAGCATCATCAAACGAAGGTGACATAATTTTGGATCCATTTATGGGTGGTGGAACTACAATGGTGGTGGCAAATCGGACTGAACGAAACTATATTGGTATAGACCAGAGCATTGCTGCCGTTGATGTATCTGCGAATCGTTTGCGTTCTGATGCAGGTATTTTCAAAGATTTTGAAATTGAGAAACATTTTTATGCAGAGGAAGATTTAAAAGAGATGCTGCCTTTTGAATTTGAAAAGTGGATAATAGAAAAGTTTGGTGGCAAGCCAAATACAAAACAGACGGGTGATAAAGGTATTGATGGCACAAAAGATGGCGTTCCGATACAGGTGAAGCGTTGGAAGAATAAAATTGGCAAGGTGGAAATTCAGAAGTTTTTAGGTGCGTGTCATTCAAATCGCTTATATGATGGTAGAATAAAAGATAAATTGCCTGTGGGCTATTTTATTGCGTTTGAGTTTACGAAAGAGGCAGTTGGCGAGTTAGCAAGGTTGGAGCGGGAGAATGGAATTATTATTGAAAAAGTATTAGTTAGTGAAATAGTTTCTATGGCAAGAAAACCCGTAGTTCATATAAAATATGAAATAACAGACGATGGTAAATATAGATTTATAGCAACAAGTGACAGCAAAATAATAAATTTTAGTTGGGATTTTGAATATGGAGTTGCTGCTCATAAACATCCTGATGATACAGCGAAATTCAATCCAAGTGTGCTTTATGACAAAACAGGAGTGCGTATTCACAATTTTTCAAAGAATGGGGAACATAATGTTGCAGTGAAAGTAGTTGACGAGAAATATTTGGAAAACATTAAAGTGTGCAGTATAAGTATATTATAACGATTAAAATTATAATTTTTTACACTACTCTAAAAACTAATATAAAATTGAAAACTAATATAAAAAAAATATTAATTATCCGATTATCTTCTATGGGGGATGTAGTTTTGACAACTCCGTTGGTTCGTTGTATTCATACTAAATTTCCTGATACTGCTATAGATTTTGTTGTTGATAAAAATTTTTCTGATATTATTAAATACAATCCGCATATAAATAATGTAATTGAGTATGATAAAAATAGTGCTATTAGTAATGAAAATATAAAAGAAAAATTAGATAATGACTATACGCTTATTGATTTGCAAAATAATAGAAGAAGTAAATTATTTCGTAATGGATTAGGTAAAGTTATTGGAAAGTTTGATAAATATAGATTGAAAAAACTATGTCTTGTATATTTAAAGAAAGATTATTTTAATGGTATAACTATTCCTGAAAGATATATCAACACTGCCTCTTTAATAGATATTACTAACGATGATAAAGGATTGGAAGTATGGTTGCCTGAAGAAAATAATTCAAAGATATATTCACCTGCAAATAAAATTGATTCTAATATTTTAGATAAAATTACAATAGTTCCGTCTGCTACGCATTATACAAAAAGATGGCTACCTGATTATTTTGTTCAATTAATAAATATGATTTATGATAAATATGGTGCTAATTTTCATTTAATTGGCAATAATAATGATAAAGAAACTTGTCAATACATAATTTCTAATTTAAGAAATGAAATAAATATTGTGGATTATTCAGGTAAAACTTCTATTTTAGATGCTACACAGATTATAGATAAAAGTGATTTAGTTATAACTAATGATACGGGTTTAATGCATATATCGGCGGCAAGGCAAGTTCCTGTTGTTGCTATATATGGTTCTACTCTTCCTGGGTTAGGTTTTATTCCATATAGAGTTAAAAATACGATATGTGATGTAGAATTAAAATGTCGTCCCTGCTCACATATAGGCAAAAAACGATGTCCCTTAAAACATTTTAATTGTATGAAATTGTTATCTCCCGAGATAGTATTTGATAAAATAGAAAAATTATTTGATATTATAAAAAGCCCATAGAACATTAAGGGAACAGATTTATTTTTAGATGTTCAGTTATAGATTTTCAATTCTGTTTAATATCATTTGAAAATCACTTTCATCTATATTTTCAAGTTCTTCTAGAATATCATCACATTTTTCATCTTCTTCACATCGCCCACCTGCATTGAATGGAATTTTGTGCCTCGTGAAAAACAATCTGACACTTTAAATCAGGGATGCACAAATTTTCAAAAAGCTAGGGGCCAGCTCAAAATTCTACATCCCAGAAGGGTGATATAAAGCAAGTTCTGCACTGAGAACTCACAAATAATGGGCACAACCATACAAAATTTAGTCACCCAGCTGACCTGTTGTCCAGGATTTGTGCATCCCTGCTTTAATATATGCAAACACATCGACATAACTGACTCTGTGGTGCTTGGTCTTTCATGAAAATTTCATACTTGATCAGCTCAAAAAGATCTCTTACAAACAGGTAATTAATTTTATTATGGTTACTGTCTTCATATATGTGACAGTGT
>Ga0082212_10007945_pt1 | contig 13940 bp, 11 predicted proteins | sample TergutNt197P3_FD_71548 | JGI IMG/M metagenome (GOLD analysis project Ga0082212, IMG submission 71548) | Neocapritermes taracua P3 segment gut microbial communities from Petit-Saut dam, French Guiana - Nt197 P3 | ecosystem: Host-associated > Arthropoda: Insects > Digestive system > Gut ... | reverse complement strand
CACCTTATAATTTTCAATACAAAAAAATCACAAAAAATCATTTAAAAGAGCTGACCGAAGATGAAGGAAAAAAACTGTTTCACGGATTTGCTACCACTTTGCGGAAACATGCCGTCTCAGACAAACCGAATGCTTTTAATGTAATTTTCAATCTTTTTCTTGCCAAACTTTATGATGAACAAAAACGCGATGATGACGAGTTAGAATTTCAATGGAGAAAAAATGATAATCCCGTAGATTTTCAGGTAAGATTATACAACCTGCATAAAGAGGGCTTAAAAGATTTTCTGAAAAAAGAAATTGAGGGAATTTATGACAAAGATTTTGACGCAAAAACATCCGAAGAACTGTATAACGCCAAGAAAAAACTGCTTAAATTCAACAAACTTTTTGATATAAAAACCGTATTCGACGACAATGATTTTGAACAAAACCACCGAGTTTTGAAAGAAGTTGTTGAAATGTTGCAAAAATATCAAATTCGTTATCCGAGAAAACAAAAATACCTTAGCGAGTTTTTTGAACTTCTTTTGACAACAAGTTTAAAACAAGAAGTAGGACAATATTTTACTCCGCCTGTTATCGCAAGATTTATAATTAAATCGCTGCCTTTGCCTGCTATGGTGGCGCAAGAAATAAATCAGCCGACTCCGTCGCTCCCTGCTGCGATTGACTATGCTGCCGGAAGCGGGCATTTCCTCACCGAAATTCTCGAAGAATTTCAAAGCATCATCGAAAATTTGGATACTTCGAATTTTTACCCCAAAGCGCAAAAAGAAGTTGCATCTTGGAGAGCCGACCAATATAATTGGGCAGCAAAATATATTTATGGTATTGAAAAAGATTACCGTTTGGTAAAAGTGGCAAAAGTAGGCTGTTATTTTTATGGAGACGGGTTGGCACAAGTTATTCATGGCGATGGTTTGGATAGTTTTGAAAAATCAAAATCATATATTGGTTTACTGAAAGATAATGACTTAAAACCACAATTTTCCATACTCGTTTCCAACCCTCCCTACGCTGTGGACTATGTAAAAGATGATTTGAAATATATAGGCGTCCAACACGAATTTGATTTATATAATTATTTGACTGATAATAGTGATGATATTGAATGTTTATTTGTAGAGCGTACAAAACATTTGCTCAAAGACAATGGTGTGGCAGGCATTGTATTGCCAATTTCTATTCTTGAAAATCCGGGTATTTATGCCAAAGCACGTGAAATCATTTTACAATATTTTGATATTGTGGCCATCACACAATTAGGTGAAAAAACATTTATGGCAACCAACACCAAAACGGTAGTGCTGTTTTTACGCAAACGGAACGAAACAGAAGTAAAACGCATAAAAGAAACTGCTTATCGTATTGCCGAAAATTATCCAAAAACACAGGAAGACCTGACTATAAACGGTATTGAAAATCCGATAAAAAAATATTTAGACTATACAGGCTCAACCGAAATAAATCCCGAAAAATTTTATTACTTTGTGCTTAATTATCATCAAAAAACGGTAATAGTAAAAACGGGCGAAAAGGAAGAAGAAAAAAGATTTTTGGGTTATCAGATTGTAAAACGTCGTAGAAGTGAAGGGTATGAATCAGTACAAGGAGGTAAAAACATTGAGGAATGTACAAAACTATTTAATGAAAACAGTTTTGAAGATGAAACAAAAGCAAGTCATTATATTTACAAAGCGTTTTCGTTAAAAAAAGATGAAAAACTCCCAACCATTGATGAATCTCTAAAAAACAACGTTTTTTACAGTGATTTTATTGATATGCTGACTTTTGATCGTGAAACATTTAATAAAAAAATTTCATTGGTAATTAAAAAAAAAGTAAAAGTTGATTCAAAATGGGAAGAATCAAAACTTGAAAAAGTTGCTGACATTATAAGGGGAGTAACTTATTCTAAAAATGACCAAACATTAGAACCAACAAAAAATATTATTTTGACGGCCGATAACATTACGTTAGATGGGCATTTTGAATTAAAAAAAGAGATATTCCTTTACGATAATTTCATTATTAACGAAGAGAAACGACTAAGAAAGAGCGATATTTTTATCTGTTTTTCAAGCGGAAGCAAGGAACATTTAGGAAAAGTTGCTTTCATAGAAAACGACACCAATTATTTGGCAGGCGGATTTATGGGAATTATACGAACTACAAATGAAATAATGCCAAAATACCTGTTTCAACTCTTAAATTCTCTACTTCGCCAACCGATTAGAGATTTGGGAAGCGGTTCAAATATCAATAATTTATCAAGTGTACTTAATGAAATAAAAATTCCTGTTCCGCCCAAAGAAATACAAGAAAAAATTGTTGCGGAAATAGAAGTTTTGGAAAAGAACGCGGAAAGTGCAAAGAGAGGAGTTGAAAAAGGGAAAATACAAATAGAAAATATATGTTTGCAATTACATTCTAAATATAAGAAGGAAAAATTAAGCCTCCTTACAACAACAAATCCGTCAAAAATAGAAATTGCTAATTTGGATATAAATACATTAATTTCTTTTGTTGATATGCTTTCCGTCAGCAATGACGGATACATTGCCAATAAAATTGATAGACCTTATTCCGAAGTAAAGAAAGGAAGTTATACTTATTTCCGTGAAGGAGATATTATTATTGCAAAAATTACGCCTTGTATGGAAAACGGAAAGTGCGCTTTGGCAACAAACCTCACAAATGGTTTGGCATTGGGAAGCTCTGAATTTCACGTATTTAGAACGAACAGAGATAAGGCATATCCGAAATATTTGTTTTCATTGCTCAATAGACACGCTGTCAGAATAGAAGCTAAAAAAAATATGACTGGGGCAAGCGGGCATCGTCGTGTTCCCATTGCTTTTTATGAAAATATTGAAGTTCCTCTTCCCCCTATCTCCGAGCAGCAAAAAATCGTTTCCGAAATAGAAAAAATAGAAGCGCAAATAGCCAGCCTCGAACAACAAATCTCCCAAATTCCAAAACAAAAAGAAGCCATTCTATCCAATTACTTGTAGCCTCATGCCCCTCTCTAACCCCATATTTCCCCTTATTGCCCAAGCCGCCCGCGCGTCAAAACAACGGGCTTTTGTGATTGGGGGATACGTCCGCGATTACTTTTTAGAACGCCCCTGCAAAGACATAGATATTGTAGTAGAGGGGAGCGGCATTGTCTTAGCAGAAGAGTTAGGGAAGCAACTCCACACCCCTGTGTATGTGTATAAGCAATTTGGCACCGCCATGCTCCGTTACCACGACATGGAGATCGAATTTGTAGGGGCGCGAAAAGAGTCTTACCGCACCAACTCCCGCAAACCCATAGTAGAAAACGGTACGTTAGCGGACGACCAGCAACGCAGAGACTTTACCATAAATGCCTTGGCGTTCAGCCTGCAGGAACACGACTACGGCTGCCTCATAGACCCTTTTGGCGGGGTAAAAGATATGCAAAACGGCCTGTTGCGCACCCCGCTTGACCCCGATACCACCTACAGCGACGACCCTCTGCGCATGGTACGCGCCGTGCGTTTTGCCGCCCAGTTAGGTTTTACCATTGTGCCCGAATCTTTTACATCTATTCAACGTAACGCCCGCCGCCTCGAAATCGTATCTATGGAGCGCATTACAGACGAACTCCATAAAATCCTGATGAGCGCCCGCGCGCCTCTTGGATTTCGCCTGTTGGATCAGACCGGACTTTTACCCCTGATTTTGCCTCAATTAGCGGCTTTAAAAGGGGTAGAAACCATGGAAGGACGGGGGCATAAAGAAAATTTTAGCCACACCCTTGAAGTCGTCCATAATATATCCAAAACTTCGGACGATCTTTGGCTCCATTGGGCGGCCCTCCTGCACGATATTGCTAAACCGGCCACCAAACAATACGATTCCCAAACAGGCTGGAGTTTTCACGGACACGACTTTGTGGGGAGTAAAATGATTCCCGGCATCTTTAAACATCTCAAACTTCCCCTTAACGAAAAGATGAAATTTGTGCAAAAGATGGTACTGCTTCACCTAAGGCCCATCGCCTTAGTGCAGGAAGAGGTCACCGACTCTGCCGTCCGCCGCCTCCTTTTTGACGCCGGGGAGGATATTGAGTCGCTAATGCTCCTCTGCGAAGCCGATATTACCTCCAAGAATGAGCAGACCGCCAAACGTCATCTATCTAATTTTGCCAAAGTCCGCCAAAAAATCATCGAAGTCGAAGAAAAAGACGCCATCCGCAACTTTCAACCCCCCATTACCGGCGACCTGATCATGCAAAGATATGGGCTTAGCCCCTGTCAGGAGGTGGGAATGATCAAAGAGCGGATCAAAAACGCCATCTTAGACGGACACATCCATAACGATTATGACGAGGCATACGCATTGATGGAACAGATTGCAAGGGAGATGGGAATATGAAAAAGAGCGCCTTAAATTGGTTGCTGCCTGAGCCATATAGCCATAAAGCGGTCATACACGATATATCCGTCTAAAGTTTTATAAACAAGTTCCTTGTCTATCAATTTACGTAGGGCGGTATTTACGCTGCTGGTGGCTTTAAGTCCGTAGTAAGCGATAAATTTTCCGGAGTTTATCTCTTTTACACACCGCTCTTTGGCGATTGCTTTGAGCAGATTAACGGCGACAGTCGAATAGGAGGCGAGCAATTTTCCATACAGATATTCCGATTCCGCCACAATTTCGGTAATCACGCGGTGTACGGCGGCCACGTCAGGTTTTTGCTTTTTGCCATACAATCTATTAAGTATCATCTGAATATACCATGTATGTCCCTCAAATTCATCGTAGATATACAAAAAAACTTCGAGGGTCAAAGGCATCTTTGCACCAAAAAAACGGGAAGCAAATGGATAATAAACCTCTCGGTCGATCTTATCAATGGATAGAATCTGTGTACTTTGATAAAAGGGGCGCTTGGGAGAGAAAAACATCTCCTGCATCACGTGGTGTTTACTTCCTGAGAAGATAAAGTGTACGTTGGGAAGAAATTGAATGTGTGATCTGAGTAACGCCTCCACGCCTTTTTCGGGATACGCCGCCACTTGCTGAAACTCATCAAAGGCGACGTAACACTCTTTTCCTGAGTCTTTAAGATAGTCAAAAATCTCTTGCAAAGAACGCTCTTCTTTTGCAGGGTCAATGTGAACCGATATTTTGGGCAACCCCGTATAGTCGTCAAAAGTGAGCACGGGACGTAAACTTTTGAAAAATTTTCCCACTTCTTTTGCTCTTTTCTTTGCCGTAACATCTAATTTCCCCAGCACCGCGCCTGCAAAGAGTTGAACAAATTCGTTTAGATTACGGGTAAAAAAAACATCTATATAGAAGATGGCTATTTGAGGAGATTCGTGCTCCAAATAGTAAAAAGCGTGCTTAATAAGCCCTGTTTTTCCCCATTTTCTTGGCGAAATAAGGGTCAAATTACGCCCATTTTTGAGCGCTTCAACCATTATTTTTCGCTCTTTATCACGGTTACAAAAATAGTCAGGAGACACATATCCTGCTGTAATAAAAGGGTTTTTGAGTTCCATGCTTGTAGAATATTTAATAATTTTTTGCGCAAATTACGCAGCGCAAATTACGCAGCGCAAATTACGCAATAATTTTTCTAATATCCAAATCGTTTTTAAAACGCTACTTGATTAAATGCATAAACTCCTCCCGCGTCTTGGAGTCTTTTAAAAAAGCGCCGGTAAAGGCGGAGGTGAGGGTAACGGAGTGCTGTTTTTGCACGCCTCTGATTTGCATACACATATGCTCTGCTTCGATCACTACGGCTACGCCTAAAGGATTGAGTGTTTGTTGGATACAATCGCGGATCTGCACCGTAAGGCGTTCCTGTACCTGCAGGCGGCGGGCAAAGGCGTCCACCACGCGCGCTACTTTGCTTAATCCGGTAATGTAACCATTTGGAATATAGGCTACGTGCGCTTTTCCGTAAAAGGGAAGCAGGTGGTGCTCGCATAAAGAATAGAGTTCAATATCTTTGACCAATACCATTTGTTGGTACTCCTCAACAAACCGCGCCGAATTAAGGATGGCCGCCGGATCCTGATCGTATCCCTGAGTAAGAAATTGCATGGAACGGGCTACCCGAATCGGGGTTTTTAACAAACCTTCCCGTTGTTGATCTTCTCCCAAAATCCTGAGTATCTCTTTATAATGAAAGGCCAACTCTTGCAGGGCCTCTTCGTTGTACTGATCGTTTTTTGTAAAACCCATTTATTGCTTATTTTTGAGCCACAAATATAGATAATAATGCGTATCCTCATTACCGCAGCCACCGCAGCCGAATTATTGCCCGCTCGAGAAATTTTGGAAAAAATACACAATCAAGAAGATAATCATCTTGACCTCGCGGCTGTGGAGACGGGAATCGGCTGTACCGCCACCGCTTACCACACCCTTAAAGCCTTGACCGCCGCCGACAAACCCTACGATTTGGTCGTTAATACGGGCATTGCAGGCAGTTTGCGCGACTCCCTGCCTATTGGCTCAGCAGTACGGGTGATCTCCGATTATTTTGGAGATTGCGGAGTGCAAACCGCATCGGGCTTTGAAAGCCTCTTTGACGCCCGCCTTTTAGGTGCCGATACCTTCCCTTTTACATCGGGCAGATTGCGCCCCAACCCGTTACCTGCTGCATGGGAGTATGCCGCGGCGCCGATCCCCTTGGCCGAGGGGGTAACGGTGCAGCATTTAGTCGAGACGGGACTTTCTGCAACTCCTGCCGCCCCTTCTGCCCAAGTAGAAACGATGGAGGGCGCCTCCTTCTTTTACGTCTGCCTGCTTGAGGGCATCCCCTGTATGGCATTGCGGGCCATATCCAATAAGGCGGGCGAACGGGACAAAACAAAATGGGACATTCCATTTGCCTTATCTGAACTTCGCAAAGCCATCAACGCTTTCATTTACAAGTTATGACGACCACCTTGCCCCTCTATTTTTCGCCCTGTCCCAACGACACTTTTTGCTTTCATGCCATGGTCAGCGGCTTAGTCGATACCGAAGGCCTAAGGTTTGAGCCCCATTTGGAAGATGTAGAGCAACTCAACCTCCGCATACTTCACCAAAATCCGGCCATCAGTAAAATATCCTATCGGGTATTGCCCAAGATTGCCCACCGCTACCGGATACTCCCCTGCGGCAGCGCTTTGGGTTTTGGAAACGGACCCCTGCTGGTGGCGCGCAAACCGCTGCAAAATATTGAACATAAAACCCGTATTGCCGTTCCGGGCCTCCACACTACGGCTGCCTTTCTATTAACATTTGCCTATCCTCAGGCCAACCACATTCAACCCCTTCTTTTTTCGGAGATTGCAGGCGCTGTATTGCGCCATGAATTTGACGCCGGCGTATTGATCCACGAGGGTCGATTTGTATACCGGCAACAAGGCCTCCATTTAGTCGCCGATCTGGGTCAATGTTGGGAAGCCCGTACCGGCTTACCCATTCCTTTAGGCGGGATTGCTGTTTCTCGGGCATTGGACAAAGAGGTCCAGCAAAAAATTGCCCGCACCCTCCACCGCAGCATCCGGTATGCACAGGAACATCCCGATGCGGGAAAAGAGTACATCCGGCAACACGCGCAGGAGATGGAAGAAGAGGTCATTCAAAGCCACATTGCACTCTTTGTAAACGAGCATACCTTGGATTTGGGAGAAAAGGGACGTATGGCCGTAGAAAGGATGTGCACTCCTACGCCGTTTACAGATTTATTCCTACATTTGTAGCCTCATACAATCTATATGGCAACAGGAAAGAAAATTATTGAAATTACCGATATTACCAAAATATATCAGGTAGGAAATCAGGAAGTACGGGCGTTAAACGGCGTGTCGTTAGATATTTATCAAAATGAATATGTGGCGATTATGGGCCCTTCCGGTTCCGGAAAGTCTACCCTGATGAACCTGCTGGGCTGCTTGGATTCCCCATCGAGCGGCACGTATATATTGAATGGAACCGACGTCAGCCAAATGGCGGACGACCAGTTGGCCGAAATCCGCAACAAGGAGATCGGATTTGTTTTTCAATCCTTTAACCTGCTACCCCGATACAACGCCTTAGATAATGTGGCCTTGCCCCTGATTTACGCCGGCCTGCCCCGACACAAGCGCGAAGAAAAGGCCAAAACCGCCTTAGCCTGCGTAGACCTGACCAACCGTATGGAACACAAACCCAACGAACTCTCCGGAGGACAAAAACAGCGGGTAGCCTTAGCCCGCGCTATTGTCAACAGTCCCTCTATTATTTTGGCCGACGAACCTACCGGCAACCTTGACTCCAAAACTTCCATAGACATCATGAATCTTTTTGAGGCAATTTATACGGCAGGAAACACCGTTATTGTAGTAACGCACGAAGAAGAGATTGCCCTCCGCACCCGCCGGATTGTTCGCCTGAGGGATGGAATTATAGAAAGCGACAAAACCAACCCCAATCCTGTTATAACCTAAGGATAAGGAATGAAGATTTATACCAAAAGCGGAGACGCCGGAAGCACCTCGCTGATTGGAGGCAAGCGGGTGGCTAAAAACCATCCCCGCGTTGAGGCCTACGGGAATATAGACGAGTTAATCGCTGCGATTGGCGTGGTTCGGGCCTGTTTGGAGGGAGACGCCCTGTCGGACAGTCTGTTGCCTGTCCAGCAGGAACTTATGAATCTTGCCGCCCATTTGGCCAATGAGGGGAGCAACAAAGCCCTTAACCCCGTAAAACCGGAATCTATTCTCGACTTGGAGCAGCAAATCGACCGGATGCAGGAGGAATTACCCCCCCTAAGCGCCTTTGTACTGCCCGGCCCTCCTGTGGCAGCCGCCCAATGCCACATTGCCCGTACCGTTTGCAGACGGGCAGAGCGTTCTGTAATCGCCTTAGGCCCGCAAGCCGTAGCCCCTGAAATCTTGTGCTACCTCAACCGCCTCTCCGATTTTCTCTTTGTATGCAGCCGGTTTCTCTCCCGCTAAATTTATTTTTGTCGTTTCCGTTTTTTTTATTACCTTCGCAGCCCCATTGAGGCTCCATATAATATATGTTATTAATATTTAAACAGTTACGGATATGTATTGGACATTAGAACTTGCATCTAAATTAGAGGATGCACCTTGGCCCGCTACCAAAGACGAGTTGGTCGATTATGCCACCCGCTCAGGCGCTCCGCTCGAAGTAATTGAAAATCTGGAAGACCTTGAGGAAGACGGAGAGGTCTACGACAGCATAGAAGATATTTGGCCCGATTACCCCAGTAAAGAAGATTTCTTCTTTAACGAGGAGGAGTATTAGCGCCCTGTAATCATGAAAATCGTTATTGCCGGAGCGGGCGAGGTAGGGTGTCACTTAGCCAAAATGCTCAGTATGGAGTTTCACGATATTGCCGTTATCGACAGTCGCGAAGAGCGCCTGAATAAAATTGCCGAATCGGCCGATGTGATCACCTTTTGCGGCTCCCCTACCTCTATAGCCACCCTCGAAAAGGCAGGAGTGCCCGGCGCCGATCTTTTTATAGGGGTCAGCCCTGCCCAGGAGCAGGACGTTAATATACTAAGCGCCGTGATCGCCAAAAAATTAGGAAGTAAAAAAGTCACCGCCCGCATCAATAACGACGAATACCTCAAACCGGAGTACAAACTCCTTTTTACCGAAATGGGCATCGACCTCCTCTTTTATCCCGAAAAAGTAGCCGCCCACGAAATCATCGACCTCCTCCAACAAACCGGCACCTCAGAATTTATGAATTTTTCGGGAGGAAAACTACAACTCATTGCCCTTAAACTCGACGATGGAGCCCCTGTCGTCAACAAACGCCTCGTGGAGATACCCGACAGCAGCCCCGATATGCCCCTCTTTAGGGCGGTAGCCATTGCCCGGGATGGCCACACCTTGATCCCCGGACCCGACACCGAATTCAAGCGCGACGATTTGGTTTTTGTTATCAGCAGGCGCGAAGGAATCCAGCAAGTCATGGATTTTTCGGGCAAGGATAATATTGATGTGCATAACTTGATGATCGTGGGCGGAGGCAGTATTGGAGCTTTGGTGGCCACAAGATTAGCCGATAAGATTGAACGGATTAAATTGATAGACACCGACCGCGAGCGCTGTCAGCAACTGTCGGAAACCCTTAAAAAGGCCCTTGTTATTTACGGAGACGCCCGCAACACCGATTTGCTGTTAGAAGAGGAATTGAACGGGATGGACGCTTTTGTGGCCGTTACCGGCAGCTCCGAAACCAACATCCTCTCCTGTATGGCTGCCAAACAGGCGGGAGTTCCCAAAACCATTGCCGAGGTAGAAAACATCGACTACATCAAATTGGCCAAAGGAATGGGGGTAGACGCCGTCATCAACAAAAAACTGATTACCGCCAGCCGGATCTTCCGCTTTACCATGAGCCACAATGTACAATCAATCAAATGCCTCAACGGCACAGACGCCGAAGTGCTGGAGTTTATTGCCAAGCCGGGCAGCGCCGTAACTCAGGACGCCATCCGAAACATTCATTTTCCCAAGGACGCCCTTATTGGAGGGGCCATTCGGGGCAGCAACAGTTTTATTGCCCGAGGCGATTTTGAAATCAAACCCTACGACCGCGTCGTTGTTTTTGCCCTGCCCAGCGCATTAAGCAGGGTCAATAAATTTTTTGCATAGACGTCCAATACCATTTCCTCATTCATGTCGCTACTCCTTCAAGCAGAACGCCTCCACAAAAGTTTTGGCCCTGTCACCCTCTTTAATGACCTGAGCCTGTACATTCGGGAAGGAGAAAAATGTGCCTTGATCGCCCCCAACGGCAGCGGAAAGAGTTCCTTGCTACAGGTATTGGCCGCAGTAGAACCTCCGGAAGCAGGGGGTACTTTGTTTTTACATCCCGGCGTCACCTTGGGATACCTCCCTCAAGAACCGTGGTTTAACCCTGAACATACGTTGTTTGAGGCAGTTTACGCCCCTACGGCCGCAGATCGGGAACAGATTTGGAACTACGAACAGCGCATCAAACAGATTTTAACTATCTTAGGTATTAACCACCCGAACCGGCCGGTCGCCAACCTGTCGGGCGGTCAGCGCAAGCGCTTAGCCCTTGCCGCCCTTTTGTTGCAGGAACCCGACCTCTTTATTTTGGACGAGCCTACCAACCATTTAGATACAGATATGATCGAATGGCTGGAAGCCTTTTTAATGAAAAGTAGGAGTACCCTGTTGATGGTAACCCACGACCGTTATTTTTTAGACCGAATCTGCAACCGGATTTATGAGTTAGACAGAGGCGTTCTCTACAGTTACCAAGGGAATTACAGTTATTATTTAGAAAAAAGAGCGGAACGAATCGAACAACAGCAGGCACAAACCGACCGCGCCCGTAACCTCTTCCGCAACGAATTGGCGTGGATGCGCAGCACGCCTCAGGCCCGCACCGGCAAGGCCAAATACCGCATCAACGCCTTTTACGATTTGGCAGAAAAAGCAACGGCTTCTTATCGAACCTCTGCACTGCGCATGAACGTACATACCGCCCGTTTGGGCAAAAAAATCATCGAATGTACAGACCTTTGTCATGCCTACGGATCGCTGACAACCCTATCCCATTTCAGTTACACTTTTTCCCGCATGGAAAAAATCGGCATAGTGGGGCCAAACGGAGTCGGCAAAACCACCTTACTTAAACTGCTAACAGGATCGCTCGCACCTGATTCCGGAACCATCGAAAGAGGCGAAACCATCCGCTTTGGCTACTACAGTCAGGAAGGGTTGGCCTTTAAACCCGGGCAAAAAGTGGTAGAAGTAGTGCGCGAAATCGCAGAAGTGGTAACCCTAAGCGATGGAAAACAACTCAGCGTAACCGACTTTCTGAATTATTTTCTCTTCCCGCCCGACCGTCATTATGTTTATGTAGACAAACTGAGCGGAGGAGAAAAGCGTCGGCTGTACCTGCTTACCGTATTGATGCAACAGCCAAATTTCCTGATTTTAGACGAACCCACCAACGACCTTGACATTGTCACCCTCAACGTATTAGAAGAGTACCTGCAGTCGTTTCAGGGGTGTGTATTGCTGGTTTCTCACGACCGTTATTTTTTAGATAAAACAGCAGACCACCTCTTTGTTTTTGAGGGAGGCGGCAACGTTAAAGATTTTGTGGGCGACTACACGGCTTACCGATTCTGCCGCAAACAAATAGAGGAACAGGCCGCCAAATTCAACCGCGAAAAAGAAACCGCACCACGACCCCCAAAGGGAGCAATCAAACAAAAACGCAGTTATAAAGAGGAGCGGGAATGGGAGCAAATCGAAATCGACCTGGCAACTTTAGAAGCGGAAAAACAATCCCTCGAAACGCGCCTCTCTTCGGGTACCCTTACGCCGGACGCCTTGCATACCGATTCCGTGCGCTTAAAAGAAGTGCTCTCTCTCATCGACGCCAAAACAGAACGCTGGATCGAATTAAGCGATCTATAACAAAAATTCTTCTATATTGTCAGGCGAAATAATGCGCATATTCTCAATATTATATGCCGCCTGAAAAGAAGCGTTTATTTTAGGCTGCTTTTTAACGTTCCATTTAAATTCATACACAGAAATCGTACCGTCTTTTTCTTCTACATAATCAATTTCCTGTTGGTCTTTGGTGCGCCAAAAATAGGCATTTGCCCAAACTTCGCTGTAATGCAATTTTTTTATCCGCTCAGAAACAAGAAAGTTTTCCCATAACGCGCCTTTATCATCCCGCATTTCAACTTGACTAAAATTGGAAATCAGCGCATTACGTATTCCATTGTCATAAAAATAAATTTTTCGGCTAAACTTTAATTCATTGCGCAAATTCCGCGCAAAAGAGCATAGACGAAAAATAACAAAGGTTTTTTCAAGCAGGAGCAGGTATTTTTCAACGGTTTTGGGATCAAGTCCGCACGTTTGCGCCAATTCATGGTAAGAAACCTGACTCCCCACCTGAAAGGCCAATGCTTTTAACAAAGTCAACAACCTGTCAGGCTTTTGAATACCCTCCCACTGCAAAATATCTTTGTAGAGGTAACTGTCTGAAAGTTGCCGTAAAATGCGCTGTTCATTCCCATTATTTACGACGACTTCAGGATAATAACCATACAGAAGCCTGTGGCGAAGCAAACGTTTTTCTTCGACCAAACCATGGTGTTGCACCATTTCTGAAAACGAGAGCGGGAAGAGTTGAAATTCCCATTTCCTTCCTGTGAGCGGCTCATTGATGCGGTTACTCAACTCAAAAGCCGAACTGCCGGTGGCGATCAACTGCACCTGTGGAATATGGTCGGTAATCAATTTCAGTTTTACGCCTACATCTTCGATGCGTTGTGCTTCGTCAATAATTATTGTGGTATAATTACCTATGGCGGCCCTCAAACTTGTTGAAGTCGGATAGGCAAAAAGATTTTGCACGTCAGGCTCATCCCCATTCAGCCACAATACATTATTTTTATTTTCGAATAATTGACCAAGCAACGTGGTCTTACCTGTTTGCCTGGCGCCCAACAAGATAACGGCTTTGTTCCCACACAGAACACGTTGGATATTCTGACTTAAAATTCGATGTATCATATCTTTTTACCAAAAATACAACGGCAAAGATACAACTTTTGGGGAATATATTCCAAAAATATCGCAACTTTTGGGGAATTTTTTCCTAAAAAACTTTAAGAAACTGTTTAAATTTGTTACTCCCCTAATTTCTCCGTAAGGGTTACCTTGCGGAACTGAATCCGTTTCCCTTCGCTTTGCAATCCAATTACGATGGCCATGACAGCCGATAATAGATACTTTTTCGCGTGGTACCACCAGGAATCGAACCGGGGACACAAGGATTTTCAGTCCTTTGCTCTACCAACTGAGCTATGGTACCATCATTTTTTCACTTGGGACGGCAAAGGTAAGAAAATTTCCGATATTCCGACATTTTT
>Ga0082212_10007944_pt1 | contig 13940 bp, 13 predicted proteins | sample TergutNt197P3_FD_71548 | JGI IMG/M metagenome (GOLD analysis project Ga0082212, IMG submission 71548) | Neocapritermes taracua P3 segment gut microbial communities from Petit-Saut dam, French Guiana - Nt197 P3 | ecosystem: Host-associated > Arthropoda: Insects > Digestive system > Gut ... | reverse complement strand
CGGACGACCCGCGCATTGGCCCGCTGGACGAAGCGTACCAATCCGCCAAGCAATCCGCCGCCGCCGCCGCCGCAAACCCGGAGCTGCTAAAGGGGTAACTGCTATTTTCCACATTTTCCAAGCACAAAGAAAGCGCGGAGCCGACTCACATTTAGTGTCGGCTCCGCGTCGTTGCGCAACTGTTTTACAGCTCACTTAGGTACATGTAGAAAAGCTGATCGCACATATCAAAGTAGACATCGTCATACACATAGTCACTGTTCCCAACGTCTTTTCCCCACAATCCGGCCTCTTTATACCATTCGCGTTCATATTCCCGGCCTTCTTTACAGCGGGTATACAGTTCGTCCTCCGTCCATCCGTAGATGTCCTGCTTTTTTCGGGTGGCCATCGCGTCCATCAGCGCAGCCGTCTCAAATCGGGTCCAGTCCTCCGGCACGTAGAGAGACAGGTTAAGGGTATCAGTAACCAGCATACAGGAGCCATATACCTTACCACTAACAGTCATCGTGTCGTGGATGCACGTTTGTCCGGGCTTCACTTCCTCAAAATACGCGATGGCTCCAAAGGGAGTTTTCACCCGTTCGCGGCCATTGTTCGCCATCGCCGCCGTGCATACGGCAATCACAATCGGCAGTGCCAGAATGGCGATCCATAGGATAGTCCGTTTTTTAGAACGCGTCTTTGCGGGGACAGATTGATTGGTTTCCATGTCCTTACCGATTCATGGGTTGCGGGATTGTTTGTGCCGTCGGATGAATCGTACACACGCGGCCTCCCGCTCCATATTCATTTTCAGATTATGTCAAATCCGTGACCAGCGTCACGTCCGGGTGCAGCAATAAGAACGTGCCGGGGTTTTGCGTGGTGACCGTGTCGCCCGCCAGCAGCTGCGCCAGCGCGGCGCGTTTGGCCGGGCCGGTGACGATCAGCACGATGCGCCGGGCTTTCAGGATATCCCCCATTCCCATTGTCACCGCGCGGCGCGGCACGTCGTCCGGGGAGGCGAAGTACCGCGCGTTGGCCGCGATGGTCGCCTCGGTCAGCGTTTCGGCGTGGACGTCCGGGCAGAGGGCGTCGGCGGGCTCGTTAAATCCGACATGACCGTTCGGGCCGAGGCCCAGCAGCTGAATGTCCACGCGGTTCTCCGCGAAGAACGCGCGCAGGCGGGCCGCCTCCGCGTCCGGATCGGCGGTCCGGTCGGCGATGGTGATGTTCTCTTTGGGGAGGTTCACATGGGAAAACAGATGATCCTCCATAAACCGGCGATAGCTGTGTTCATCGTCACAGCCGATGTACTCATCCAGATTCACCGTGCGCGCTTGGGAAAAATCAGCCTGCCCCGCGCGATGGGCGGATACCATCTCCTTGTAGACGCCCTCGGCGGAGCCGCCCGTGGCCAGCCCCATCAATAAATCCGGCTTGGCCTTCAACGCGTCCAGCAGCAGTCCGGCCGTTACGCGCGCGCTTTGATCGCCGCTTTGGGTGTGAATGATGTTCATACATCACGCTCCTGTTCTCTATTTTCGGGTCACCCTGCATTTGTATTCACAAACGCTTGACCTCATAACAAACGCGCGGGGGCTTTCAGCCATCCCGCGCGCTTACCGCTGTTAGTTGTCCGATATCAGCCGGTCGATGTCCAGCATCAGGATCACGCCTTCTTCGGTTTTGCCGATGGCCTTGATGTAGCGGTTCTGCATCTCGGCGGCGGTGTCCTCGGTTTCCACGATATCCTCCGGCATGATTTCCATAACCTCGCGCACGGAGTCTACGATCAGGCCGACCATCGTGTTGTCGATGTTGATGACGATGAAGCATGTGCGGTCGCTGTACTCGATCGGCTCCTTATTGAAGCGGAGACGCACGTCCATAACCGGCAGGATCTTGCCGCGCATGTTGATGATACCCTTGATATATTCCGGCACCTCCGGCACGACGGTGATCGTCTGCACGGTGAGAATTTCGGAGACAAACTCAATCTTGATGCCGTAGTTCTCCGCGCCCACGATAAAGGTCATGTATTGATTGGCGATCCCCGCGTCGTCGCTGAGGAATTCACGAATTTCGTCCATACCGCGCCCCCCTACTGTGTTAGGCTCTTAACATCAATAATCAAATCGATGTTGCCGTTGCCCATGATGGTACAGCCGGATATCCCGCGGATCTGGCCGATCCGCTCGGTGATAAACGACGGGATGGGTTTGACGACGGCCTGCTGCTCGCTGACCATCACGTCGGCGAACAGTCCGGCCATGCGGCCTTCATCCTCCACCATAATCATAATGCCTTCCTCAAAGGTCTGGGCGTTGCACGGGACGCCGAACAGGCGGCCCAGGCGGATGATCGGATAGCATTCGCCGCGGAACAGGATCATTTCATTGCCCTCGGGATCGGTGATGATATCCGCCAGCTTGGGCTTGAACGACTCGCGGATGTTCAGCGTGGGGATCAGGTACAAGCTCTCGCCGACCTCGATTTCAATCGACTGGAGGATGGCCAAGGTCAGCGGGATGCGGATGGACACCGTCATGCCTTGTCCGGGCTCGCTCTCCAGCTGAATGGTGCCGCCGATCTTCTCGATGTTCTTTTTGACCACATCCATGCCCACGCCGCGCCCGGACAGCTCCGTGACCTGCTCATTGGTGGAAAAGCCGGGAAGCATGATAAAGTTATTGATCTCCCGGTCGGAATATTCGCTTTCGGGCCGGGTCAGCAGGCCGTTTTTCTTGGCCTTGGCCAGAATTTTTTCCCGGTTCAGGCCGCGCCCGTCGTCCGTGCAGGAGATGATGACGTCGCTGCCGGAGTTGCGCGCTTCCAGTGTAATGCGGCCCGCCGGGGGCTTTCCGGCGGCGATGCGGTCATCCTTGGTGTCCTCCAGACCGTGATCCATCGAGTTGCGCACGATGTGCATCAGCGGGTCTCCAAGGGAGTCGATGATGTTCTTGTCGACCTCGGTTTCCTCGCCCAGAATCACCAGCTCGGCCTCTTTGCCCAGCTTCTTGGCCGTGTCGCGCACAATGCGCGTCATTTTGTGGAAAGTGGAAGAAATCGGGATCATGCGGACACTCATAATCACGTTTTGCAGCTCATTGGTATTCTTCAGCAGCTGAGACGAGGACTTTTCAAAACTGTCCAGCTGCAAGCCTTCCAAGTCCGGACTGCCGATGACCATGGCGACCGAAATCACGATCTCGCCCATCAGGTCCATCAGCCGGTCCAGCTTCTCGACGTTGACGTTGATGACGCTGGCCTTGACCTCCGGCGGCGGCGCGGCGGGCATGGCCGGACGGGCCGCGGCAGGGGCCGCCGCTTTGACCTCCGGCGGCGGGGCAGACGCCGCTTCCGCCGGTTCCGGCGCGGCGGCGGGCGTCTCCGCCCCCGCGCCGCTGATGGCGCGGGCTTCAAAGCCCTTGACAAACAGCGATTCGGAGACGATGTCACGGACGTCCTCCAAGCTCGAGTCGGTATAAACCGTCAGCAGTACGCCGTTGGCGATGATCTCGTCACTGCAATCCTCCAGCAAATCCGCCGGGACCGATTCGATGCGGCCTGATACACCGCTCAGGGAATTAACGATCTGATAGGCGCGGATATTCTCCATCTTGCAGTCTTCCTGAAAAAACACGCGGATCGAAATCGCGGGCCCGCCCGCGGGGTCTATCTCTGCCGGCGGCTCGGAGGCGGCGGGCGGTTCGGGAGACGCGGCCGGTTCCGGGGCAGCCTCGGCAGGAGGCGGTTCGCCCCCCGCGGGCGCTTTGCCGGTCAAAACGTCCAAATAGGCATGACTGCGGCCCAGCAGTTCGGAGTTGTCCCCGTCGCTGGTCATCCCGTTTTGGATTTTGGCCACCTCGCCTTTGAAAAAATCCACGGAATCCAAGCATATATCCGCGATCGCCGACCAGTCCGGCGTCGCGTCGTGATGCTCGCGGATATAGAAGAACATGTCCTCCAGCGAATGAGCCAGTGTGGAGATCGCCGTATACTCCATCATGGCCGCCGAGCCCTTCAGGGTGTGCATAATGCGGAAAATCTCGTTGATGTGTTCCTCGTTAAAGCCGCCCAGATGTTCACCCTCAATGAGGATTTCCTCCAGCTGCTCCGTGAGCTGCACACTCTCGAACACATACATTTCCAGCATAGGATCGTTGCCCATAAGCCCGCCCCTTACCGTATGGCGGCATAAGCCCGCCGCCATCGTGAATTTATACAGTCTTAGGTATTATACCTGTTTATTTCGCTTCTGTAAATACCACCGACGCATTTTTCCCAAAATGAAATGAAAAAATGATTGGAACCCTGTAAAATCCCGTTCTATTTCCCCATTTGCTGACCGTACCACGCGATCAGCAGCTCCACGACCCGCCCGTAGCTTTTGACGCCGTCCTCCAGCCCGACGGCCTTGAGATAGCTGTCATTGGCGGCGCTCCCGAGCGGCCCGGTGACCTCCGCGATGGCCGGGACGACATAGTCCTTCATTTCCTCCTGACGCGCGACCTCGCTTATGTAGTACGGCGTCAAGTCCCGGCGAAGCTCGGCGCGAAGCTCCTCATCCCCGATCTGAGCGACGCATTGGTGGAACGCGCCCAGCGCGGCGGAGTAGCGCAATTCCGGGTCGTCCGCGCCGACGCAGGCTAAGAAAGACACGAAGCTCGCGTCGCCCTCCGGCGCGAAGCCCAACCGGTGCGCCATCTCATGCGCCATCGTCTCCGGCAGGAACGCGGCGGCCATGTTGGGGTTGACATTGCACTCTCCGGTAAACGGGAGGTAAATGCCCGCCACATTCGTATAGTCCATCCAAAACGCCGCAGTCACCCGTTTGGGCCGCGTGATCAGGCTCCCGGCAAACTCCGGATTTTCCCGCCCCAGCTTTTCCATCGCGGCTAGGGTCATCGAGGACAGCTCCCGGAAGCTGACGTCCATCGCGCCGGTCGCGCTGTCGCGCCGGACCTTGTCCGCCGCGTCATTGGTCACGCCCAGCAAATAGCGCGCGGTGCTCACCAGCTGTTCCTCGGTGGCCGGAGCGGCGTTCAAGCCCAATCGCCGCTCCAGCGGCGGCGCGCGGTACTGAAGCCCCCATACGGCGGTAAACCAGAACAACGCCGCGCAGACCACGGTCAGCAGCGTCACGCCCCAGTTCAGCAGCGGCATCGCCCGCCCGCCCGTTTTCCGCGCCGCGCGGACGACCGCGCGGACCAGCCCAAAGATCAGCCATCCAATCAACCCGTACAACGCCAGCTCCGCCACCGAAAACGGCGCAAAGCTGAACAAAAAGCCCAAAACACCGCTGACCGCCTTCGACCACGGCGTATAGACCCGGAAAAACGCTCCGCCCGGCAGATAGCTGAGCAGCGTCAAAATCAATGTCAGGGCCGCCATCAGACCGCACGCGGCCAGCCGGCGGCGCAGGGGATTTCGTTTGGGCATCTAAGCACCTCCCGTAAAAAACGGAATTGTAAATTGTGTGATAACGTGATATAATGCGCCTTCAGAACAAACCAACTAAGGAGTTGACCCCTTTGCCGGGATATGTGCAAATCCTCATTCTGTGCGCCGCGCTGGCGGCGCTGGTTTTGCTCTGCGCCCGTATTTTGCTGCGGGCGCGGCGTCTGCGCGGGCATCCGTGGCCGGACGAAGCGCCGCCGGAGGCGGACGGGCGTCTGGCTGAGCGGGCCGCCGAAAGTTTGTCGCAGATGATCCGGTTCCAAACCGTGTCGCATCTCTCCCCGTCCGACCGGGGCGGATACGGCGAATGGGCGCGCCTGCGGGAGTGTCTGCGCCAGCGGTACCCGCTGACGCATCAGCACCTGCTGTGCGAACAGATCGGATTCTCCCTGCTGTACCGCTGGGCGGCCCCGGAACCGGAGCCCGGTTCAGAGCCGGATAGAGAGCCGATTTTGCTGTGCGCCCATCTGGACGTCGTACCGGCGGACAACGCCGGGGCGTGGACGCACGGCCCGTTTTCCGGGGATATCGAGGACGGCTATGTGTGGGGCCGGGGCGCCTTAGACTGCAAAAATGTACTGGTCTGCGTGCTGGAAGCGGTGGAAACGCTGCTGGAGGAGGGCATTGTGCCGTCCCGAGACATTTTCTTCGCGTTCGGGCACGACGAGGAGCTGGGCGGCCCGGACGGGGCCGGTACGCTGGCCGCGCTGTTTGCCGAGCGCAACGCGCATTTTGAGATGGTGCTGGACGAGGGCAGCTGCCTGTGCCGGTCGGCGATTCCGGTGGGCCGTCCGGTGGCGCATATCGGCGTGGCCGAGAAGGGCATGGCCAATCTGCGCTTTACGGCCCGCGCGGACGGCGGGTACGCCGCCAAGCCGCCGAGGCATACCGGGCTGGGACGCCTGTCCGAGGCGGTCTGCCGGTTGGAGTTCCGGCCTTTGCCGCCGCGTCTGACGCCGCTGGTGCGCGACTCGCTGACGGCGCTGGGCCCGGGCCTGCCGCCGCTGTGGCGGCTGTTTCTCGGTAACTTATGGCTGTTCCGCCGCCGCGTGCTGCGGCTTCTGGCCGCGCGGAGCGACTCCAACGCCTTGATCCGAACCACGGTCGCGCCGACGATGGCCAAGGGCAGCGACGCGGCCAATGTCCTGCCGGACAGCGCGGAGATCGTGCTGAATATGCGGGTACTGCACGGAGAAAACGACGCCGCGCTGACGCGGTATCTGACCGACCTGACCGAGGACTTGGATGTAAAAGTGGAGGTGCTGTCGTCCATCGACCCTTCGCGCGTGTCCCGCTACGACAACCGGACGTTCAAAGCGCTGTCCGCTTCGGTCGGGCGCGCGTTCGGCCCGGCGCCGGTCGTGCCGGACCTGATGTGCGGCGGCACCGACGCGCGGCATTACGAGGCGTTCAGTGACTGCGTGTACCGCTTTATGCCGTTCGTGCTGACCCCCGGAGAACAGGAGCGCGTGCATGGCACAGACGAGCGTGTCCGGATTGAGGCGCTGGGCCGAGCGGTGGCGTTTTACCGGGACCTGATGCAAACCTTTTAGCGGATATCCCCGTACCGGTTGATCGGCCGGTCCGTTAGGTTCAGCGCGCGCACGTAATAGCGGTCGCGGTTATCCAGCGCGTCCAGCAGAAGCGGCAGGGCCTCGGCGGCGCGTTCATCCGGAGCCAGACGCAGGACGGCGGGGCCGTCTTTGGCGGCGGGCAGGTTTTTCATGATCCATTCCACCAGCGCGGCGGCGTTCAAGCGCGGCTGGCCGGTGGCGTCCAGCGTCCAATCCCACTGGCGGTAGCCGCCGTCTGCCAGCGCGCCGCGAACCGGCTCAGACCGGGTCGCGGCATTTTTTCCGGCCAACTCGTACAGCGCGGGCCAGCGCGTCAGGCGCGTGCGCGTAAAGGTGACGGCGGCCAGCGCGTCGCTCATGCGGTCGGCCTGCTCCCGCCACAGCGCGGGGCTGCCCATGTCGGACGCGCCGCCGCACAGGCCGACGGTCTGCGTGGCCGCCAGCCGCCGGAGACGGGCGGGGTCGCCGCGGACCAGGGCATCCTCCGTCAGGAAAAACGCCGCGTGGGCGGAGCGGGCTTCCAAGGCGTCCAAAATATCGGTGACTGTCCCGTCCAGCGCGCCGTCCGCGGTTTCAAAGGTAAGATACACGTGCAGCGGCGGATCAGGCAGCGGCGTCGGGGTCGGAACCGGCGTAGGCTTCGGCGCGGGCGTGGGCCGGCCGGAGGCATTGGGGTTTTCTGTCGGGGGGATAGGCGTTGGGGGGGCAATGTAGGTGTCGTAATACTCTCGCAGCGCCGGGTCCCGGACGATGATAAACACATTGTCCTGATGCGTCAGGGCAACGCCGGTCTTGACGCGCACCAGCTGGCCGTAGTCGGACGGGACCACGTCGTAACTCCATCCGAAAAACGCGCATACAAACTCCAGGTCCAGCAGGTAATACGCCCCGCCCTGCATACGCAGGATCCGGGTTTCATAGGTCTGCCCGTCCGAATCGAACGCGATTTTTCCGCTGTACTCAAACGTCACGCGCTTTTCTTTCCACGACAGCGTTAAATACGACTGCTGCGCCGACCACTCGGACCTCAGTCCGATCCCGGCGTCCGTCAGCAGGGAGTGCGGGATCAAAATTTTATTGTCGGCCATGATCGGCTGATATTTCCGGATGGGGGGCTGTATGGTCCCGTCGTCGACCACGCCGAAATAGACATTGTCCGTGCCGCTGCCCCAAACCGGGCCGGGCGACAGCGCAAGGCACAACGCCAGCATCAGAGCCAGAGTCCGCGCGAGATTTTTCAGGGCGTCCACCCGCCTATGCGTCAAAATGAAAATTGTCATAAAACGCGCCTATGGAGACTGTGTTCCTAGTGTATCACTTTTTTTGTAAACCCGCAAGGAGAAGGTTTTGGCAAACTAGGGTGATTCCGCGTCCAGCCGCAGACGCCATGTCAGGAACGAATTCAGCAGCGCCCAGTACGCGTCGGGGTCGGAGTCCCGCGCGCGGCAGTGCGACGCGCCGGGCACGATCAGCAGCGTTTTGTCGCCCGCGGACGAGCCTTCCAGCGGCGGGTTACCGGGGGCGGCTTCATACAGCTCCCCGGCCATCTCGGGCGGCACGTAGTCGTCCGCGCCGCCGTGGAAAAACAAAATCGGCACGCGCGCGGTTTCCAGCGCCGTCTTCGCGTCCGCGTCGCCAAACCAAAAGCCCTGCGCGCGGTAACAGGCCAGGTTCCCGGCCAGCGTCAGCGGGAACACCGGCAGGCCGTACCGCTCCCGGAGCAGGTAGTTGAGTTCCTGATCAAAGCGCGTAAACGCGCTGTCGCTGACAATGCCCGTGACCGACGGCGGCGCTTCCGGCGCGGCCATCAGCATCGCGGCGGCGGCGGACGAAAAACCGTAGAGCACGATCTTCGCTTCCGGGTCCGCCGTTTCGACGCGGCGCACCCACGATAAAATGTCCGTCTTGTCGCGGTATCCCAGCCCCAGCGCGTCGCCTTCGCTGGCACCGTGGGCGCGCAGATGCACCGACAGGACGTGACAGCCGCGCCGGTGCAGGTCAATCACCATATCCTCCAAATACAGCTCCCGCCCGTGGATGCCGGAGGCCAGCAGGACCCACGCGTGGCTGTCCTCCCTCTCTTCCGGCGGGCGCGTATACTCCGACACAAGGGTCAGGCCGTCGGCGGTGCGAATCGTCCACTGCTCCTCCATGTACAGCTCGCGCCACGCCAGACGCTCGCCGGAAAACGTCTTTCCGGTCAGCGGGCTGTCCTCCGGCGCGACGTCCGGACGCGCGATGAACGCGTCGTACATGCCCTGCCCGCACGCGTACAGCAGGATGGTGACCGTCACGGTCAGCGCGGTCAACGCCAGCAGGATCATCCCGGTCAGCACGCGGGCGCGGCGGAAGCGTTCGGCGGCGTTCATGGACCGTTCGGATCGGGCGCCCCATCCGCCTCCAGAAAAGCCAGAATCCGTTCAAACAGTTCCCCGCGCCGCTCCCCGTTGTGCAGCTCGTGCCGCTGGGGACAGGCGCAGACGGTCAGATTGGACGACGACGGCGCGGTCAGTCGCGCGCTGTCGGCAAAGGCCAGGATCGCGTCTTGCGACACGACTTGATCCTGCTCCCCGTACAGCAGAAGCAGCGGCGTCCGCAGGCCGGACGCGTGATGGATGGCGTACTGCCCGGCGTCTAAGGCTTGCAGCAGCAGACGCGCGCCTATGCCGGTATGATATGGGCCGTCCCGCAGGGTCCGGTCTAGGTGGAGCGCGTCGCCGCTGAGCTGTTCCCTGCGCCGGTCGGCGCGCATCGTCAGATTCGGCATCACGCTTGTAACGGCTTGCAAAACGCCCAGAAACCCGCTGGGGTACGCGCGGTGCGGCGCAAGCCACGGGCTGGCCGCGACCGCGCGGACATAATCCTCCGGCGCGGCGTCCGACGCCCGGGCGCGCAGAAGGCTGTTGAGAACAAGGCTCCCGCCCAGCGAGTGGCCGTACAGCGACACGGGCAGACCCGGCTGTTCGGCGGCCATGCGGGTGCGCACCGCCACCATATCGCCCAGCAGCGTTTCGCAATCGGCCACGCCGCGCTTGCCGGGGGTCTTGCCGTGGCCGCGCAGGTCACAGGCATAGACGGCCCAGCCCCGCTCGGTAAACAGCCGCGCCCAGCGCGCGTACCGCCCCGCGCACTCGCCGAAGCCGTGCACCAGCTGCAGCGCCGCCCGCGCCCGCCCGTCCGGCTCCCACACGGTCAGATGGACCGGCGCGCCGTCGGAGCCGGTGATGCGTTTCTCCGTGACCAGCATAGCGGTTCCCCCCTTTTTGACCGCGTCACCCGCGCCGTATAGCGTCCTCGAAGATTTTGACCAGATACTCATACTCCGAATATGGACCGTCTGATGCTTTTACGAGCGCGTCGCGGACGTAAGCCGCGCTATCTTTGAGCAAGGTCTTATCCATACGGAAACCGTGCGCTTCCGCAAATTGTGCGGCGAATGTAATGACCGTTCGGGTGTTGCCCTCGCGGAACGGGTGAACCTGCCAAAGCGCGGCCATGAGCTTTGTGAAAGTCTCGGCGGTTTCGTGTACACCGAGGCGTGACCAGTCTGCGCCGTTCAATTCTTTCAAAATGGCGGCACAGTCTTGCCCAATATCATCCGGCTGAGAGTAGTGAACAGTATCGCCGCCTAAAACGCGTTCGCCTTTGACCATAGGGATGGTTCGGATTGTTCCCGCCCACTCGTATATGTCGCCGAAAATGTATTTGTGGATTGAAAGTATGTGTGGTAACTCGAAGGTCTTTGACTGAATTGCACCATCCACATCATAAAGACGGAGATAGGTAATGTCGGCCTCGGCACGCTCAAGCGCATCGGCGTCTTTGATTCCCAGCCGGTTTTGGAGAACGGGCGCATCCTCGTAAAGATAGGGATCACGCATTGGATTTTCTGTATCGTTCAACGGTAATCTCCAAAACTTCGGTAATCTCGCGCTTGCCGTCAATATGTTCGCGCATCAGCTTCATCGTTTCCTCGCTCGGCGGGGGCGCATCCAGCGTAGACAAGGCCATTGCCTCATCCGCATATTTTTCGCGCTGGAGTTTGGTTGTGCCTTGAACGGAATAATCCTTCGCCATATCGGTTCACCTCGCCTTGTTTTGTGATTCTATTATACTCCAGATTTGATGAAAGCACAATATAAATCGGCAAGCGGGTCTGCCCTGCGCACGGCTTCCGTTTTCCTAAGCGTTTCTGAAGGCAGGGGCGGCGGTAAAGTCGTTATTGAAATCTGGCGCGAGCTATGCTATATTGGTCCTGTGCCGTACTGTTTTTTCCGCGTTGACGCGTGTGAGCGAGTACGGCGCATAGTTTTTATGACAATGGAGGAAGAAATCCTTTGGAAACCACAAAACATACCGCTCTGCATATGTCCCTTTGCGCCGGGATCCTCGGGATCTCCGGCATCTTTATCTGGGTCGGCATGGGCGGTCTTCTTCTATCGGCTGCGTTTGTCGCGGCGATTGTTTTGCTGCTGCATCTTACGCTGCGCGGGTTCGGCAAGCTTGTGACCCGAAAGCGAAACGCGCCGAAATGGGCGGCGCGGACCGGCGCGGTTCTTTTGGCTGTTCTCACTGTGCTTGTATCGGTCTGCGGGCTTGTATACGGGGTGCAGGACGGAATGCTTTTCTATTACGTCAACGATACGGGAAGCCGGGAATTTTTACAGGACAGGCCGGGATATTCGGAAATTGCGTTTACCGCCGAAAACGGCAGGATTTATCATGGCATGATGTATCGGGCGGCCGATGAAAAAGCGCCGCTGGTCATTTACTTCGGCGGGAACGGCGAGGTTTCCTATCAGAGATTGCGAGGTCTTGAGGAAAATGAGCGGTGGGCCTATTACGCCGGGTATCATTATCTGTATGTGGATTATGAGGGCTATGGGCTGAACGAGGGCCAGACCGGCCAGCGCAGTATGTATGAAGGAGCCCTGGCGGTATACGATTATGCCGCCGCGCTTCCGAATGTGGACGCTGACCGCGTTGTCACGATGGGGTACAGCATGGGGACGGGAAGCGCCGTGTATCTGGCGGCCCGCCGCCCTGTCGCCGGATTGGTCTTGGCCGCCCCCTATGCCAACGGGCCTGACCTTTACAACAATTTGCTCCCAATCTTCTACGGCCCGTTCCAATGGCTGGTCAAGCAGAAGCTCCCGTCAGATGAACACGCTCCCAAGGTAACCTGTCCGTCGCTGGTCATAGCGTCGCACAGCGACGAGGCGGTTCCGTTTGCCTCTTCCGAGCGATTGTCAAAGCGGTTTGCCGGTCCTGTGGACTTGATGGAGCTGGATGATGTTAGTCACAATGCTATTTTCGGAGCGGAAGGCGTCTATGACAGACTTCAAAACTTCCTTGAGGGGGTCGCGGCAGCATGAAAAAGATACTGGAACACTCCATACTGGCGGCTGAACTGGCGGCCTTCGGAATGCTGATATTGCTGTTCTTCCTGACCACCAGCAAGCCCTATCTGCTGCTGATTCCCATAGCAGGGGTAATTGGCGGGTGCTTTCTGTTCAAGGCGCTGCTTCATAAATGGAAATCAGCCCCGCTTCTGATCGGTTTATCCGCGCTGTTCGGAGTTTTGATAGCCGCAGGTGTGATTGGATTGGTGTTGTATTTGTAATTCCCCCGAAATATGCTATAATATCTCTCACATCCCTTGTTTTGAAAACGGAGGACATGCCACATGCCATACAACCGACGCACCCATTCCTGCGGCGCTCTTAGGGGCCTGGACGCCGGACAAACTGTGACCCTGTGCGGCTGGGTGAGTCGCACGCGCGTCCACGCGGACGTGGTGTTTATCGACCTGCGCGACCGCGACGGGCTGACCCAGTGCGTGGCGGAGATCGGCGCGGACCCGGTCCTGTTCGCGGAGGCCCAGCGTCTGAAAAGCGAGTCTGTGCTATGTATACAGGGGACCGTCCGCGCCCGCTCGTCGGTCAACCCAAAGCTGCCCACCGGCGAGGCCGAGGTGGCGGTGACGGCGCTGGAAGTGCTGTCCCGCGCCCAGACGCCGCCGTTTGAAATCGTGGACGACACGAAGGCTGGGGAGCTTCTGCGACTGGAGTACCGCTATCTTGACCTGCGCCGGCCGTCCTTGCAGGCCGCGCTGCGGATGCGTCACAAGGCGATGATGAGCATCCGCCGCTTCTATGACGAAAACGGCTTTACCGAGATCGAAACGCCGGTGCTGACCGCCTCCACGCCGGAGGGGAGCCGGGACTACCTGGTGCCCAGCCGTCTGCATCCCGGCTCGTTTTACGCCCTGCCGCAGTCGCCTCAGCAGTACAAGCAATTGCTGATGGTCGCGGGCGCGGAACGGTATGTCCAGATCGCGCGGTGCTTCCGCGACGAGGACTTGCGCGCCGACCGCCAGCCGGATTTCACCCAAGTGGACATGGAAATGAGCTTTGTGGACGCCGAGGACGTTCTGGATATCAACGAGCGCATGATCGCCCGTCTGTGGAAGGACTGTCTGGACGCCGACCTGCCGCCGACGCCGCGCCTGACGTGGCGCGAGTCGATGGACCGCTTCGGCACGGACAAGCCGGACATGCGCTTTGGCATGGAGCTGTGCGACCTGACGGCGCTGACGCGCAGCTGCGGATTTCAAGTGTTCTCCGGCGCAGCTAGGGTCCGCGCCATTGTCGCGGAGGGCGCGGCGGACCGATGGGGCCGCAAGGATATCGACGCGCTGACCGCGTTTGTCAAGGGCCTTGGGGTTAAGGGTCTGGCTTGGCATAAGGGGGAAAGCTCGTCGTTTGCCAAGTTCCTGACCGAGGACGAACTGACCGCCATCGCCCGGCGGACCGGCTGGAAACCCGGCGACATTCTGTTTTGCGTGGCCGACGACAAGGACGCGCTGGTCAAGACCAGTCTGGGCGCGCTGCGCGTGGAATGCGCCCGGCGGCTGGGGTT
>Ga0082212_10007943_pt1 | contig 13940 bp, 11 predicted proteins | sample TergutNt197P3_FD_71548 | JGI IMG/M metagenome (GOLD analysis project Ga0082212, IMG submission 71548) | Neocapritermes taracua P3 segment gut microbial communities from Petit-Saut dam, French Guiana - Nt197 P3 | ecosystem: Host-associated > Arthropoda: Insects > Digestive system > Gut ... | reverse complement strand
ATAAAAGCTACCCTGGGGATAACAGGCTTATCTCCCCCAAGAGTTCACATCGACGGGGAGGTTTGGCACCTCGATGTCGGCTCATCGCATCCTGGAGCTGTAGCAGGTTCCAAGGGTTGGGCTGTTCGCCCATTAAAGCGGTACGTGAGCTGGGTTCAGAACGTCGTGAGACAGTTCGGTCCCTATCCGTCGCAGGCGTTGGAAATTTGAGAGGAGCTGTCCTTAGTACGAGAGGACCGGGATGGACAGATCACTGGTGTACCAGTTGTTCCGCCAGGAGCACCGCTGGGTGGCCATATCTGGATAGGATAAGCACTGAAAGCATCTAAGTGCGAAGCCAGCCTCAAGATGAGATTTCCCACAGAGTTTTTCTGGTAAGACCCCTGATAGATGATCAGGTAGATAGGCCGGGAGTGGAAGTACGGTGACGTATGAAGCGGATCGGTACTAATAGGTCGAGGTCTTGATCTTTACTCTTTAAGGTAACCTTAAAGGCTATGCCGGTTAGAAACGCTTCTGGTTGAAGACTATCAACTGGACTATTCGATGAGAATTATGCGGTTTTGAGAGAACACAAGGAGTGTGGAGTACGAGTCCATGATTCGATGTTCCGAATCACTCTTATCTCCCGCCTCTCACCTCTCATGTCCCAATAATCTGGTGGCTATACCGGAGGGGTCCCACCCGTTCCCATCCCGAACACGGTAGTTAAGACCTCCAGGGCCGACGATACTCTCAAGGAAAAATAGGTCGCTGCCAGATACCTAATGAGCCTGCCATGCACTGATCCTTCAGTCTTGGCGGGCTCTTTGCTGGAAATTCCCACTTTCCTGTTGAACATTCAGGGTATAAATGGTATCATAGAGCAATGAAAAAGGAGCACCCCCATACAGGGGGGCGTTAAGGAGTACATAGCAGCTGATATTGTGCACCTGTTGAAAGGCGGTAGAGATGAGCTTACTGAAAACGATTATTGATGGAAATGCCCGGGAGGTTAAGAAATACACCAGAAGGATTGACCAAATCAATGCCCTCGAGTCCCAGACGCAGAAACTGTCCGATGAAGATCTGAAAGGGAAAACCGCTGAGTTTCGCCAGAGACTTGACCAGGGTAGCCCTCTCGATGATCTGTTGCCGGAAGCTTTCGCCGTGACCCGGGAGGCGGCTTGGCGGGCTTTGGGTCAGCGCCATTATGATGTTCAGCTGATTGGGGGTATGGTGCTTCATGACGGACGCATCGCTGAAATGAAAACAGGGGAAGGCAAAACCCTGGTGGCCACGCTGCCCTCCTACCTGAACGCGCTGACGTCAAAAGGGGTCCATGTGGTCACAGTCAATGATTATCTGGCCCGGCGCGACTCGGAATGGATGGGACAGATTTATTCAACCCTGGGTCTGTCGGTAGGTCTGATTGTCCATGGCCTGGATCAGGGGCAGAGACAGGAGAATTACGGGGCCGACATTACTTATGGCACCAACAATGAATTTGGCTTTGACTATTTAAGGGACAATATGTCATCCAGCCTGGCTCACTTGGCCCAGCGGCCTCTGAATTTTGCCATTGTTGACGAGGTGGATTCGATTCTCATTGATGAGGCGCGGACACCCTTGATTATTTCGGGACAAGCTGATAAGCCCACAGACCTGTATGTGCGTGTGGCGAGAATGATGCCGCGCTTGAACGTGGACGAAGATTACACAGTTAATGAGAAAGACCGGCTTGTGGTGCTGACAGAGCAAGGGGTGGCCAATGTGGAGAAACGGATGGGCCTGGACAACCTGTATGACGACCTCCATAATGAGGTGGCTCATCATATTAACCAAGCCTTGAAAGCCCATGCGCTGTTCCGCAGAGATCGCGACTATGTTGTTAAAGACGGCGAAGTGATTATTGTCGATGAGTTTACTGGGCGCCTCATGTTTGGCAGGCGGTACAGCGAGGGCTTGCATCAAGCCATTGAAGCCAAGGAAAACGTGAAGATTGAACGGGAGAGCCAGACTCTGGCCACCATTACATTCCAGAATTATTTCCGCATGTACAAGAAACTATCTGGCATGACAGGGACAGCCAGGACGGAGGAACAGGAATTTATCAGTATTTACGGCTTGGATGTGGTCGAGATTCCGACGAACCGGCCTATGATCCGGGATGATATGCCTGACGCTGTCTTTAGAACGGAGGCAAGTAAATTCGATGCTGTGGTTGAGGCGATCAAAGAACGCCATACTATAGGGCAGCCTGTACTTGTAGGGACTATTTCCATTGAAAAATCCGAGTACTTAAGTCAAAAACTCAAAAAACTGGGGGTTCCGCACCAAGTTTTAAATGCTAAATTCCACGAAAAAGAAGCTGAGATTGTGACTCAGGCCGGACAGACCCACATGGTAACTATTGCCACCAACATGGCGGGGCGCGGGACGGACATTGTTCTGGGCGAGGGCATACAAGATTTGGGCGGACTCCACATTATGGGGACGGAACGTCACGAATCCAGGCGAATTGACAATCAGCTGCGTGGGCGTGCCGGGCGTCAGGGTGATCAGGGGTCTTCCCAGTTCTATATTTCCATGGAAGATGATCTCATGCGCCTGTTCGGCGGGGAAAATGTGGGAAACCTCATGGATAGGCTGGGTATGGAAGAAGGCATGGTCATAGAGTCCAAGATGCTGAGCCGCAGCATCGAGTCAGCCCAGAAGCGGGTAGAGAACCGCAACTATGAAATCCGGAAAAACGTTCTCAACTATGATGATGTCATGAACAAACAGCGCGAGGTCATCTATGCCCAGCGCCGGGAAGTGCTGCACCAAGACAACCTGAAGGACCATATACTGGGAATGGTGGAAACGATTATTGAGGAGACTGTGGACAGATATGCCGCCGAAAGTCCCCACCCGGAAGAGTGGGATCTGGAAAGCCTGCTGGTTTTTGCGGAAAAAATCTTCCTGCCCGGCCATACGTTGGCTCGTGAGGATTTGGAGCCTTTGAGCAAAGATGATATGATTGACTTTTTGCTTGACAAGGCCAAAGAAGTTTATGACGTCCGGGAGGAAACCTTCGGGGAAGAGCTCATGCGCTCCATCGAGCGGGCTGTCATGCTCCAGATTGTTGACACTCATTGGAAAGACCACTTGGACGCCATGGATACCCTCAGAGAGGGGATTGGGCTCAGAGCATACGGCCAACGAGATCCTTTGGTGGAGTATCGCAATGAAGCCTATGACATGTTTCAGAATATGATCGCGTCCATTCAAGAGGAAGTTGTGACCTACATTATGCGCGTGACCCCGAAAATCACGGAAGCCGCGCCTGAACAGCCCAAGAATGTTACAGAAAACCTGTATGAAGATACGGCGGCGCCGAAGCAGCCGCGCCGAACCGGACCGCAAATCGGGCGCAACGATCCCTGCCCGTGCGGCAGCGGCCTGAAGTATAAAAGGTGCTGCGGCGCGGGGTGATGGGTGGGACCCGATAAATTAGAGATCCCTTTAGCAAATATAACATAAGGAAGTGATGAAGTGCTTGCCGAATGGAAACGAGAAATCGAATCCCTAAAAACCAGCCTTGCAGATCTGAGGGTTTCCCTTTGACGTCCCTGGACGTGAACACCACCTGGAAGGTCTCGAACACCACTTAAACGATCCGGGATTTTGGGATGATCCCCAATCTGCCCAGAAGATCATGCAGGAATTATCCAGGCACAAGGACAAAATCGAGCTGTATGCCCGATTGGAGAGGGAACTTGAGGATGTTGCCGTGCTCTGGGAGATCGGGATGGAAGAAGACGATGGGAGTGTGGAAGAGGAGGTGGCCCAAGGGGTCAGATCCCTGCAGAATACCTTTGCTCAGCTCCATTTGGATCTTCTGCTTAACGGCCCCTATGACCGTCATAATGCTCTGATGACACTGCATGCCGGGGCGGGAGGCACCGAGGCGCAGGACTGGGTGCAGATGCTGTTTCGCATGTATCAGCGTTGGGGAGAGAGCAGCGGCTTTAAAGCCGAAGTATTGGATCTGCTGGCGGGAGATGATGCAGGGATTAAGAGTGTCACCCTGTCTTTGCAGGGGGAAAACGCTTACGGCTATGCGAAGGCGGAAAAAGGTGTTCACCGTTTGGTGCGGATCTCGCCTTTTGACGCGTCAAGCCGGCGGCATACATCCTTTGCCTCAGTGGATGTCATTCCGGAAGTTGACCATGAAGGGGAAATCCCCATCGACAACGACGATCTTAAAATCGATACCTACCGCTCGGGAGGGGCCGGGGGACAACATGTCAACAAAACTGACTCTGCTGTGCGGATTACCCACTTGCCCACGGGGATCGTTGTTCAGTGTCAAAACGAGCGATCCCAGATTCAGAACAAAGCCTCAGCTATGCGCATTCTCATGGCGCGCCTGTTGGAAGTTAAGCGCAAGCAGCAGGAAGAGGAACTCTCTGAGATCCGCGGTGTCCAGAGCGAAATTGCTTGGGGAAGCCAGATCCGTTCCTATTGGTTTCAACCCTACACCTTGGTCAAGGATCATCGTACCAAAGCGGAGACAGGAAATGTGAGCGCGGTTATGGACGGAGAAATCGGTCTTTTCATCAATGCGTATCTTCAGCAGAACGTTGCCCGGACAGAGGGTTCCCAAGAGGGTTCCCAAGACGGTTCCTAAGAGGGTTCCCGGGAAAAGAATATTCAGAGGTGAGGGAAAGAATGTCAGAGAAAGAAAGGGTGCAGGATTTAGAAAAAACAGCCCGCAGCCTCAGACGCAGTGTCATCGAGATGCTGGAGGCGGCGAAGTCAGGTCATCCGGGGGGAAGTCTCTCAGCGGTGGATATTCTTAGTGTTCTGTATTTTCATGAGATGCGTATTGATCCGCTGAACCCCGCCTGGCCGGATCGTGATCGTTTTGTGCTGAGCAAGGGGCACGCGGCTCCGGCACTGTATGCGGCCTTGGCGCATCGGGGATTTTTTCCTAAAGATGAACTTTTGACCTTGCGTCAAATGGGATCCAGGCTCCAGGGACATCCGGATATGGCCGGGGTTCCTGGGGTGGATATGTCCACGGGGTCTTTGGGACAAGGGTTGTCCGTTGCGGTGGGCATGGCCCTGGCCGGAAAAATGGATGGTAAAACCTACCGGGTGCATGCGCTGCTGGGGGACGGCGAGATCAATGAAGGGATGATCTGGGAAGCTGCCATGGCGGCGGCCCATTACAAAGTGGATAACTTGGTCGCCATTCTGGACAACAATGGGCTGCAAATCGACGGGCCCAATGCCGCTGTTATGAATATGGAGCCGCTCTCGGATAAATGGCGCGCTTTTGGCTGGCATGTGGAGCTGGTGGATGGACATGACATGAAAGCTTTGCTGGATGTGCTGAGGAAGCTGCGTCAGACACAGGGGAAACCTGGCCTTATCATCGCGCGGACGGTTAAGGGCAAGGGGGTTTCGTTTATGGAAAACAAAGCGGAGTGGCATGGGGTGGCTCCTAACAAGGAACAAGCCGGGAAAGCCTTGAGGGAGCTGTCAGGGAGCCGCGATACCCACGATACCCACGATACCCACGATACCCATGAGACCCGTGAGACCCACGAGACCCATGATACCCATGATACCCATGATACCCATGATACCCATGATACCCATGATACCCATGAGACACTTAGGGAAGGGGGTTTTCCCCTATGACTCAGACCTTATTCGCTGAATCGGGTCAGCGTATGCCGCGTATAGGTGAAAAAATCGCTGTAAGGGAAATCTATGGCCGGACGTTGGCGGAGTTGGGCAGGGACAATATGGATGTGGTTGCCCTGGACGCGGATTTGTCTGCGTCAACGAAATCGGCGATTTTTGCCAAGGCTTTTCCGGAGAGATTTTTCAATGCCGGTGTGGCGGAGCAGAATATGATCGGGATGGCGGCGGGGCTGGCGTCGTGCGGCAAGATTCCCTTTGCCAGTACTTTTGCTGTTTTTGCCACAGGGCGCGCGTTTGAACAAATTCGTAACAGCGTGGCCTATCCCCGGCTCAATGTCAAGATTGTGGCGAGCCACGCCGGCATTGGTGTTGGCGAAGATGGCGCGTCCCATCAGGCGATAGAGGATATGGCCCTGATGCGCGCTCTGCCTCATATGAGTGTCTTGGTTCCGGCAGACGCCGTGGAGGCGAACCAGATGGTTCATGCGGCAGCGGCTTGGGCAGGGCCGGTCTATATGCGCATGGGACGCACTCCTGTGCCCACGATTTTTGATGATGGGTATACTTTTGTGATCGGAAGGGCGAAGAGTGTGTACCGCCCTCTGGAAGGGGCGCCACAGGTGACGTTGATTGGCGTGGGGTCTATGGTGGCGGAATGTCTGCAGGCGGCGAGAAAGCTTAGGGAATGCGGCGTGGAGGCTTCGGTTCTTAATTGTTCTTCTGTGAAACCTTTGGATAATGAGGCGATTGTTGCCGCGGCCCGGGAGAGCGGCGCTGTGGTGACGGCCGAAGAACACAGTGTGGTCGGCGGCCTGGGCAGCGCTGTGGCGGAGGTGTTGAGCCAGTACTGCCCGGTTCCTATGGCTTTTGTCGGGCTCAAAGATTGTTTTGGTCAATCGGGAAAGCCGGCTGAATTGATGGAGTATTATGCTTTGACAGCTGAAGATATTTTTCAGGCTGCTTCCAAGCTGGTGGCAGGAAGGAGAACACCATGATTACACTGCGCACTGTTTCCAAGGTTTATCCCAATGGGTTCCATGCGCTGTCTAATGTGGATCTGGTGATTCCTAAGAATGAATTTGTCTTTTTGATAGGATCCAGCGGCGCCGGAAAGTCGACATTGATCAAGCTGCTTTTTCGGGAAGAATTGGCGTCACAAGGGCAAGTTCTTATCAACGGTGTCGATGTGATGAGCCTGAAAAACAAGCAGGTTCCGTATCTGCGCCGGAAGATCGGAGTTATTTTCCAGGACTTTAAGCTGCTGCCCAATATGACGGTCTATGAGAATGTGGCTTTTGCCCAAAGGGTTATTGGCCAGTCTCCCAAAAAGATTAAAACGAGAACTTTGAAAATGCTGGATCTTGTGGGTCTCCTGTCCAAACGCGATGTTTATCCGGACGAGCTGTCTGGGGGAGAGCAGCAGCGGGTCTGTGTGGGCAGGGCGATGATCAATAGTCCGGATCTGCTCTTAGCGGACGAGCCTACGGGAAATCTGGATCTGGATACGGCTTGGGGTATCACAGATCTTCTCTGCAAACTCAACGAGTTGGGAACAACAATTGTCATGGCTACCCATGCAACCCATATAGTGGAAAACCTAAAAAAGAGGGTTATCCGCATGGAAGGGGGAAAGATTATTGAGGACAGTGCTCTCAATAATGTGGCGCCCAGATCTCTGCCTGTGCTTGGGGCTGCGCTTAGGTCTGGATCTTTGCCCAAGTGGGGAAGAGTTGCACCTACCCAGAGTTCCAAGCCTAGTCCAAGTCCCAGTTCCAGACCCAACCTCAGACCCAATCCCAAATCTAACCTCAGACATAAACCTTAATCCGTGTTTGTAAGGGACTCAAACGATTCGACTTTGCGGAGGACACCTGATGGAATACGTGATTAAACAGGCGCTGCGATCACTCATCCGCAATATATGGCTCAGTGTGGCTTCGATTATGACTATGATGGTTTCTTTGGCTATTTTAGGGTTTGCCCTCATCGCGCTGACTATGTCTAACACTATGGCGGCGGGGATTGAATCCAGCGTACGCGTTTCGGCTTTTGTGGGAGGCGATGGCTGGGAGGAGGATGTGGCCAAGGTTCCGGAGGTTGAGGCGGAGATTCGTGCCTTGCCGCAGGTGACGGATGTCAAGATTGTCGATCCGGACGAGGCTCTGCAGACGGTGGCTCAAGGGAAGAATAGAACTCCGGAAGAGCTGTTGCAAGAAGATTGGGGAGGGGTCAATGGTCTTGCTTATAGATATGATATAGATGTTTCTGATGTTCAGGCTGTTCCTGATATTGCGGTGCAGATCCAAAATATTCAAGGGGTGAATAGGGTGGAGTATGACCAGGAGTATTTGGAAATTGTTTCTGGATTGACGGACACAATGAAAATAGGAGGAATACTGGTGGTGGGCGTACTTACCTTTGCGACTTTTGTTCTCATCTCCCTTAATATTCGTGCAAATGTGTTTTCCCGGGAGAAAGAAATTCAAATTATGCGTTTGGTGGGGGCTAGCAATACCTTCATTCGTGGGCCTTTCTTTGTAGAAGGTGTGTTGGTGGGCAGTATCGGCGCTGTTATCGCGGTTCTTGTGGTGGGGTTCGGATCTTCCGCGTTTATCCCCTCTGTGACTCAGGCACTGAATTTTTTGCCTATTGAGGTGAACAATGTGGGACTCATTTTGGGCCTTATGGTGGGTGTGGGAGTCTTTATTGGCACGGCGGCGAGCATGCTCTCCATACGCCGGTTCTTGAAGGTGTAAGGTACTAAATCTCTCATGATTAAAGAATAGAGTGAAGACACATAATTAATGGATGCGATAAAACATAATGAATGAGATAAACACAAACAAATGAGATAAACACAAACAAACGAGACAGCTATTTTTATTTATATATTTTTACAAGTGATCGTGCTCAAACATCTACCATCGAGAGCAAAATTCAACACCGAACGGCAGCAGGCGCCCAGAGAGTGCAAATTTAACGACGAACACAGTAAGGATCGTAGCGAAAGGAGAACGCAGATGCAACACTACCCGAAGGGAAAGGAACAGGCGGATATGGGGCGGATATGGGGAAGGCGGATAGGGCGCCGGGTTCTGGTATTCCTGTTGGTGAGTGCGATGATGATGGGGTTTGTGCAGCCTCTGGCTGCCGAATCTTTAGAAGACTTGACGAAACGCAGCAAAGATATTCAGAACCGTCAGGATAAGGCTACGGAGGACTTGTCCAACTTTAGAGATGTGGAGAAAGAGATAGAAGATGCTATCACTGAGTTGGAAGAGCAAATTGCGGATGCTGAGGCTCAGGTGACGCTCAAGGAGGCTGCCCGGGCGGCTGTGGAGGTCAAGGTCAAGGAGGCTCAGACACGTGTGGACGCGAAACAAGCCGATGTGGCTCAGTGTCAGAAGGTCATGCGTTCGCGGGCCAATGCTCAATACAAGGATGGAAACGTGGGGGCTTTGGAGTTGTTGCTGCAGGCTAAAGATTTTTCGGATTTGCTGGCCCGCGCTGAATATTTGAAACGTCTGGAGGAAAAAGATCGGAAGGAGCTCAACAATCTGAAGACCAGCAAAGAGCAGCTTGAGAGCGAGAAGGCTAATCTGGCGGCTCAGATGGAGGCCCAAGAAACCTTAAAGAATGAAGCCCTCCAAGCCAAGGCTGTTCTGGATGAAAAAACAGAAGAACATAAGGGGGCTTTAGCGGAAAACAAGAAGAGACAAGATGAATTGGCCAGGGAGATTGATGCTTTGGAGAAAGAGGCCGAAGAGGTCGGGGAAAAGATTAAAGAGATCCAGGATCAGAGTCAAAAGGAAGGGTCAAGCGCCGGAAACGGAAGTATTAATACATGGCCTGTGCCCAGCTCTAAAACGATTTCCAGTTCCTATAGAACGGCGAAGCGCCCCAACCATACAGGGGTGGATGTGTCGGCCCCTCAAGGGGTTGCCATTGTTGCGGCCGGTGATGGTGATGTCATTATTTCCGGATGGGGCGGCGGATATGGCAATTATGTGGTCATTGATCACGGCAGCGGGATGTCTACTCTGTATGCTCATATGGTGGCGCCTGGGATTGCGAAAGGCACGAAGGTTAAAGCGGGGCAAAACATTGGTAAAGTGGGCAGCACGGGGAACAGTACGGGACCTCATCTCCATTTTGAAGTGCGCAAGAATGGGAAAGATATCAATCCGAAAACGGTATTTTCGTGGCTGCCTTAGAAAGTGGGAAAAAGTCTTGCGGATTATGCAGCATTCGTGTCCAATGATGCAAGAGAGTGATTAGGGGAGGGAATACTTTTTGTCTGAATTCAAGTGGAGCAAAGCTTTTAAGTATGCTCTGGCAACAACGGCCTTGTTCTTCCTGATGGTTTATGTAATTATCAATGTGCTTGTGGCGGTAAACTACGCGCATCTGGGGCGGCTGTCAAAAGTGATGGAGATTATCAGCAAAGAATATGTGGAGGAAGTGTCGCTGGAGAAGCTTGTGGATGGGGCCATTGAGGGAATGGTCAATTTGGATCCGTATTCTGAATTCCACACGGCTGAGGAGCATGAGTGGATGATGAATCACATTGAAGGGGAATTTGGCGGGATTGGGATTTATTACAAAACGGAACAGGACAGGCTTGTGATTACGGAGGTTATCAGGGGGGCTCCTGCTGAGAAGGAGGGTCTGGAAGCCGGTGATGAGATTCTTAGGGTTGATGGTGAGGATGTGGCTCATCTGACACAGGGGGAAACGATTACTAAAATGCGCGGCCCGGAGGGGTCACAGGTGACGGTGGATGTGTTTCGCGGGTCAACTCAAGAGCATTTTCAACAGGTGCTCACCCGCGCTATTATCAGTGTCTCATCGGTAGAATGGGCTCCTTATCCGGGGGAAGAGGATATGGCGGTGGTTTATATTTCTACCTTTAATAAGCGTACTTTCAATGACTTTGATGGTGTTCTCAAGGAGATTGACGCGGAAAACCGCTATAAGGGAGTGATTATCGATTTGCGCAATAACCCGGGCGGTGAACTTAATGCCGGGATTGCCATGACGAGTCGTTTTGTCCCTCAAGGGCCTGTTATGTATACGGTGGATCGGCGCGGCGCGATGCAAAGTATGAATAGAAGAGAAGGGGTGGAGTTCCTCAATCGTCCTTTTGTTCTGCTGGTTAATGAGAATTCTGCTTCTGCTTCTGAAGTTCTCATTGGAGCTGTTAAGGACTATGAGACTGGATCCATTGTGGGGACGAAAACTTTTGGGAAAGGTGTCATACAGAGCCTGTTTTCCTTGGATGAAGATACGGGGATTAAACTTACGGTACAAAAATATTTGACTCCTCATAAAAAGGATGTGCATGGGGTCGGTATTGAGCCTGACTACCTGGTGCAGCTGGAAAAGGATGAGAAGATAACTGTGCTGCCGGAGGAGACCCCGGATAGCCAAATGCAGAAGGCTTGTGAGGTGCTAAGGGGGAGGATTTAGCGGGAGGGAAACTTTTATGGTGCAAAGAAGGGTCTCGCGGGCGATTTCTATAGCGGGACTGAGGATTGGCGGTCAGGAGCCGATTGTCATCCAATCAATGACGAATACGGATACCCGGGATTGTGCGGGGACGCTGGCGCAAATTCGGGCTTTGGCGGATGCGGGATGCGAGCTTGTGCGTGTGGCTGTGCCTAATCACGAAGGGACTGAGGCGCTTAAACATATTTGCTCTCAAAGCCCGCTGCCTGTGGTCGCGGATATCCATTTTGATTATCGATTGGCGCTGGCTTCTATCGGCAACGGGGTTCATGCTCTGCGCTTAAATCCGGGAAATATTGGCGCGAGGTGGAAGATTCAAGAGGTGGTTCGGGCGGCGAAGGAGAAGGGAATTCCTATTCGTGTGGGTGTCAATGCGGGGTCTTTGGAGAAGGATATTTTAGAAAAGAAGGGGCCGAAACCAGAAGCTCTTGTGGAGAGTGCACTGCGTCATGTGCGTATGTTGGAGGAGGAGGATTTTCGGGAGATTAAGATTTCGCTGAAATCTTCTCATGTTCCGACGATGTTAGAGGCGTATCGCCAAATGGCTCAGGTGGTGGACTACCCGCTGCACCTGGGGGTGACGGAGGCGGGGACTTTGCGGTCGTGTATGGTCAAATCTTCTATTGGCATTGGGTCTCTTTTGGCGGAAGGGATAGGGGATACGATCCGGGTTTCCTTAACAGGGGATCCGGTGAAGGAGATTCCGATTGCCCGGAGTATTTTACAGGTTTTGGGCTTGGGGGGGTATGGGGCGGAACTGGTTGCGTGCCCTACATGCGGCCGGACGGGGTTTCCTCTGATTGAATTGGCTGAGAGGGTTGAGACGTACTTGCTGGCATTGCCCCCGCTTAAGCGCAAGCTTACTGTGGCGGTGATGGGGTGCGTGGTCAACGGACCTGGGGAAGCCCGCGAGGCGGATCTGGGGGTGGCGGGCAGCGGCAATGTGGGGATTTTGTTTAAAAAGGGGCAGGTTGTGGAGAAGGTGCCGGTGGAACTTCTGTATGATGTGCTGGTGAAGGGGATTGGGGAGTTTGTTGAGGACGCATTTTGAGGCATTTTGATCATTTGATTGCGCCTGATTGCGCCTGATTGCGCCGAAAATTGACCTTTTTGTACCAGAATCAATCGTTTGGGTAAAAAAATCTTGCCTGAGGAATCAAACCTCCAAAGTTGGCAAAAGATAACTTGGTTACACGCTTTAAGGGACTGACCCGTGATGGGTCCTAAGTTATCTTAGTTACAGTCCCTTACCCAACAAAAGGAGGAAGTGTCGCATGGAACTGAAAGGGAGCCGTACCGAAACGAATCTGGCTGCCGCCTTTGCCGGCGAAGCTCAGGCTGGCAACAAATACACCTATTATGCTTCGAAAGCTAAGGACGAGGGGTATGAGCAGATTTCAGGAGTCTTTTGGGAAACTGCCGAGAATGAAAAGGAACATGCAAAATTGTGGTTTAAATACCTGAACGGCATCGGCTCCACCGAACAAAATCTTAAGGCTGCGGCGGACGTTGAGCGTTATGAATGGTCGCAGATGTACGCGGAATTTGCGCGGGTGGCTGAAGAAGAGGGATTCATAGAAATTGCCGCGTCTTTTCAAAAGGTGGGGGAGGCCGAAGCTGCTCACGAAAAACGCTATGCCAAACTTTTGCTGAACATAAAAAATAACGAGGCTTTCCGCCGCAGCGAACCTCAGCGCTGGCATTGCCGCAACTGCGGTTATGTTCATGAGGGGACGGAAGCCCCTGAGGTGTGTCCGTCTTGTAAACATTCTCAGGCGTATTTCGAGCTGTATGGGGAGAATTATTAGTGTGTTGAGAGGTGTTAGCCAGAATGAAAAAACCCATTTCGGTTTTGTTATTGATTATTCTTTTATTATTTGTGCCGGCTTGCCGTGATGTCGGCAAGGGTTATGAATTGACTGATCAAAATGCAGACGACACCTCATCTGACGAGTTTGTGAGCTTGTCAGATGAGGTGAGTGGTTATAAAAAGATACATGTGTATGTTGCCCTTTGTGATAATAGGTATCAGGGAATTGTGCCTGTTCCGGCAGGAATTGGCAATGGGCAGGATGCTGACAGCAATCTTTATTGGGGATGTGAGTATGGTGTGCGCACATATTTCAAAAAAAGTGACAAGTGGAGCCTCGTTAAACAGATCAAAAACCCTAAAAGGCATATACTTGAACGGATAATCTTGAAGAATACAACCGCCCAGGCTTATTTAGTCGCAGATGCTTATGATGGGCAATATATTAAGGATGCCACAATCGACATGTTGAAAGCGACGTCGGGAGATGATCAGGAATATGTAGAGGTTGAGGATATGAAGCTGGTGTTCGGGGGCGGTGCGGATCTGGTTGCCTATATAGGACATAACGGGTTAATGGATTTTAGCCTGGATGCTGCAATTCAGGCTAAAGATGATAAGAAACGGCAAGCTGTTATTTTGGCCTGTGCAAGCAGCAGCTATTTTAAAAACTACATCATTGCCAGCGGCGCGAATCCGCTTTTGTGGACGACCCAGCTTATGTGTCCGGAGGCCTACACATTAGAGGCGGCTCTAGAAGGGTATCTTTTGGGGGAATCGGATCAAAGTATATATGACAGGGCAGCCGGAGCATATAGCAATCTGAGTTTTCCTATTATTTCTACTAAAAACCCCTGGGTATCCCGTTAAACCCCTGGAAATAAAGCGTTTTCGACAATTGGCTTGCTTGACATCCTCCTCAGTTATTAGTATAATTATACTA
>Ga0082212_10007942_pt1 | contig 13943 bp, 13 predicted proteins | sample TergutNt197P3_FD_71548 | JGI IMG/M metagenome (GOLD analysis project Ga0082212, IMG submission 71548) | Neocapritermes taracua P3 segment gut microbial communities from Petit-Saut dam, French Guiana - Nt197 P3 | ecosystem: Host-associated > Arthropoda: Insects > Digestive system > Gut ... | reverse complement strand
CGAGTGGTCGCCATTGTCCCCATGGTGATCGACAATCTGAACACCAAAGAGCAGATGAAATACCAAATCGAAACTTGGGGAGACTATAGTTTGCAGATTCGTGATTATACGAGCAGAAATCTTGTCCGTGTTGACAACACACCGCAATCGGAATTTGAACAAAGCCTTGGGGCAATGATTGATCCCTATTCCTATCGTTCGCGGCTTTCATTGCCGAAACTGCTGGTTCATGGAACCAACGATCCGTATTGGACGGTCGATGCCGCAAAATTTTATTTTGATGATCTTCCCGGCGTGAAATATATTTTGACGCTTCCCAATGCCGGACATGGTCTCGAGGGGCAGTTACCGAAGGCACTCCAAACGACGGCAACGTTCGCCAAACGTGCCGCAAAGGGCGGAACTTGGCCCGCTATGAAATGGAAACTTAACGAAAAAGAGACTGAGTACCAAGTTACCGTCGAGTCGGACATCACGCCGCATGCCGTAAAACTGTGGACTGCCCAATCAGAAACCAAGGATTTCCGCAAGGCGAAATGGACATCCGCCTCAGTGGAACCGAAAAAACCACTCACTGTTTCCGTTGCCAAGCCAGCGGCGGGGCACATTGCGTTTTTTATTGAACTTGAATCGAGTGATGATGGTCTTCCCTTCTCACTGACAACGCAAGTGTGGCGGTTTTGATGGATGCCGACCAGATGTAAAACGCGAATCATAAAGGTCGATGGACTTGTATTGCAACGTTCACCATGTTAGAATCTTCGCACTTACTTTCGTCCTTATGCCCTCAGGGAGAACCATAATATGTGTCAGCACTGCATGATGAATCGCCGTGAATTTCAAACGTTCGGAGCCCTCGGACTCGCAGGAACACTGACGTTGCCTTCTCTTATGACGGCAATGGCGAACGACGGCAATTCCACGTCCCCCATCGAGTGGAATCCCGACGCACCGCTCTTGAACACCGGCAAACCGATTCGTGTGCAACCGATCCTTATGTACATGGAACAACTTCCGCGTGAAAAAACCAGTTGGAGATCGTGGGGGATCGTCCATAACGCCCAGGAAGCCGCCGAGGAAGCCAAACGTATCCAAAACGACCTTGCCCGTCTCCAAGCACTTGCGGAATTTCCCATTGAAATCCTACCGCTTGCGACCGTTCGAACCATTGAAGAAGCGAACAACGTCCAGAAAAATGACTTCGATGTTGTTCTCCTTTTCCCCGCCACCGGATGGGGGGACTTGTTGCAAGCATGTTTCGCTCAAAAGCCGGAGCAGGACACGATCATCTTCGCTCGCCACCAAAGTGGACCCATGTATTATTGGTACGAAGCGTTGAGCACCCGGTATCTGAAAAGCCGAACCGATGCGGAAGTTGCGGCAAATTCGGCAAAGTCGCACGGTCCCATAACCCTGCATGATGTCGTCATCGACGAATTGACGGAAGTCGTCTGGCGGTTGCGTGCATTGTATGGTCTCAAAAACTTCATTGGGCGGCGCGTTATTGCACTCGGCGGGGCAATGGGGAAATATGATGACAAAGCACCCGCAGTCGCACATGACCGCTATGGTCTCGAAATTATCTCCATCGATTACGACGATTTTGAGCGGCGATTGAAAGCGATGATGAACGACGAAAAATGGCAAGCGAAAGCAAATGCTTGGACTGACCGGTATCTTGCACTGCCTCACACGACATTGGATACGGCACGACCTTTCGTTGTGAACAGTTTCTATTTATACGTTTACTTCAAAGAATTGCTCCAGAAGTACAATACTGACACGTTCACGATCAATAGTTGTATGGTACAGGCGATTCCAATTGCCGATACCACTGCCTGTTTGACACTCTCGATCCTCAATGATGAGGGTTATACGGCAATGTGTGAATCCGATTTCGTTTTGGTTCCGGCTGCCATGTTCGTGCGTCAAATTACGAGCAAACCTGTTTTCATGCACAATTCAACGTTCCCGCACAAGGGCATTGTTACCTGTGCCCACTGCACGGGTCCCCGTCGGATGGACGGCGTGCGTTACGAACCGACACGAATTGTAACGCATTTTGAATCGGACTTTGGTGCTGCCCCCAAGGTGGAAATGCCTGTCGGACAGAAAGTTACGTTCTTGGATCCTGAGTTTTCCAATCGGCGTTGGCTCTCCTTCACGGGCACCGTGAAGTCGAATCCGTTTTACGCCTGTTGCCGCTCACAGCAAGATGTCCTCATTGACGGGGATTGGAAAAAACTGCTCCATGAAACCCGCGACTCGCATTGGGTGATGGTCTATGGCTCCTACGTCGATGAATTGGAGTACGCCTCGAAAAAAATGGGGATGGATTGCGTCCGGCTTGATTCGTAAAGGATGTCTTGCCGGTACTCCGTTGTACCGTATGATTGCGCTGCCGTAGTAGAAAAATAGTACATAATTGGGAATACTTGCTTGACATCTCTCCTTTGCCATGTTAAAATGGTATCGGGTTACCGCCCGAAAAAGTCATGCCGCTTTCGTCATTCCTGCGTAGGCAGGAATCCAGACAGAAGACTTTCACATCAACTCTCTGGATTCCCGCTTTCGCGGGAATGACGGTATATTACTTTTCGGCGAAAGCCTTGTGCTGCTGGCTTTGGTTGCTTCATCACTTTCAACGGAGAATTGTCCATGCAAAATTTCATCGTGTTCAGCACTTCCAACAAAGGGGGTGGGGGGGGGTATCGTAATTCTTTAAACCAAGAGGAGTTGCGACAACCACAAGGCTTCACGCTCGTTGAACTCCTTGTTGTCATTGCGATTATCGGAATGTTAATCGCGCTGCTGTTGCCCGCCGTTCAGGCTGCCCGAGAAGCCGCACGACGGATGCAATGTAGTAACCACCTCAAACAGTTGGGACTCGCTGTCCATAACTTTGAGAATACGTTCAGTGCTCTGCCGCCGTTGATCATCAGCCACGGTAGACCCACCATCTTTTTCCTTTTGCTTCCCTACCTGGAACAAACGGCGGTCTATGAGTCCCAAACAGGTGTGGCTGAACACGACTGGGGTACCAGAGCATCCGCCATCACAGGCGTTTGGGTTCATCCGTTTGACATGTCCCAGGGAAGCGAAGGGAATTACCCCATTAGTGACAGAATTGGCGGACCTGGAAGCAATGACGATACTCGACGTGCGTGGATGAAAGAATTGTCCAATGTTCCCGTCTATGTTTGTCCGACGCGTCGAAGTGCCGGAAAACTCACGAGCAGTGGTGTACCAAGTACCCGAGGGACGGATTGTGCAGATGTTACACCCGTTCGAGATTGGGCATGGGGACCAGCGGGGGATTATGCGGCGGTTGCCCTCTATTTTTCGGCAGGCACTCCCATGACCCATCAAGATCATCTGACTTGGGAATACCATGAGATTTGGTACGCTCACATCATCAACGCTGCTGCCGAGAGCAGCAGGCATCGCGGACCCTTTCGTAATTCCGATTTTGGTACACCCTATCGCGGTCTGCCCGGTAACGATCACAACTGGAATTTTGAAATTCTCACTTGGAAAGGGCGTGATTCGATGTCTTGGTGGCGGGACGGTACGAGCAACCAGTTGCTCATCGGCGAGAAGTATTATCACGCCAGTGAACAGGGAGTCCATCATCACGATGCGAATTGGCTTACGCAGACTGGCTGGGATTGTGCGGCAACTGGAGCGAGTCGCGGATTCCGAAATCAGTGGCCCCTTGCCCGTTCAGGTATGAAGGAAAACTTGACGGAATGTCATCATGCCCGAAACCGTTTCGGAAGTTGGCATCCCGGCATCTGCCCGTTCTTGATCGGCGATGGTTCTGTGCGTTCTGTTTCGCATACGACCCCTGTGGACATCATGTTTGCATTGGGGCACGTCAGTGACGGACAATCCGTCAGCCTCCCGTAAAACAACAAGGAGTTGGAGGTAAAGAGTTGTATGATTTCTTTCCTCTGACTCCTTAATTTCGTTAACTCCTTACTTTTACCCCCAAATTCCTAACATGAAATATTACACTTATATATCGTCAGTGGCTGTTTTGCTTATCGTTACCGGTTGTAGCGGCAAGGTGCAACTTGGCGGTACTGTTACCTTTTCCGACGATGGTACTCCCTTGCCGCAAGGAGCCATCCTTTTTCAGTCAGAGACCGTCCTTGCTCAGGGAGGTATCCAACCCGATGGAACTTATAAGGTGGGCACCGACAAAAAAACAGATGGTTTACCTCTTGGAACGTATCAGGTTTGTATTACGGGAACCGACATGATCGAGTTCGAGGCTGGTCCGTCAACGGTGGTTGATTCGAGCGGGGTGGGATTAGGGGGGCAACGAGAAATCCGTATTTCTCTCATTGATCCGAAATACGCCAGTGCGTCGACCTCTGGACTCACATTCACCGTCGATGGGAAGACGAAAAAATTCGACATACAGGTTGATCGGGCGAAATGAAGAAGGCAAAGGCTACGGCAATTTGAAAAAAATTAACATAAACAGTTGTGACGCAACAAATTACCTCAAGTCATCTGCTAGTGTTTTCAAAATCGCGTGAAATATCCGGGCTAGGGGGTTCCATGTTTTTATTGCATAGCGAGAGCCACGGCTCCGGCGAGTCCGGCATCGAGTCCAAGTCCCGTTTTTTCAAAGCGAACCTGCGGATTGGCATCCCGAAAAACCTTTTCGCGGAAGGAGGATTCCATTGCCGGAAACAGCAGATCAAAAGCATTCGAGACACCGCCGCCGATGACCACTTTTTCCAGATTCAAAATGTTGACAACGTAACTCGCCGCCTTCCCGATGAGCCGACCCGTGGTGTCAAAAACAGATTTTGCGGCTTCCTCTCCTGCCCTAGCCCGGTCGGCAATTTCCCTTGCGGAAAGATGGGGCAACTCCTTTTTTAGTAGTGCGGCGTACCGGCGGGCAATTCCTGGTCCAGCGGCTTCGGCTTCCAGACAACCATAATTTCCGCAACCGCAACGGAAACCATTTTCTTCCACAACGTTGAAATGTCCGATTTCCCCAGCGTTCCCGAAATGTCCGCCGTAAATTTTGCCGTCAAGAATAAGTCCGCCGCCGATACCGTTGCTGACCGTGATCCACAGAAAATCCTTTGTATTTTTGCAGATTCCGAATTGCCGCTCCGCCAACGCACAGGCGTTTACGTCGTTCTCGATGAAGACAGGCTTGTTGCCATATTTGGCGGATAGAATTTTGGCAATCGGTACATCGCGTATTCCTGAAAAGCAAGCATAGACCCACATACCGGCAACAGGGTCAGCCAATCCAGGAATCGTCACGCCGACCCGTTCGTAACTTTCACCATGTGCGGATTCTGCAATGCTCTCTTCTAACATGGCGAAAAGTTGTTCCTTTGTACAATCAGGAGCAAGAGACCGTCCAGAGGCGGGGGCGAACTGCAAGGTGGTATCGGAAACGGTGGCGAGGGCGGTTCGAAATTGAGAACCGCCAATGTCGATGGCAAGGATTTTCATGGGTACGTTTTCGATGAGAGGTTAAAACTTGAAATACGTCGTGATACGTGGTTTTCACTCTCGTCATTTGCGGCATGTGTTGATGTTATCGACGTTTACAAGCAGTTACCATGGCATGGCAAAAAAAGGAGTGGGCATCTTCGACCAGTTCGTACACGTTGCTGGAAACATGGAGGCTGACATCGGCAAGTTCTTTGAGTTTTCCGCCGCTGAAACCAGTGAGTCCGAGGACAGTTGCGCCGCAATTCTTTGCAAATTGTGCTGCCTCGACGATGTTCGGGGAATTACCGCTTGACGAAATCAGGACGACCAGATCGCCGGGATTCATCAGATTGCGAAGTTGGAAACTGAAGGTATTTTCATAGTCGCAGTCATTGCCAATGGCAGTAATCGCTGCGGAATTGCAACAGAGTGACAGAATTCTTGGGTGTTTGTCATTGGGACCGGCAACATTTTTGCCGAAGTCCGCCGCTAGATGAATTGCCAGAGCCGCACTGCCGCCGTTACCTGCGGTGAAAATCTGTTTATCGGCGGCATAATGATTCGCCATAAGTTCTGATGCCTTGCTCAGGGATTCGAGATCAAGTGCGGCACATATCTTCGTAAAATCTGCATGGTAAGATTTGATTTTGTCAAGCATGAATGTTTCTGGGTATAGGACTGCTTCACCCATTAGAGTTGTTCGGAAACTTGTTTTTCCATTTCCGATGCCTGCATGCTACACGATTTCTGATAAGAAGTCAAGCCCTTTCGGCACGATTTTTCGTAAAAACGCCAAAATCACGCTCTCCATGCGCACCCCCTTCGCCCCATCCCGCTTCGGACTCCTCAAACGACCAATGCCCTGTTTCCGTATTGACACTCTTACTCCATTTAGATACAATAGGTCAGACTCTTTTGCTTGAAGGTATGTTCGATGGTCGAACGATTCCGTAACGAAAACCGGAAATCGCTTTGGGGCAGGCTCGCCGCCTGTGCCGCTATCGGTCTTTATCTGTTCACCCTCGTTGCCGTACCGATGCTCCATTCGCACGGCTGTGAGATCGATGCCAAAGCCTGTTGCAGCGAACATCCCGCCCCAGATTCGGGGCATGCTCCTCTTCCCGGTTCGGACGACTCCTGTCTCGCTTGCGAATTTGCAGGTCTTGTCATTCCCTTCTTCACAATTTCAGAACCGCTTGTATGGCGGACGGATATTGTGGATGAAGTGTGTGTTGCTATCTCTGTTCCCTCGGTTGCTTACGTAACCGATCTTCCACCGTGCCGCGCACCACCAAACGTCTAGAGCATATTAAAAATTGTTCTGGAGTGACTACACCGTTCCCCCTCCCACTGGGATGTCTTTTCAGACACGGGTTAGGGTGAGGGATTCATGGGTATTGCCACAGCGATTTTTAAGATGCCTAGTACATCATTTCTCAAATGGTATTCCTTTCGTTTCTCACAAAGGACACGAAGAACGCATGAACGCCATTCACCCTAACAACATATTTCATCATGACTAATATACAAACATTCCACCACAAGAAAGCATTCACGCTCGTCGAACTTCTCGTCGTCATTGCGATTATCGGCATGCTGATCGGCTTATTGCTCCCAGCCGTTCAAGCGGCGCGGGAGGCAGCAAGACGTATGCAATGCTCCAACCATCAAAAACAGTGGGGCTTGGCATTACACAACTACCACGACACCTACAATGCTTTTCCGAAACTCGGCGATAGAGACTTAAATACTTGGACTTTTTCGGTACAGGCAAAGTTGTTGCCGTTCATTGAGGGGCAGAACATTTACGCCAATATCGACTTTAATGAACCTCTTTTCGAGGCACACGGAGATCATAATCACCTGAACCACCGATTCGAAGAGTTGGTCAAAGCGTTTATCTGCGTTTTGCGCTGTGCGAGTGATGGCGGGACTTACGATTTTAGAATCAACACCCAACATGGCGGAGCGGGCGATCAAGTTACCGGTGGAAATTATGTCGTTTGCACCGGTTCGGGAACAGGAACGAATTACGATGTCCGGTTTCGCACCGACGGAACGTTTCACTGTTACGATGAACAAGGGTTACATAGCCTGACTCGTGGAACAAGTAACACAATGGTTTTTTCAGAAGCGTTAGTTGGGGCATCGGGCGGTGACCTACATGGCAACCGCGACAGTGTGTTGAGCGGCAAAATGTACCAACGTTACCTCGGTGAATTGGACGATAATGGTCCAGAACTGACGGATACCGAGCCGGGATTTCCTGCCCTTGGGATCAATCCTAACATGGACACTGCTTTCGCCACCGAGCCGGATGAGTGGATTGGTCGCCGCGCCAACTGTTGGATCGCCGGTTCGGCAGTTGATACGTCGTACAATGCGTATCAAACACCGAACGCAAGGTACCCGGATGTCCATGCAAACGGAATCGGCATCTTATCGGCACGGAGCAGCCATCCGGGCGGTATCAATGTTGCCTTCGGCGACGGCAGTGTTCGGTTCGTCGGCGATACCGTTGTAGCGGAAGTCTGGCGGGAATACAGCATGAGAGAGAATAGACATCCCTAACCATCATTTCTCTATCCATTGACTGCATTTTATCAGGTATGATGTTTTCAGCAATGGACATTACAGTTCAACAATAAATCTGATATAATCAGAGGCACTATGACAGTCCGCACCCGTTTTGCTCCAAGTCCTACTGGCTATCTTCACATCGGCGGTGTCCGCACTGCTTTGTATAACTATTTGTTTGCAAAAAAACATGGTGGGCAATTCATCCTCCGCATTGACGATACCGATCAGCAACGGAACGTCGAAGAAGCATTACAGCCGATTCTCGATGGACTCCACTGGCTTGGAATCGACTGGGATGAAGGACCAGACGACAGACAGCAGACGGCAGACGGCGACAGAGAGCTGGCAACTGCGTTGCCGAGTTTCGGACCACACGCTCCATATTATCAATCGCAACGGTCAGAAAAATATCTGACTGCCGTCGAGGAATTGCTCCGCCGAGGCTTTGCCTATCGGGATTTTGCGAAGCCGGAGGAAATCCAAGCCGAAAGAGATGTTGCCATTGCCGAAAAGAAAACGTTCACATACAGCCGACGCTGGATGGCAGAGTCCGATGCCGATGTAAAACGTTTTGAAGCGGAAGGTCGTAGCGGCGTAGTACGACTCAAAATGCCGAGAGAAGGAAAATTGATCATCCGCGATCTCATTCGTGGTGACGTGGAATTCGGCTGGGCTGATGAACAAGATCATGTGATTCAACGTGCAGATGGTTCGTTCATCTATCATCTTGCCAATGTGGTGGACGATGAGGATTTTGAAATTTCGCATGTCATTCGAGCAGAAGAGCATCTTTCCAACACGCCGCGGCAGATTTTTATGATCCAATCGCTCGACTATCATTTGCCGGAGTATGCCCACCTGCCGTTCGTTGCCGAACCGGGAAGTAAGACGAAGTTGAGCAAGCGGAAACTGGACAAATACCTGAAAAACAAGGATTTTAGTAAACTTTTCGAGCATGGAACTTCGATTGCCAAACGTATGGGCATGAATATCACAGCGGATGGTTTTAATCCGGTCATCGTTGATTTTTACAAAACGGTGGGTTACTTACCGGAGGCGATTGTCAATGCGATGGCACTCATCGGCTGGGCACTGGATGACAAGACGGAATTTTTCTTAATGGACGATCTCATCAAACATTTTTCACTGGAAGGCGTAACGAAGGGGGCGGCGTCGTTTGATCCGTCGAAACTTTTTGCGTTTCAGGAAAAGCACATGGCAACGAAAACGGTGGAAGAGAAAATGAAACTTTGTTTGCCGTTTCTCAAACAGAGCCGTTCACAGAACCGTAATCTTTAGATTGCGCAGAATCGTTCGTGCGCAATCTAAAGAGTGTGGCTCCCTTAACAAAACTTTATTTTTTACATAAACTTATGACTGAACTTTTGGAAATAATGAACAGCCCTAACCCTCTCCCCGAGGGAGAGGGAACGTTGTTTAACGTCATTCGCTACGCTGGCGACCGGATCAAGGTCGCTGGAGACATTTTGGACTTCACGGATTTCTTCATGCCTGACGATACGTTTCCTTACGACGAATCGGCGAAGACAAAGCGGATTACGGAACCACCGGAAGCGATTCCGCTACTGCATGAATTTCGAGACGAATTGGCAAAGCAGGATGATTTCAGTCATGCCGCTTTAGAACAACTGATGCAACGGTTCATTCAGAGCCGCAGTCGTAAGATTGCGGACATCATTCATGCCCTGCGTGTTGCCGTAACGGGCAAGAGCGTCGGATTGGGCATGTTTGAAACGTTGGAGATTCTCGGCAAAGAACGTGTCCTGCGACGGATAGACCGGGTACTGGCACGCTAGACAACTTTTATTTTTCTCTTTACTTTCCCTTTTTATTTTTAGGGGAGACCTTTTTGGTTCTTCTAGGGGGGAGGAAATGTATGCCGTCGTCATCGTCATCATCATCATCGGAATTGCTGTCAAGGAATTGCGAAATCATGTCCATCGGAGACGGTAATTCGTAATACGGTATTTCGTCGAGCAAATCAATCATTTCGAGAGCCGCCTCCGCCGCTTCGGCACCTTTATTGCCGGGAGCAGGATTGATGGCTTTGTCCTTTCCGCTTTCGACAATTCCACTCCGGGCATTGGCTTGCTCAACGGTGTCGCAGGTAATCACTCCGAAAATGATTGGCGTGCCGTATTGGTGAGCAAGATCACCAAGAGCCATACTGACGTACCGATTGATGTGTTGATCGTGGCTGGTTTCCCCTTTGATCACTGCCCCTAAACAAATGATAGCCATACACTGCGGGTCTTTGGCAAGGTGATCCGCAATAAAAGGAAGTTCGTAAGAACCCGGTACCCAAACAACGCGAATATCGTCCTCGTGAACATTGTGTTGCCGAAGTTTGGCAAGCGCACCGTCTAGGAGTCGCTGGGTGATCGTTTTGTTGAATCGGGCAACAATAATCGTAATGTTCCCGCCTACCGGTGGTTGGCAAACCCGTCCTTCGTATATTTGCATGACGGCTATTGTCCCAGTTTTAGCGGCAATGTCAACGGGGCATTTCACGAGGTGTGCAAGATTGCCAAAATCCTGTCATTCCTGCATAGGCAGGAATCTAGACAGAAGACTTTCATATCAACTCTCTGGATTCCCGCTTTCGCGGGAATGACGGTATATTACTTTTCGGCAAAAGCCTAACGTCGAACTCAAATGCCCTCTCGAAACATAGCGACTCCTTCGCCCATCCCTCCTGTTCCAACTGATATTCACCGCTATTTACCCATGCCGCGAAGGGCGGCGATACATTTTTCGATGCGGTCAAAGTTGTCCGGGTCCACTTCATCTTCGACGACGTACCACTCGACACCACCGACGGTTTCGCACAAATCGAAGGTCCGCTCCCAATCAACTTCACCATCGCCGATGATGGGGTGTCCTTGACCGGCTTCCTTCATGTGAACTGTTTTCGAGCGTCCCTTAAACTTTTCGATCATTTTGTAGGGATCACCTCCGCCAGCCATGTAATTGCCGACATCCATCTGCATAATGACTTCCGGTACGGTCGCGTCAAAGAGCCGCTCCCAAGCCGGAATGCCCTCGATCAATTTTGCATCGCCGCCGTGAGCGTGATAACCGACGGACAAACCGAAGGGCTTCGCTTTTTCAGCAATCTTGTTAAATTCTTCCGCCATCTGCTTATTTCTGCCGACATCGTGCAATTCATTGTCGATGCCTCCGGGAACGATCATGAATTTCGTTCCGAGCGTCTTATGGAGTTCGGCAGTTCTTTCAAAATTGTCGCCGCGGAACTGATCGATTCCTGTGTGGGTTCCGCTACATTTCAACCCATTGTCGTCCAGCATCTTTCGGAGTTCCTTTGCGTCTTTGCCGTAATAGCCAGCAAACTCGACACCGTCATAGCCCATCTTGGCGATTTTTTCTAGCGTGGCGGCAAGGTCGTTCGATGCAGCATTACGGACGGAATAGAGTTGCACCGAAATCGGAACTTTCTTGGTGTTGGACTGCCGCCTCTGTTGTCGTCTCTGTCGCGGTGTCGCGTTCTGTCCAAGCGAAAGTGGTGAAATCGAAGCCGCGGTCAATGCGGACAAAGCGGCTGTGAACAAAAATGTACGGCGTTCCATGAATAACTCCTTGAAGTGAATGAATTGAATTGGCAAACTGCACACGCAATTTCCGTCATTATTACAAAAAACCATCGCGTTGGCAAGGGGCACAAAATTTTCCTGCGAAAGCAAAAAAAACGCCATCTGAAGGTTGCGGCTCTGTGAACACAAAAAAAAGGCTTTCCCACAAAATCGCAGAAAAGCCGTGACAAGCCAAAGGAAAATCATGCCGCACTACTTCAATAAGGAAACAGTGCGACACAAATCCTTCAGAAAAAAATTGGTGCCATTGAATCGCTACTATTACCTAACCGTGATTGTGAAAACTTCGACACCGTCTGCGTTACATCATCCAATTGCTCGAAGTCCCAAACCGGCGGGCTTGCACCCGCCGCTCTTGAGTTTTTGCTCAACGCATTAGCAAGTTATTGACTAACCTCTGTACTCGACTTGGAAAGTTTTGATATTTCCGCCATTGCCAGCGATTTCGAAAACAAGGACATAGCCGTCGCCAATGTCAATGGTGCCACTTTGGTTTTTGTTATTGGCGTTTGTACTCAGTGTAATCGTCCTTTCGCCAAAAGATAACGTCAGCGTTTTTTCCGTGAGGGTCAAACCGGCGGTGATGTTGGCGTTCGACAGATCACGCAAAAAGTAGGCATTGTTGAAAACCAGCAAGCCTTCGGCGTGGGCAATGTTGCGTGCGATGTTAATTTGACCCAAACGAGCCTCAAATTCCTCTTGGGAACGATAATCGGCAACGATCCAGCGTGTCATGGAGTAGAGTTCGCCTAATTTGTTCTGAACCCATTGCTTGGCGTCTGCAACGGATGCGTCCGTGTAATCGGAGAAGTCGCCATCAAGGAAATCTTCTGCATCGGCAATGGCATCATACAGAGCGGCGGCGTACAGCCAGTACGCCTGTTTGCAACGTTCGCAGTAGTACATCACAATGTACTCATCATCCGGTCCGGTGATTGTCCAATCATGACCAAGAGCCGGAGTATCTATATCTTCAACCCAGTACATATTTCCGGTTTCACCACAGCAGGCACATACCCACTGCCACACAAAACAACCGGGCAATGTGCATGTTGCATCTTCATAATCTACACATACATAATCCCAGTCGTGATCGTTTATGTCGCAAAGACACGATTCGACAAACGCTTCCCATTTCCATTTCATGTCGCCGACAACGATGGTATTGTTACCACCATTTGAACTGAAGTCGTCGTTGTCAATTATGACCCAGTTAAATTCGCCTCTGTCGTTGGTAATCATCGTAAGCACACCGGCAACGGCATCTTCAGTAAAGACAATGGTAACTGTTTTGGTCCCACTATTGTTTACACTTGATATATAAATGCCATCGGCGACATTGGTTTTTCCATTCGCGGAAAACGCATTGCCGCCAAAGGTATTCCAGTCGCTTTGAGTTGCGCTATCCGCCATAGCGGCGACTGCCATTGCGAATGCCATCGCGACTACACACAGGGATGTAAATACTTTCTTCATTTTCTTCCTTTCTTTGGGATCATGGTATATTATTGAGCAAGCATTGTGTTATGTTTTAGACATGCTATGTGGCAGGTATTATCTGTGGTGCTAAATCTGTATTGTCACTGTAGCTAGTTATTATGTTCATAGCATAACGAATCTGTGGGCTATAAGCAAGGAACATGAAGTTAATGTGTTTTTAGTATGATATGAAAAATATGATTGGTTTTTGGGCATACCCTTCATGAACTGAACAAGATGACATTTGTTTCCAATAAGTATGTTGTGTATGAACATTGTAAATTGCTTATATATGCCTTAATTTAATGGGACTCAAAGTGACAGTCATTGTGTTGTGTACATCTGGCAGTGTATTGTCCTTGTTCCTCTAAGCAGCATTATATTGTGATGATAGGTTACCTAAGGCTCCAGGTCTCCCTCCCACAGTGATGGCAATGCCTGGCAGAAGTGAGTTGGATTTGTACATAATCACTAGATCTATAATATATATAATATATATGGTTACAGAGGTATTAAATTATTTCAATGAAACTTATAGTAAATTAGTTTATGGCCAGATAATATTATTACGTGTAATCATTTTTCAAGAAAAGCAAAGGGGAAACTATTGTATAATGGTTGGAAAGCAGAATACTTTATATTGTTATTTTGTGCTTATGTAATAGTGAATTATTATACATTATTTTTATTTTTTTGTCTATATATTTTTTGATCATAATTTTCCAATTCTGCCACCATTTCGCATAACGTCCCGGCTGTATGCGACGGTTTGACAGCCCGAAT
>Ga0082212_10007941_pt1 | contig 13943 bp, 7 predicted proteins | sample TergutNt197P3_FD_71548 | JGI IMG/M metagenome (GOLD analysis project Ga0082212, IMG submission 71548) | Neocapritermes taracua P3 segment gut microbial communities from Petit-Saut dam, French Guiana - Nt197 P3 | ecosystem: Host-associated > Arthropoda: Insects > Digestive system > Gut ... | reverse complement strand
CAGGCCAATGGTGAAGATAACCGTGATGGCACCGACGACAACCGGTCGTGGAACCATGGCCTAGAAGGCCCAGCTCTGCCCCTCAGCAAGCCTGGTCAAATGGGACCCGGTGTGGTCAGCCTGGACCCAGGTCCAGAGCAAATCCAACGCCTGAGACAGCGTTCAGTGCGCAATTTGATGGCCACACTGCTGTTTTCCGCTGGTTTGCCAATGTTCCCAGCAGGGGATGAATCTGGGCGCAGCCAACTGGGCAATAACAACGCCTACTGCCAAGACAATCCAATCAGCTGGGTCAATTGGGACTTGGAAGACTGGCAACGAGACCTGCGAGCCACCTGCCAGTTCCTGCTGGCCTTGCGCCAGCAGCACCCGGCGTTGCGACCCGCTGCGTACCTGAGCGGCCAAACCACAGCCCTAGGGTTGCCGGACCTGAGCTGGTTTGAGGCTTCGGGCGAGCCGGTATCGCACTCCCGCTGGCAGCAAGAAGATTTCCGTGCCATCCAGATGAGGCGCCACTTACCGCAGGCCGATCTGTGTGATGCGCTTGTGCTGATCAACGGCCAACTAGACAATCTGGAGGCCTACCTGCCAGCCAGCAAGCTAGGCCAGAAATGGGAGCTGACCTGGGATTCAACCTGGGACACGCCCGATGACCGGGGTTTTGCCGATCTGGGAGAAGGACCAACCTTGGTAGAACCAATGGCAGAACCGGTGCCGCTCCACCTACTGTCGACCCGGCTATACCTATCCCGCCCTTGACTCTTGGTCTTAGCCCTTCACATGAACCACATGGCCAGGCATCTGATTCGGATCAAGCTTGAAATAGGCTTCCGCTCCCCAAGTGTAGGTCTCGCCGTTCATCAGGTCATGTCCTTGGAAACTGATCTGGCCCTCGGCTAGGGCTAGAGCAGCTAAGTCAAGGAAAGCCACCCCTTCGCGGGTGTTGTCCGGATCAAGGTTGAGCACCACAATGATGGTGTCAGCCACCCCATCTGGGGCCAACTCAGCTGGCACGTGCTTGGAGAAGCATACGGTGGCATCATCAGAAGTTGAGTGAATCGTGACGTTTCTCAGCTGGCGCAAAGCCACATGATTGTGTTTCGCGTTGTTTAGGGTTTTCAGCAGCTCAGACATCTCAACCGCAATTGGCAGTCCAAAATCGCGCACCTTGTATTCGTATTTTTCGTTGTCGATGGACTCTTCGCTGCCAGGCCGGGCGGTGTTTTCGATCAACTCGTACCCGGAGTAGATTCCCCAGGTCGGGGCCATGGTTGCCGCTAAAATAGCCCGGATGCGATAAGCCGCAGCGCCACCATGCTGCATGTACGGCGTGAGTATGTCTGGCGTGATGGGCCAGATAGCCGGCCGCATGAAGGCACCCCAGTCACTGCTAAGTTCGGCCAGATATTCGGTCACTTCTTCTTTGGTGTTACGCCAAGCGAAATAAGTGTAGGACTGGTGGAACCCGATCAGTGCCAGAGTGTGCATCATTGGCGGTTTGGTGAAAGCTTCTGACAAGAAAATAACGTCTGGCGCTTCCGCGGCGAACTGTGCAAGCAGACGCTCCCAGAAGACCAGGGGCTTGGTGTGTGGATTGTCAACCCGGAATATCTTCACGCCGTGAGAAACCCAGAAGCGAAGCACCCGCAAGATCTCTTGGTACAAGCCCTCTGGGTCAGAATCGAAACTGAGCGGATAGATGTCTTGGTACTTCTTGGGTGGATTCTCCGCATAAGCGATTGTGCCATCAGGGCGATGAGCGAACCACTCCGGATGCTGGTCAACCCAAGGATGGTCTGGCGAGCACTGCAACGCCAGGTCAAGCGCTACTTCAAGCCCCAGAGAATTGGCCTTGGCCACCAAGGAATCGAAATCGGCCAATGTGCCCAAGTCGGGATGGATCGCGTCGTGTCCACCCAGCTCGGAGCCAATGGCGTAGGGCGAACCCGGGTCGGCGGCTTTAGCGTTGAGTGAGTTGTTACGACCCTTACGGAAAGTCTGGCCAATGGGATGGATCGGTGTCAGATACAGCACGTCGAAACCCATCTCGGCCACCCGGCCCAGGCTGGCCCCCAGAGTCTTGAAGTTGCCGCCAACCCATCCGGTTGTGGGTGTAAAGGTCGCCCCAACGGACCTGGGGAAAACCTCGTACCAAGATCCAACTAAAGCGCGCTCACGTTGGACAACCAGATGATAGGCCGCCGACTTAGTGACAAACTGCCTGATTGGGTTGGCTCGCAAATAGTCAAAAGCCCAACCTTCAGCACCGGCCGCCAGTCGTTCATCTGGGGATAGTTCACCATTGCGCATGGTTGCAGCCAGTCTTGTCAATCGCTGGCGCTGACGGCCCACCTTAGCCGCCTCTTCCAACAGCCGAGCCCCCATCTCAAGCATCAAATCAACGTCAATGCCAGCATTGACTTTGATGACCGCGTCGTGGTGCCAGGTGGCATAAGGATCAGACCAGCCTTCCACTTGGAAGGTCCATTGGCCTTGACTAGTTGGCGCCACCACCCCAACCCAGCGGGCTAAACCCGGGCTAGCCAACGTCATCGAGCGCCGCAAAACCTTGCCTTCGGCAGACTTCAGAACAGCGCTAGCCCCAACTGCGCCATGGCCTTCCATGAAGACCGAAGCCTCAATACGGAAACCCTCTCCGACCACGGCTTTGGCGGGCCAGCGCCCGCCCTCGCGCACCGGGGAAACGTCCACCACCTGAACGCGGCCAGTGCCAGCCGGGGCGGCTGGACGGGGAGTTTTAGCTAAAGGCGGCACCTGGGTAGAACTCACAAAGACAAACCTAGCGCGTCCAACTCCAATTGGCCGCAGGTCAGCCCCGAATTGGCAGCGCCTGGGTTCATCTGTGGGGCTCACACTGGTTCGGCTCTTTGGTTTTCCCGGTAGTCTCTCACCCGTGAAACTGATTCGCCGCTTCACCGTTAGAACCGTTCTGCCAGAACCGATTGCCCCCCTCAACCAGCTGGCCACCAATCTGCGCTGGTCCTGGCACCGCCCCACCCGCGACCTATTTGCCCAGATTGACCCCGAAACCTGGAGCCAAGTCCACGGCGATCCCGTGGCCTTGCTGGGTGCTCTGAGCCCCCAGCAGCTCCAAGCCATGGCTGCCGACCAGAGCTTCATTGACCAGGTCAACCAAGCAGCCGCTGACCTTAGGGTCTACATGACCGAGCCGCGTTGGTACCAGAACCAGACCAGCGAACGACCCAACATGGTGGCTTATTTCTCGCCTGAGTTTGGCTTGACGGCAGTATTGCCTCAGTACTCCGGGGGGTTGGGCATTTTGGCCGGTGACCACCTGAAATCGGCTTCCGACCTGGGAGTACCTCTGGTGGGGGTGGGTTTGCTTTACTCTTCGGGCTACTTCATGCAGGCTCTAACCAGGGACGGTTGGCAATCAGAGACCTACCCCGTGATTGACCCCGATGGCCTGCCTTTGTCTTTGCTCAGGGAGCGGGATGGGTCACCGGTGGTGGTGTCATTAGACCTGCCAGAAGACAGGCTCCTTAGAGCCCACATCTGGAAGGCTCAAGTTGGCCGGGTGCCACTGTTGCTGCTGGACTCAAGCGTGCCAGCCAATGACGACCAGGCCAGGGCGGTGACCGACCGGCTCTACGGTGGCGGCGGCGAACACCGCCTGCAACAAGAACTGCTCCTTGGAATGGGCGGCGTCAAAGCGTTACGGGCTTTCTCCCGGCTGACCGGAGCACCAACACCAGAGGTCTACCACACCAATGAAGGCCACGCTGGTTTCTTAGGTGTGGAGCGCATCAAGGAATACGTCGCAACCGGACTGGACTTCAACGAGGCACTAGAAGCCACCCGCGGTGCCACCATATTCACCACCCACACGCCAGTACCAGCCGGAATAGACCGTTTCGACATTGCCATGGTGGCCCGCTACTTTGACCAGGACCTAGCCAAAGATGGTCTGCCAGTCGAAAAAATCTTGGCCCTTGGCCGGGAGAGCTACCCCGGCGGCAACCCAGAGCGCTTCAACATGGCGGTGATGGGCTTACGGCTGGCCGGACGGTCAAATGGCGTATCGCTGCTCCACGGTAAAGTCTCACGCAAAATGTTCGCCCCACTTTGGCCAGGATTTGACGAAGATGAGGTGCCAATCACTTCGGTCACCAACGGCGTCCATTCGCCCACCTGGGTTGCCCAATCTTTTGCCCTTTTCGAAGGCATCGATACAGGTGAAGGCCTGGGACCGGCATCGGGCGAAGCCAGTTCAGCCCGATGGCTAGACCCCGCGTTAGTCACCGACCAACAGCTGTGGGAGATGCGCCGGGCTGCCCGCGCCCAAATGGTCACAGACGCCAGGCGGCGCTTGCGACAAAGTGAACTTGCCCGCGGCGTCAGCCCCGCCGAATTAGGATGGATTGACACCGCCCTCTCCCCGGACGTGTTGACCATTGGTTTTGCCCGCCGCGTGCCGACCTACAAGCGCCTGACTTTGATGCTGCGTGACCCCGACAGGCTTCGCCGGCTGCTGCTTGACCCAGCCCGGCCCATCCAGATTGTGATTGCCGGCAAAGCCCATCCCGCCGACGAACAGGGCAAATCGCTGATCCAAGAATTGGTGCGGTTCACCGACGACCCAGAGGTGCGCGGCAGAATCATTTTCCTGCCCAACTACGACATGGAGATGGCCTTAGCGCTGATCCCGGGCTGCGATGTTTGGCTGAACAACCCGCTGCGGCCGCTGGAAGCCTGCGGCACTAGCGGCATGAAGGCCGCCCTGAACGGCGCGCTCAATCTGTCTATCCTGGACGGCTGGTGGGATGAATGGTTTGACGGCTCAAACGGTTGGGCCATCCCCACGGCTGACGGCGTGAGCGACCCCGGCCGCCGCGACGACTTGGAGGCGGCTGCTCTCTATGACCTGATTGAACGCCAGGTGGCACCGCGTTTCTACAATCTAGATGAGCGCGGTTTGCCGGTCACTTGGCTGGAGATGGTCCGCCACACTTTGGCCAAGCTTGGACCAAAGGTGCAGGCCACTCGCATGGTGGCGGAATACGTTGAGCGGCTGTACAACCCGGCGGGTCGGCTTGGCCGCGAGTTGATGGCGCAGGGCGCTAAAGCCGCCAAGCAGCTGGGGGCCTGGAAGGCCGCCGTGCGCTCCAACTGGCACCAAGTCAAGGTAGAGCATGTGGAGTCAGGTGGGGTGAGCGAGGTGGTCCAAGTGGGCGACCTGCTGACTGTCACGGCTTATGTGTCGTTGGGGGCCTTGACACCCGATGACGTTGAGATCCAGGTTGTCTACGGCCGGGCCACTGAGGGAGACAATCTCAAGGCTGGCTATGCCTCCAGCGCTTTGCAGGTTACGCAGTCGGTCGATGCCGGCCGTTACGTCTTTTCCGGTGAGGTCGCCTTGGACTTGTCTGGGCCGTTCGGTTACACCGTGCGAGTTGTGCCGCGGCACAAGCTGCTTGTCACCCCGGCTGACCTTGGATTGGTGGCCTCAGCCACCAATTGACCCTGACAACCCACCGGGTAGATGTGGTTAAGTTGGACAATGAGCTTGAACCGCTATCCGGTTGATTCATCGGTCTTGTGGGCTGTGGCTCACGGCATGAGCCACGATCCGCACGCCGTGTTAGGCCCGCATCTGCATGACGGCGCCGTCACTATTCGCACGCTACGGCCCTTGGCCGACAAAGTGGCGGTTGTCACTCCAGATGCCAAGGTGCCGGCCAGCCACGAGCAAGACGGCGTCTGGGTGGCCGTCGTGGAAACCGATGAAGTGCCCGACTACCGCATTGAGACCAACTACGGCGGCCAGACCGAGCTAGCGGACGACCCATACAGGTTCTTGCCCTCATTAGGGGAATTGGATCTGCAGCTGATTCGCGAGGGCCGCCACGAAGAACTCTGGCGGGCCCTTGGTTCCCAGGTACGGTCTTACCCTTCGGTGATGGGCCAAGTTGATGGCACATCCTTCGCGGTTTGGGCGCCGGGGGCTCAGGCCGTCCGGGTAGTGGGAGATTTCAACTCCTGGACCTCTGGGGCCACTGCCATGCGTTCGCTGGGTAACTCTGGGGTGTGGGAGGTGTTTGTGCCTGGGGTTGGTCCAGGCACAAGGTACAAGTACGAAATCCAAACCCGTGAGGGCCACTGGATCCAAAAAGCCGACCCGTTGGCTCGATTCTGTGAGACTCCCCCAGCCACCGCCTCGGTGGTAACAGCCTCGTCTTACAAGTGGGGCGACCAAGCCTGGATGGACCAGCGGGCTAGCGTAGACCCGCATCAAGGCCCACTCAGCATCTATGAGGTCCACGCTGGTTCATGGAAAGAAGGCCTAACCTACCGCGATCTTGCTAAAGAACTGGTGCCTTACGTCACCGCCATGGGGTTCACGCATGTCGAGTTCATGCCTTTGGCTGAGCACCCCTACGCGCCTTCTTGGGGCTACCAAGTGACCGGCTACTACGCGCCAACCTCTCGCTTTGGTTCACCAGACGATCTGCGCTACTTGATAGACCAACTGCACCGGGCCGGCATCGGCGTAATCATGGACTGGGTGCCAGCCCACTTCCCGAAAGACGCCTTTGCCTTGGCTCGTTTCGATGGTTCGGCGCTATATGAACACCCCGACCCTAGGCGCGGTGAACACCCCGATTGGGGCACGTTGGTTTTTGACTATGGCCGGCTTGAAGTGCGTAACTTTTTGGTGGCTAATGCCTGCTACTGGCTGGAGGAGTTTCACGTTGATGCCTTGCGAGTGGACGCGGTGGCTTCAATGCTCTACTTGGATTATTCGCGTGAGGATGGTCAGTGGTCACCCAACGCTTACGGTGGCCGGGAAAACCTAGAAGCCATTGGTTTCTTGCAAGAAACCACCGCCACCACATACAAGCGATATCCCGGCATAATGATGATTGCCGAAGAGTCAACCGCTTGGCCCGGCGTGACGGCACCAACCAGTGGTGGTGGGCTAGGGTTTGGTTTGAAGTGGAACATGGGGTGGATGAACGACACCCTGCGCTACCTGCGCGAAGACCCAATCAACCGCCGCTTCCACCACGGTGAAATCACGTTCTCTTTAGTCTATGCTTTCTCCGAAAACTACGTCCTGCCTTTGTCCCATGATGAAGTGGTGCACGGCAAGGCCGCTTTGGCAAACAAGCTACCCGGTGACCGCTGGCAGAAAATGGCTGGCCTTAGGGCGTTGTTTGCCTACCAGTGGTCTCACCCAGGAAAACAGCTGTTGTTCATGGGCTCTGAGTTTGGCCAAGAAACCGAATGGGCCTCAGATCACAGCCTTGACTGGTGGCTGATGGACTACCAAGACCACGCCGGGGTGGCGGCCTGCGTTGGGCAACTAAACCAGCTTTACACCAAGCACAAGGCCTTGTGGGAACTAGACTCCGAGCCAGCCGGGTTCCAGTGGATTGAGGCCGACGACCACAACCACAATGTCCTGGCCTACCAACGCATCGCCAAGGACGGAACAGTCGTGGTAGCGGTGATCAACTTTGCCGGTTCCCCACATGAGGGCTACCGCCTAGCGTTGCCCAGTGGCGGTCGTTGGCTGGAAATCCTAAACACAGATGCCGAGGAATTTGGTGGCTCAGGGGTTGGCAACCTTGGTGCAGTCGAGGCCGAGGCGCTGCCGTGGCACGGTATGGCGCATTCCGCTTCGGTCCGGGTGCCCCCCTTGGGCGCCGTCTGGTTTACACCTGATACCGACCCGCCAGCCAAATAATCTCCGCTTCGGAGATACTCCCAAGAACAGGTAGGGTGGACTAAATGAGTTTCCTCGATGACGCCCTAGAGGCCATATCTCCAGCCCTAATCGAGGCTGCCAGCCCCGAACAACTGGATCAAATGCTAGACATGCAGTCGCTGACTTGGGGCGAACCAGTCAAACCAGACGCCAAACCCTGGCTAACCGAGGGTCTGGATTGGAGCCGCAGTTTTTTGGCGGTGGCTGATTCCCAACCAGTTGGTTTTGTCGCTGCCTGGGGTTTCAACGTGCCAGTGCCTGGCGGAAGGGTAGACACCGCCGGGCTAACCTGGGTGGGGGTTCACCCAGGCTATCGCCGCCGCGGGCTGCTGCGGGCGCTAATGGCAAAGCACTTCGAGGACACGTTGAGCCGTGGCGAACCGGTCTCAATGCTGTTTGCCAGCGAACCAGAGATCTATTCCCGCTTTGGCTATGGCGTTGCAGCTAGGTCCATATTCTTGACCCTGCCGCGCGGCGCCACCTTGCGAGAGGTGCCTGGTTCAGACCAAGTGGTCATCAAAATGGCCACGGCCACCTATGACAAACACGGCGCAGTGGTCCAGTCAATTATGGAACAAGCCGGTCAAGGGCCTATGGCCAGGCCAGGCTGGACCACGGTGCCCAACCAGGGTGAATTGCGCAATTTCTTCTACAACACCAATGAGCCTTACCCAAAGGAAGAAGTCACCCGCATAGCCCTGGCCTACACTGACGGCCAGCCAACTGGCTATGCCCTGTTTAAGCGCGACCACAAGTGGGTGGACTGGACACCCAGCGCCACGCTAACCATTCAGCAATTGGTGGCACTGGACCCGGCTAGCCACCATCGCCTCTGGTCAACGCTGATCAACATGGATTTGCAGGCCAAGGTGGCCGCCGGGCACAGACCGATTGATGATGAGGTTCTGGCTCTACTGGAGAACCCACGCCAAGCCGACGGCAAAACGGTCGATACGCTGCATGTGCGCATCTTGGATCTGCCCGCTGCGCTGGCGGCCCGCGGTTACGCGGTGCCAATCAATGTGGTGATGGACATAAGCGACCCCCAGTTCCCACAAAACGCCGGTCGCTGGCGCTTGATGGCCGGTCTAGAGCGCCAAACCGTTATTGTGCGCGATGCCGAAAGTACGGCTGACCTGGAGCTTTCGATTCGCGATTTGGGCGCCATCTACCTAGGTGGCCCGTCTCTGGCTTGGCTGGTTGGGGCCGGCGTAGTCAAAGAAAACACCCCCGGTGCGGCCATTGCAGTCAGTCAAGCCTTCAAATCGGCGATTGAACCGGCCACCCCCAACGACTGGTAGTGCTTCCCTTCAATCGAGCGGCCCTAGGCCAGTGGCGTGATGACTTCGGTCAGGGTGGCACCGGCTGGGCCCAGATCAATCCAATCCCCAGCAAAGCGCAGTTCGGCCCGGCCGGCAGTAGGCAATCCACCATGTAGTCGGGACAAGGCGTCAGGGCTGGATTCAATGCCCGCCAGCGCCCCAGCGGCCGCAGAAATGGTTGGCTCGTGGCCCACCACCAGCACACTGCGAGCGGTGGGGCTGACCCGGCACAAAAGATCAATTAGGTCGTCGGTCCAAGCCCGGTAGAGGTCATCTAAGATGTCGGCCACCAAGTGCCAATTGGCGTTGACCGCCACCAAGTCGTAGGTCTGGACCGTCCGTTTGGCTGAGCTGACCAAAGCCACATCTGGCATGAACCCCTGGTCAGCTAGGTCCCGGCCAACCGCCGCCGACTGAGCCCGGCCGCGTGGCGCTAAACCACGATCCCGGTCCAACCCCCAATCACCGCGTTCGGCTTTGGCGTGCCGCAGCAGCACCAGCGAACGCAACTCCAATTGGCTAACTGCCACTGGGAACCCCCAAGACTGCCTGGTCCAAGGTGTCTAACGGTAAAGCCCCAAGTCGCAGTGCCCGGTCATGGAAGCTCTTCAGCGTGAAGCCAGCCTGCCGTTCGGCCTTGGCCCGCAGTTCCTGCCAGTGCCGCATGCCAACCAAATAGCTAGGGGCTTGACCCGGCCAACCGAGGTAACGATCAAACTCGAAATCAACAAAGCTGATGTCCATGGCGACGTTCTCCCGCAAGAAGCGGTGAGCGTTGATCGGGTTCCAGGTTTCGCCTTCACCACCCCACTTCTTGGGGAAGGGCAGCCCCAAATGAACACCGATGTCTAGAGCCACCCGGGCGGCTCGCAAGCGCATGGCATCAAGCCAACCCATGCGGTGGCCTGGGTCTTGCATGTAACCAAGCTCTGCCATTAGAGCTTCGGCGTAAAGCGCCCAACCCTCACCGTGACCAGAGATCCAAATGCCCATGCGGCGCCAGCGATTCAGCTGGTCAGCCACATAGACCGACATGCCGCACTGCAAATGGTGGCCTGGTACCCCTTCGTGGTAGACCGTGGTCCGTTCACGCCAATCGTGGAATTGGTCCACTCCTGGCGGCACCGACCACCACATGGTGCCAGGACGTGAGAAATCCTCAGTGGGTGGGGTGTAGTAGATGCCCCCACTAGCGCTGGGCGCGATTTTGCCAACCAATTGCCGAAGCGGTTCAGGCAAGTCGAAATGAGTGCCATCAAGCACGGCCACCGCTTCGGTAGCCAACTCATTCATGTATTTGGCTAGAGCGGGCTTGCCTTCAATTAGGTAGCGTGGATCGGCGTCTAGATTCTGGTATGCCTGAGACACGGTGGTCCCCGGGCCGTAAAGCTGCTGGGCAATCTTGTCTTGCTCGGCCACGATCTCTTCCAACCGCTCCAAACCCCACAGGTAGGTCTGGTCCAAATCCAGTTGGCTACCCATGAAGCTGCGCGAGAGCAGCTGGTACCGCTCCCGGCCCGCACCATCGGCCTCAGGAGCGACCGGCGCCAGCTGTTTGGCCAAGAAACTAGCCAGTTCGCCGTAGGCCTGTTGAGCCTGGGCCAAGGCGACTTGAAGATCCTGCGCCAAGCAGGCTGGCACCTGGCCAACCCCTTGGGTCACCAGCTTGGCCAATGACCCCTGATCACTGGCCAATTGGCTGGATTGGTCAATACCGATCTGTACCTGCCTGACCGCCGGCATTCGAGAAGTTCTCAGTCCAAGCTCCAAGGATCGCTGGTAAGAGGCCAAAGACTCAGGAATGGCCGCCAACCGGCGGGCTATGACAGCCCAATCCTCTTCGGTTCTTGTCGGCATCAGATCAAAAACATCGCGAATGGTCTGGATTGGGCTGGTGATGTTGTTCAAGTTGCGGACGTATTCGCCAGCCTGGTGCAGTTCTAGTTCCACCCCCAGGCATTCGTGCAAAGCTGCTTGGGTGGCCTGGTCGGTGGCGTCTTCAGGAGCCACCTTGCCCAGGTCAAGCAAGGTCTGGCGAGCCAAACTGGCACGCTGAGCTCCGGCATCGGGCGAAAAATCATCTAAGGCGGCATCAAGCCCCTTCACGCCAACCTCCGTGGCAAAGATTGGGCTGAGGGCCACTAGGTTGTCGAAGTACTGATCTGCCAGCTGATCAACGGGAGTGGGTTGCCGGGCGGCGCTGCGGTTTGCCATGTTCCAAATCTAACCCATGATCAGGCAGTTTGATCCCGTGCCCAGTCAGCGAATTCGCGTCCCCGGCGAAGTTATGGACACTTAGGCCAGTTCCACAAGGTCAAGGAAACTGTCTTGCCAGAAGTCCTCATCGGCATCGGGCAACAACAAAACGCGCTCTGGGCTGAGGGCTTTGACGGCCGCCACATCGTGAGTCACCAGCACAACTGCGCCCTTGTACTTGGCAATGGCGGTCAAGACCTCTTTGCGGCTGACTGGGTCAAGGTTGTTGGTCGGCTCATCAAGCAGCAGCAAATTGGCGGCGCTGGCCACCAGCAGCGCCAGGGCCAGCCGGGTTTTCTCCCCTCCAGACAGCACCTTGGAGGGTTTGAAGACGTCATCACCAGAAAAGCCGAATGATCCCAGAGTGTTGCGCACCTCTGACTCCAACATGTCTGGGGCAGCGCTGGCCATGTTCTCTAAGACAGTACGGCTCAGGTCAAGGGTTTCATGTTCCTGCGCGTAGTAGCCAAGCTTGAGGCCATGACCTGGGGTTATGGTGCCTGTATCGGGCTGTTCTAGGCCTGCCAGCAGGCGCAGTAAGGTGGTCTTACCGGCTCCATTTAGGCCTAGTACAACTACCTTTGAGCCCCGGTCAATGGCCAAATCAACGTCCATGAAGACCTCAAGCGAGCCGTAGGACTTTGACAGACCCTGGGCCTGGAGCGGCGTTTTACCGCTGGGCGCGGGCTTGGGTAGACGCAGTTTGGCCGCTTTTTGTTTGGGAGCCTCCGTCTGAGTCTTAGCCAGTAGCTGCTCAGCCCGTTTGGCCATGTTCTGAGCCGCCACAGCTTTGGTGGCTTTGGCTCGCATCTTGTCGGCTTGCTTCATTAGTGCTTGGGCCTTTTGTTCGGCATTGGCGCGCTCCCGGCGGCGGCGGCGTTCGTCCACCTCGCGCTGTACTAGATAGGCGGTCCAACCCAGGTTGTACTGATCCAGCTGCCGCCGTGTGGCATCCAGGTGCATCACCTTGTTGACCGACTTTTCCAACAAGTCTGCGTTGTGTGACACCACCAAAAGGCCACCGCCGTAGCTCTTCAGAAAGTCGCGCAGCCAGGCGATTGAATCCATGTCCAGGTGATTGGTTGGCTCATCAAGCAGCAGCACGTCGCCGTTGCCAAACAAGATGCGAGCCAGTTCGACCCGGCGGCGCTGGCCACCAGACAAGGTGGCCAGATGCTGAGCCAAGGTCCTTTGGTCCAGCCCAAGATTGGCGGCTATCCTGGCGGCTTCTCCTTTGGCGCTGTAGCCCCCAGCCGCCAAATAGCGGTCTTCCCACCTAGCGAAGGCTTCAATGCCCCGGCTGATTTGGTTCTGGTCAGATGACTCCATGTCAGCCTGGGCCTTTTGCATCTTTTGGCTGATTGTGTCAAGGTCGCGGGCGGCCAGAATTCTATCGATGGCCGTCTGAGACGAGGCGCTGCTAGCTGTGTCTTGTGGCAGGTACCCCACCGTGCCAATGGTGCTGACCACCCCTCTGGCCGGCAGCGCCTGTTTGGCCAGGACCTTGAGCAGGGTGGTTTTGCCAGCGCCGTTGCGCCCAACCAATCCAATCTTGTCGCCCTGGCCAACCTTGAAACTGGCGTGGGCCAGCAGTAGCTCGGCCCCCGCCCTTAGTTCCAGGTCAACAGCAGCAATCACAGGCGGCCATTCTAGAGGTCGAACCAGCCCCACCAAACCGAGCCCCACTAGATCCAGAAAGGCAGGGTTTGCACATATGGCGAGGCGCAGGGTGGTCGGCGCTGGATGGTGGCAGAAATGGTTGGTGCCAGGCTGGTGCAGCGCTAGGGACGATAGTCCTAGTGAATGCTAGGAGGGTCCTGAACACTGGCCAATTAGACCGTGACGTGGGTTGCTACGACATCCTGTTTGGCCGCGTGCCGGTTTGTAGTTTGCCCCGCGCCCAAATGAGGAGGGTTCTTTCAATGTTGAAGAAGCGTAGAGCGCCGATAGTGGCTGCCGTGGCGGTGGTGTCGTTTCTGCTGGCTGATGGGCTTGCGGTGGCTTCCTCTGGGTCTCTTTCCCCGATTAGTGACCTGACTTGGATGAGGCCAGCGGCACCTGTGACTGAGGCAGCTGAGGCAGAAACGTTTGAGCGGGTGGATGCCTTGTCGGCCGGTGTGGCTGCTAGAGCATTGGGCGCGCCGGTTGAGGATTTGTCGTCACGGACTGAAGTTTCCCGGTTGTTCGCCCAACCAGATGGTTCCTGGCAGATGGAGATGAATAACGAGCCAGTCCGCGCACTTGATGATGACGGCGTGTGGCGTGATCTGGATGACACGCTTGTGAAGGCCTCTGACGGGCTGGTTGAACCGAAGGTTTCCACCGATCATGTGAAACTGTCGGCTGGTGGTGTGTTACAACGTGGCGCTGTCTCACAGGTGTTGGCGTCATTGGAAGGCGAGGACTCGACGGGCCAGCCGGTCAGCTTGGTGCTGGGCTGGGAAGGATCGTTGCCTGCTCCGCAACTGAAGGGCAACACGGCAGTCTATGCGGGTGTGGCTGAGGTTGGCGCTACCAAGACTGTTGATGAGGCCAAGGCGGCTGGTGAGGTGAAGAAAACCCAACCTGTGGTGGTAGGTGATGTCGAGGTCCGGGTAGCTCATGGCGTGGTG
>Ga0082212_10007940_pt1 | contig 13944 bp, 11 predicted proteins | sample TergutNt197P3_FD_71548 | JGI IMG/M metagenome (GOLD analysis project Ga0082212, IMG submission 71548) | Neocapritermes taracua P3 segment gut microbial communities from Petit-Saut dam, French Guiana - Nt197 P3 | ecosystem: Host-associated > Arthropoda: Insects > Digestive system > Gut ... | reverse complement strand
GTTGCTTCTGCATTAATATATCATGTAGCAAAAAAAATTGTTCAAATAATTTATTGGGGCGATATTCCTGCATTTTCACCGATGAAAACGATGAATTTTTTATCCTACAAAGTGTTTGAATACTATAAAAATACAGGCATCAATATTATCGATATTGGTCCATCCTCCGAAAACGGGGTTCCTAATTTTGGATTATGTGAATTTAAAGAATCAATCGGGTGCTCTGTTATGCCCAAATTTTCATTTGAAAAGCAATTGGCTTAAAATTGATTATATTAGTGTTATATGTACAAAAATTCAATAATTATTAATACAGGGAGAAAATTAAGACTGAATAAAATGATTCGTTTTATTCGTTCTTTATTCTATTACAGGGGGTTAATGTGGGGAAAAATAACTTCAATCAAGGATATTCTGGCAGGCGGTTTTCAGAATGTAGAATTATTATACCGTAACAATGTCCGTTTGTGTTATGCCCATCCTGTCTATCATGATGGTTTAGCTAAGAAATCGGAATTAATTGAAGGAATGGATTACATTCAATACGCCGTAAGTATTAAAAATGCGATTGTGTATGGAGATTCAAACCAGATAACATTGGCACGTAATAAAGTTTTGTTTGATATGCCTTCTTATAATACATCAAATCGATTCAGATACAGCAGTTCTAAGATACTGGCAGTCAAAGGAAATAATATTTTCTATTGGAAAGGCATAACACTGACAATGGAAAAAGCAATATGGATGGGCGGTGTTTTTACATCGAATTACTACCATTTGACTTTTGAATTCATCAATAAATTTCTCTATTTGAACAAATTAGATATTCCTTTAGATTTCCCTGTATTGGTTGATCAGGTTTGTTTGGATTTTCCTCAATACAAAGAATTAATAAATATTGCTAATTATAAAGGGTATCCAATAATAGGCGTTAATCGGCGAAACAGGGTTAAAATTAATGAATTGATCTATATCAATTGCCCTCATTTTCTTCCGCCTAATCTCAAAACAGGTGAGCATCGTACAGAAGATTTACAGTTTAATGTCAATGCATTACGTGATTTGAGGAATTATCTTCTGCCTTATTCTTCTCATCGGGAATTTCCGAAAAGAATCTTTATGTCTCGAAAAACTGCAAGTAGTCGAAAAAGTTTCAACGAAGATGCAGTTATACAATTACTGTCGGAATTTGGATTTGAAGTAATTGTAGCTGACACCTTGTCTATTGCAGATCAAATAAGTCTTTTTAATCAAGCAGAATGGATTATCGGAGGAACAGGCGCGGCTTTTACCAATCTACTTTATTGCAGAAATACAACTAAAGTGATTCTTTTTATCAGAGCCCGTCACCTTTATTCCGCTTTTTCAACGATTGCATCCGCTTTGGGTATTTCTTTACTTCATTTAACGGAAGAAGATACAAATAAACATATCGTACGAGAGGATATTCATTCTTCATTTGAAATAGACTTGTCGTATTTGAAGAAAAAATTAATTGAATTGGGGTTATGATAACGTTAATATGAATTAAAAATGATACCTTTTCTTGATTTACAAAAAATAAATGCGCAATATGCTGCCGAGTTAAAACAGGCTGCGTCAGAGGTCATTGATATAGGGTGGTTTTTGCAGGGCGAGCAAGTGAAAAAATTTGAACAGCAGTTGTGCGAATACTGCGATGTAAAACATACCATCACATGTGCCAATGGATTAGACGCTTTACGTTTGATTCTAAAAGCATACATTGAGTCAGGCGTTATGCAGGAAGGCGATGAGGTTATTGTGCCTGCCAATACATTTATTGCATCAATCCTTGCCATTACCGACAATCGTTTAAAACCGGTATTGGTAGAGCCGGATATCCAAACTTACAACTTAGATATTTCATTGATAGAGAGTGCTATTACACCTAAGACGAAAGCAATCATGGTGGTACATCTGTACGGTAGAACTTGTTGGTCGGAGGAGTTGGTTTCTATTGCTCAAAATTATCATTTGAAAATCATTGAAGACAATGCACAAGCTATCGGAGCATACTATTATAATGCTAACGGAACAAGTCGGCGAACAGGTAATCTGGGCGATGCGGCAGGCAACAGTTTCTACCCTGGCAAAAATCTGGGCGCTTTGGGCGATAGCGGAGCGGTTACTACCAACAACGATGAGTTGGCTGCTACCATTCGTGCATTGGCCAATTATGGATCCAATATAAAGTATGTATGTAAATACCAAGGTTTAAACAGCCGTATGGATGAAATACAGGCAGCATTTCTATCTGTCAAACTCAAATATTTAGATGCCGAAAACGAAATACGCCGCAAAATCGCTAACCGTTATGTAGAACAGATTCACAATAAAAAAATTATCTTGCCATTGTTGCCTGAAAATCCATACGAGCATGTTCATCATCTGTTTGTCATCAGAACAAAAGAACGTGATTTATTGCAAAAATACTTGCACGAAAACGGCGTTCAAACGTTGATTCATTATCCTGTCCCGCCTCATAAGCAACAAGCATACAGAGAATGGAATGATTTATATTTCCCCATTACAGAAACCATTCACAACGAAGTATTAAGCCTTCCCATAAGTCCGGTCATGACGGAAGAAGAAGTTGGCATAGTAATAGACTTGTTAAACAAATATTAGAAAAACATGAATTTATCCGGTTCAAATTCAATTGATTTATCCATTATAGTCCCATGCTATAATGAAGAAGCTACGCTTCTTTTATTTCATTCGGAAATATATAAAATAACTTCTTCACTTACTGAAACAGGAGTTTTGGAATCATACGAATTTGTTTTTGTGGATGATGGTTCAAAGGATTCGACGGCTTCCATTTTACGTAACCTTGCAAGTCGGGATGATCATGTAAGGTATATTATCTTATCGCGAAATTTCGGAAAAGAAGCCGCCATATTTGCTGGTTTGCAAACAGTATCCGGTAAGTACGCTGTTATCATGGATGCAGATTTGCAAGACCCGCCAACGCTTATCCCTCAAACGCTTGAGGCTGTTCGTTCCGGAGAGTTCGATTGTGCCGGAACACGCCGAGTCACCCGCAAAGGCGAACCTCCTATCCGCTCTTTCTTTGCGCGTAAATTTTATCATTTTATGGCTAAATTAAGTGATATTGAAGTAGTCGACGGCGCAAGAGATTTTCGGCTGATGAACCGCATGTATATTGATGCCATCCTTTCATTACGTGAAAGAAACCGTTTTTCCAAAGGCATTTTCCCATGGGTCGGTTTCAGAATGAAATGGTTTGAATATGAAAACATAAACCGGGTAGCAGGAGAAACCAAATGGTCATTTTGGAAATTATTTTTGTATTCGTTAGACGGGATCACAGCATTTTCGTCTAAACCGCTTGCACTTGCTTCGATCAGTGGATTGATTGCTTTTTTAATTTCGATAATTCTCATTTGCTTTATTGTAATACGTAGAATTGTTTGGGGCGATCCGGTTGCCGGTTGGGCATCTACTATTTGTATTATTTTATTGGTAAGTGGAATCCAACTTTTCACTATTGGCATTTTAGGCCAGTATCTTGCCAAAACTTACACTGAAGTGAAGCAACGACCTCACTATATTGTACGTGAACAAAATTAATCGAATAAATGTAGAATGTGCAAACAAAAAATCAACGAAAATGAAATCGAATAGTTATTATTTCAGTGTTGAAGCTAAAATAGTGTATTGCATTATTTTAACAGTCTTTGTCATCTACTTTCTTCCGTTTGTTGTGTTCGGAACAAATTCCTTTGTAACAGTACATGATAACCTGGATCAAATTATTCCATATTATAAAATGTATCATGACAAAGGACTTTTTTTAAAATTTGATGCGCCGACATTTGGCTTTTCTGAAATGTCAACCCTCCATTTCGGTTTTGTAAATTTTTCAATTACATCACTGCTTTACAGTTTTTTAGATGATTTTGTAGCATATACGGCAATCTATTATCTTTCTGTTTTGCTTGGTTTTTTTGCCATGTACTTTTTGATAAAAAAACTTACTCCCAATCTTAATCAATCCGTATCCATTCTGGTAGCAACCTGTTATGCAATTTTACCGGTATGTTCCCACTGGAGTATCGCAGTTAATTCAATACCGCTCATAGTATATGTTTTCATTTATTTTGCAACAAAAACAAAATTTTCCCCCAAAGTATTACTGGTTTTGTTTTATCCTGCAATCTCATTATTTACTATTACGGGTATCTTTATAACAGGCTTTTGGCTGATAGGTCTAATCATTTACCGGATTAAAAACAAACATCTGAATATTAATCTTTTGCTTGGTTTTTTGATGCTTTGCGCAGGATATATTTTGGTTGACTTACGACTTTTTTATGTGATGTTCATATTAAAGACAACGCTCAATCGAACAATTTATACAATGCATCCTTCCGAATTTGCTTTACAGATAAAGGCGTTTTTTTACTTTCTAAAATATTACAGTGTATATGGTTATTACCATGCCGCTGCATGTCAAAAAACAATCATTATACCGGTAGCGCTCATTGTTTCTTTCTTTGTGTTAAGAAAGATAATTATCAAGGCTAATGCTCAACAGGGGAAATTATTCACAAAAATTAAAACTGCGTTGAAAGGGATGAACAACCTTTCCATTGTTTTATTAGCGCTTGTAGCATGTATTTTTGTTATCAACTGTATTGCCGCTCTGTACGATTCCGGATTAGTGGATAGTGTAATCACAAAGTATATTCCTGTTTTAAGAGGCTTTAATTGGGGCAGGGTATGGATTTTCAACAATATTTTATGGTATTTTGTTTTTGCTTTTTGTTTGCAGCTTATTTTGGATTTTAATTTTAACTCACTGAATTTAAAATTTTTAAGACTTAAAAATAAAACAAAAACAAACCTGTCTGTTTCTCACTTTATTGTTTTTGTTATTGTTGTTTTGCAAATTGGATCTATCTCGTTAACTCCACACAAATACAATGATCAAGCTAAAACATGGCTGAATGAATTGTTCGTTAAAACAGGTATTGTCCATAAGATTAAGCCGGATAAAAATCTCGATATGTTAGTATCCTATAAAGAATTTTTCGCCAAAGATTTTTTTGAAGAAATTAAAAAAGACATCGCTTATACCGATGAGCGGGTCGTTGCCTTTGGATTTCATCCGAGCGTATTGATGTATAATGGATTTAGTTGCATTGATGGCTACAACAATTCTTATCCATTGAGTTACATGCAACTTTTTCGCACATTGATTGCACCTGAACTCCAAATAAATGGGCAGTCAAGGGAGTATTACGATATGTGGGGAGGTAGAATGTATCTGTATAACGAAGCCATTGATGTTCAACCTACGCATAGAAAAAATAATTCTCCGGTAGATCTTAATATAGATATGAATGTATTTAAACGTGATTTCAATGGACAGTATGTTATTTCTAACGTTGAAATATCCAATAGCGAGAAGCTGGGTTTAATGCTGGTAAACAGATACAGTTGTGAAAACAGTATTTATGAAATATATTTATATAAAAATTAAGTATTTACATGTGTTTCAACTGTAGTTAAAGACAAAAGTGCTTACAACGCTAAAGATTGAACTAAAAAATGGATAAAAGTAAATTGGTATGGATTGACGCGCTGAGAGTATTGGCAACTTTTGGTGTCATAATGATTCATGTATCCTACCCGATAGTATACCAATATGGTCGCATTTCAAGTTATGATTGGTTTACAGCAAATATGTACGATAGTTTGGCACGGTTTTGCGTCCCCATATTTTTAATGGTATCCGGTGCATTAATTTTACCTAAAACATACGACAACATGGGTGTATACCTAAAAAAAAGAGTAATAAGAATAATATATCCATTTTTATTTTGGAGTATCATTTATATAATAAAAGAAGGATGGCTGGCATTTCAAAATGGAGCGTATATGACTGTTAACGAATTGTTTATATTTATTTTTGAGAAATTGAAGAACGGTGCAAGTTTTCATCTGTGGTATGTATATATGATTATTGGTCTTTATTTGTTTTTTCCTGTTATCGGAAGATGGATAAACAATAGCAACAAATATGAAATAAGATACTTTCTCGGTATTTGGTTGATAGCAACGCTTGCCGGTGCGCCATTGATAAAGAATGTTTTTCCCAACCTGAATATGATTTATTTTTCAGGCTATATCGGATATCCTGTTTTGGGGTATTACCTGAATCGAGAAACGACTTTTATTTTTGTCAGTAAAAAAGTAAATTGTTTATTGTTGATTTTAGCCGGCATAGCAATAACAATTTTCGGCAATTTTTTCGCTACTAAATTTATTGGAGATTTTAATGACGATATTTTTAATAATTATTTAAGACCCAATGTGATATTTGTATCTGTAGGAATATTCATGCTGTTCAGGAATTTTATAAAATTCGATTCCGGCACACATCCTGTTATTCTTTTTTTCAGTAAATACAGTTATGGAACCTATTTGGTTCATATGTTGGTATTATGGGGATTATCTCTCGCGGGTTTTTCTTATGCGTTCATTAATCCTCTTATTGGAATTCCTGTACTATGTCTGTTGTGTTTGATTATTTCAACTGTAATTATATGGATAGTGAATAAGTTGCCATTTGGAAAATACATATCAGGATGATTGCGATGTTTTTTTGTTTTGCGGAATTGGTGTGAATAAATAGAAAATTAAGGAATAAAAGTTTTTAAAAATAAGAGGAAATGGCTGAACAGGTTAATTTTGATAATAATAATGAACCTTTGGTTTCAGTGTTTGTACCTTCATATAATCATGAAGCCTATATCGAAGAATGTATTTTAAGTATTATCAATCAAACGTATAAAAATATTGAATTGATTGTTATTGATGACGGTTCTACGGATCATTCCCGTGAAATCCTACAAGGACTGCAAAAACAATACGGTTTTATATTGGAATTTCAAGAGAATCAAGGTTTGTCGAAAATATTAAACCGGATAATCCGGCAATTAGCGCATGGAAAATACATTACAGGATCGGCATCTGACGATTTCCTGATGACGGATAAAATTGAGCGGCAAGTCAACTATATGGAATCAGATCCTGAATGTTCTCTCGTTTTTGGCAAAGTTCACATGGTCGATAACAACAGTCAAATTATCGAAGGACTAACCGTTATTGATCCGGTTAAAGATCCTGTAAAAAGCGTACAATTTGACAGTCTAATTGAAAGTAATTGTATTCCTGCCGCTTCAATTATGTATCGAAAAGATATGTGGGAACAATGTGGCGGATATGACGAAAACTCTATCATCGAAGATTGGGCGTTATGGTTAGAATTTGCTTATTCCGGTAAAATTGTCTATTTGGACGAATATTTTGCTTTTTACCGCTGGCATGGCGCCAATATGACTGTCCATACGCTGAAAATGTATACCGCAGCCTGGAAAATTGTTCATAGTTGGAAAGACAGAATGTCTCCGGAGTTGTCAAAAAAAGTATTAGCCCGGCGAGACGCTATTACCTTTGCCGTATTGTCAAGAAAATATAAAAAAGAATCACTCAAGTATTTGCGGTTAAATCATACATACTGGGATGGTTTCATTTTGAAAAATTACTTCAAAGGGTTGATAAAATTGATTTTTTGCTGGAATAATAACGGCGTCTGGCAATAAAGTAGGATAAGTAATCATTCGTATCATTATCGTATCAAATCGTATTATAGTAAAAAATCGTATATTTGCGTTTGGTAAATTATTAAATCATAAAATTGAAATAATTAACACAACATGAACATAAAAGAGTTGCCTGAAACAGAAAGTCAAACCGTAGAATTTAAAACTTCATTTAGTGATGAAGTGATAATTTCGTTAGTTGCGTTTTCCAACGCAACTGGTGGCTCTGTATTTGTAGGTATTGCCGACAATGGAGATGTAAATGGAGTGTCTATCGGCAAGGAAACCATAGCAAATTGGATTACCGACATCAGGAATAAAACAGCTCCAATAATTATTCCCCACATTGAAACACTTGAAATTAATGATAAAACAGTCGTGATTTTCAAAGTATTTGAATACCCGATAAAACCTGTCTCAATAAAAGGGCGTTATTACAAACGAACAAAAAATACTAATCAACTATTAACTACCACAGAAGTTGTCAACCTGCATTTGCAGTCAATTAATTCAAGTTGGGATGCTTATCCTGATCCTTTGCACACTTTAGAGGACATTTCTTTAGAAAAGGTGCAGGCCGCTATAGAAAGAATGCGTGAAAATGATCTGACTATCACCGAGTCACCCCTTTCTTTTTTGCTTAAATTCAATCTATTGCGTGATGATCGACCAACTAATGCAGCCTATTTATTGTTTAAGAACAATCATTCATTTTTAACTACAATAGAATTAGGTCGTTTTCAAGACAATATTTCCATTAAGGATTCAGCAAGAACGCAATCGGATATTATTATGCAAGTTAATGAAGTGATTGAATTTGTTAAAAAGCATATCAATTTAGAGATTATTATTTCAGGTAAAGCGCAAAACACCCAAAAATGGCAATACCCACTTGAGGCAATCCGTGAAATAGTTTTGAATATGATTATTCATCGCGATTACAGAAGCTCAGCAGATTCGATTGTGAAAATTTTCAACAATAAAATAGAATTTTTCAATCCCGGAAATTTACCGCAGGATATAACTGTCGAAGATTTGTTATCAAACAATTATAAATCCAATCCACGTAACAAATCTGTTGCCGATTTTTTCAAAAATTTGGGATTAATAGAAAAATACGGTTCCGGCATTGTGAGAATCATCAGTTATTTAAAAGAAGCCAATCTGCCTGAACCAAAATTTAGTAATATTTCGGGAGGTTTTCAAGTAACGCTGTTTTCGTCAGAAAATTTGTTAATAGAAGAGACTGATAATGTCACCGATAGGATTGACAATGTCACCGATGTCACCGATAGGATTGACAATGTCACCGATAATGTCACCGATGTCACCGATAGGATTGACAATGTCACCGATAATGTCACCGATAGAATAATAAAAATTTTAAGTCTTATCAGGGACAATAAACAGATAACTGTTTCAGAAATTGCCAGGCGTTTAGAAGTTACAAAAAGGACTATTTTGCGAGACATTGAAAAAATGAAAAACAGTAATTCTATTGAAAGAGTTGGTTCTGAAAAAGGCGGATATTGGATCATTAAAAAACTGAACGGACGAGGGTAAAAAAGAAAAAAACAGTTTTGTATGAAAGACGATATTTCTACACCTTCGGAAAATAACAAGCGTATTGCAAAAAATACACTATTTCTCTATATCCGTATGTTATTTATGCTGGGAGTAAGTTTATTTACTTCCCGTATTATAATAGCAGTTTTAGGCATAGATGATTATGGAACTTATGGCGTAGTTGGCGGCGTAGTAGTCATGTTTAGTTTTTTAAATGATTCGTTAGCAGGCGGGACGCAACGGTTTTTAACATTCGAACTGGGCAAAAACGATTTTGTAAAACTCAAAAAAACGTTTGCTGCAGCGCTGAATATTCATATTCTGTTAGCCGTTATTATTTTTATTTTAGCCGAAACAATCGGATTATGGTTTGTAATAAACAAAATCAATATTCCCATTGGCCGGGAAAATGCTGCAATGTGGGTGTATCAGTTTTCGATACTTTCCGCCTGTTTATCCATCATCCAAGTCCCATACAATATAAGTATTATTGCACACGAACGCATGAATATCTTTGCCTACGTTAGTATTGTTGATGTACTGTTGAAATTATTGATTGTTTATTTATTATCCGTTTCAGGTTACGATAAATTAATTACTTACGCAGTCTTGTATTTTGTGGTAAATATTATAATCATAGTCATTTATCATATTTATTGCAGAAAACAATTTAACGAATGTCGTTTTGGATTATACTATGACAAATCGTTATATACATCTATGTTAAGTTATACCGGCTGGAATCTAATGGGGTGCGGCGCTGTAATGGGCGCTACACAAGGTGTAAATATCTTGTTAAATCTATTTTTTAATACGGCAGTAAATGCAGCCCGGAGTCTTGCTGTGCAAGTAAACAATGCCATATCGCGTTTTGTAAATAATTTCCAAACAGCGGTTACTCCACAAATCATCAAATATTATGCAGGCGAAAAAATACCGGAATTGCATACGCTATTATTTCATAATTCGAAATTTTCTTTCAGTATTATGTGGATTTTATCCCTTCCTCTCTTTTTGAAATTAGATATCGTACTTCATATCTGGTTGACAGAAACGCCTGAATATACTGCAATATTTTGCCGTCTTATTTTGCTGCAATCATTGATATACTGTATGCAACGGCCGTTTGTAATGGCTTGCCATGCTGTTGGAAAAATGCGTATATTTCAATTGGCAGCAGCGCCGGTTTTATTATTGATTCTCCCATTGTCTTATTTATTTTTAAAATTGGGATTTCCGGCATACGTGCCGTTTATCATTTATATATTAACAACAGGCATCGAATTTATTGTTGAATTATTTTTATGCAAAGCTTGGATTAATTTATCTATTATAAAATTTCTAAATGCTGTCATTCGTCCGGTATTTATCGTTATATTTACCTCCTTTCCATTGCCTTTCTTCTTGACGAGTGTATTAGATGATTCTTACCTGTCTCTTTTTATCGTTTGCGGCCTTTCAATACTCAATTCAATATTGTCCATCTATTTTTTCGCTTTAGATAAAGCGTTACGCAACAAATTACTGAATAGCATAAGAGCAAAAATATTACTGAGATAATGATAGATTAATATTTATAAATTGTATTTTTGTATTCATAAACAAAGATAAAAATTATATATCAAATGAAAAACGTGATTAAAAAGTATGTGAAAATATTTCGACGCTACTGGTTCGAAGATATTAGGGATGATATACAAAATAAGCTTAGACCGTACTTCAAACACAGAAATAATGATGAGTATGAAAATAAGAGAATGCTTGACGATCCTGTTTATCTGGATAGGTACGGATATAAAGTTTACTCCGAAGCCGATGAGGACGGAATAATAGCGGAAATTTTTAAGCGGATTGGTGTTACGAACAAAAAGTTTGTGGATTTTGGCGCGGGTAATGGTCTTTGCTCAAACTCTCATTTTTTATTACACCAGGGATGGGGCGGTATTTGGATTGAAGGAAGCAAACAGCAGTGTGAAAATATAAGAAAAAGATTTTCTTTTCCGATACAGCAAAAACGTTTAAGTGTTATTAATGCTTTTATAACAAAAGACAATATAAACGATCTAATTGGATGTGGCGACAATGCGCTCAACGGAGAAATAGATTTTTTGAGCATAGATATTGATGGAAATGATTACTGGATTTGGAAATCAATAACCTGTATTTGTCCACGGGTAGTTATGATTGAATATAACGCGAAATTTCCTCCGACATTTGAATGGATAATGGAATATGATGAAAATCATTTATGGGATATGAGTGATGAGCATGGCGCTTCATTGAAAGCGTTTGAATTGTTAGGACGGGAACTTGGTTATCAACTCGTAGGAACAAGCACTAATGGAGTGAATGCGTTTTTTGTTAAAAAAGATTTAACAGCAAATCTTTTTCCTAATCCTGCTACGGCTGAAAATTTATATCATTCATGGAAAGGAATGGGTATAATTAATTATGTAAGTGGACACCCTTCAAAAAAATACATAGGAAAATAAAAAAGATAGCATTTGGTCGAATGAATGGAGGTAACAGACAGAGGACAGCACACTATAAAAACGATAAATTATATGGGAACATTACGTAAAATATTGAAAAAATACAGGGATTGCAAATCTAAACGTCTGTTATCTGAAATAATTATTAATAAGCCGACAGTAGCTTATCCGAGTTTTCTGATAAATAATGTAGATCGTTTAAAAAGGTTGAAACAAGTTGATGATTTTTCATTGGATTATTTAGACGTAGAATGGGTTTGTCGTATCGAAGGTTTAGAATTTTCAATCAACAGTGCAGAAGAATTGTTGATATTAGAAGAAGTATTTATTAATGGAATTTACAATGTAGAGGTTAATCATCCATTTACTTTTATTGATATTGGTATGAATGTGGGGATTACCTCATTATTTTTTGCAAAAAAACCTGAATGTAAGAAAATTGTGGCATTTGAACCTTTTCAACCAACGTTATCTTTTGCAAGAAAAAATTTGGAAAAAAACATAATTTCAAAAAAAATTCAGGTAAATGAAGTAGGACTTGGTTATCCTTCACGCACTTTGAAAATTAATTATTCGGAAGAATCAAAAGGAAGCGTCGGAATTAATGGAGTTGCTTCGTATCTTGGAGGGAAAAAAGACATTCGAGAGGAACAGTTACCTGTTATAGATGTATTTGAAGCGCTAAAAGATATTGTTGATGAGAAAATTATTCTCAAAATTGACTGTGAAGGAAGTGAATATGAAATATTGGAAAGATTAAATGATACAGGTCTGCTACCTCGTTTTGATGTAATCATGATTGAGTGGCATATCAAAGGGCCTGCTCCTTTACAAAAAATATTATATGAGAATAATTTTGAAATACTGTCAATGGGAAAACACAATTTGAATATCGGAATGTTGTATGCGTTTAAAAAATAATTAAAAATGAAAGTTCTATTTGTTTTTAACGAGTTAGAAGATAATAACAAATATATTTCCACACTGAAAGATGCTTTAATAGCAGAGGGTATGGATACAACATGTAGTGTTTCTGATTTTTGGAACAACTATCAAAAATATGATATTGTTCATTTTCAATGGTTGCCAAGTTATGAAATGCCGTTATCAAATACGGAAGATATCAATAGATTGGCGGAACAGTTTAACAAAATAAAAAAAAGATGTAAAATCGTTGTTACCTGTCATGATTTAAAAAAGTATTATTCAACCAATAATCATATAGATTTTGCATTGAATTACATATATGAACATTGTGATGCGATGATTCATCTTGGCAAATACAGCTACAATTATTTTATCAATAAACCGGATACCCAAATAAAGCATTTTATAATTCCGCATCATATTTACAATAATTTTTATCATTTTTCATTAGACAAATCGGTTGCAAGAAAACAATTGAAAATTCCGTTGGATGCAAATGTGACGCTCTGTTTTGGAACTTTTAGAAGTGATGATGAGCGCAATATGGTACTAAAGGCTTGGGAAAAAGTGAATACAAAGAATAAGTATTTATTAGCGCCCGGTTTTTATCGGCTGTATATGCGGAGAAAAAATATTTTGCTTCTTGCTTTTCAGCTGATAAAAGCATGGTATTATAGACTGCGAGGCGCTCATTTTACCAACGATTTTGTTCCGCATGATATGGTGGAAACCTATTTGTGCGCATCCGATGTTTTATTGATTCAAAGAGCCGTCATACTTAATTCCGGAAATCTGTCATTAGGATTTCATGCAGGCAAAGTAGTTGTTGGTCCCAATATAGGCAATGTAAAAGAAATACTTGAAGAAACAGGAAATCCGGTTTTTGACCCTACCGACATACCATCGGTAACAAAAGCCATTCAGGAAAGTTTTCGTTTGAAAGATACGGACTTGCCTCAGCAAAACGCAGATTATGCGATGACAAATTGGAATGTATCTGAAATTGCCCGCAAACATATTGAAGTGTATCAGGATATTATTACATAGTTTTCAGTTTTCAGAAAATATCATATTCGATGTTTTTGGGGCTGATTGAAAAAAAACATTACCTTTGCATCAATATTTTTAATACGAAAAATATTGATGTTAGTATAAAAAAGATACGAATAAAATTTTGTTACAAATAAAAAGCGCTTGTGAAACGGAAAATTGAAAATACTTTGATGCAATGGAAGGAAAATAAAAATTCTTTGCCGTTGATGGTTATTGGCGCAAGACAGACAGGGAAAACATTTACTATCAAT
>Ga0082212_10007939_pt1 | contig 13946 bp, 11 predicted proteins | sample TergutNt197P3_FD_71548 | JGI IMG/M metagenome (GOLD analysis project Ga0082212, IMG submission 71548) | Neocapritermes taracua P3 segment gut microbial communities from Petit-Saut dam, French Guiana - Nt197 P3 | ecosystem: Host-associated > Arthropoda: Insects > Digestive system > Gut ... | reverse complement strand
CACGCCTTTTTGCGAGCCTGTCTCGTTGATGATTTCGACTTTAAGTTTTTTGCCCCTGAATGTCTTGTCAATCGTCATGCCTTTCCAGCCGGACGGAATGCACGGGTCAAATTCTATGCCGTCATATTGCGGGTGTATGCCCAGTATCCCCTCGACTGCCGCAATCATCATTGTGCTTGCCGTACCTGTCAGCCAATGCACGTTTGCCCTGCCTTCATACGGGCTGTAATCGCTCTCGATAAACTGTCCGTGTACATACGGTTCAAGCTTGCGTATCTCTGCCATGTCGTTATAAGCGCACGGATTGGCTTTCGTGTAGTACTCAAACGCCCTGTCGCCATTGCCCGCTTTTGATTCAGCCTGGATTATCCACCCCTGCGACTGCGAGAATATACCCGCGTTTTCTTTTGTGCCGGGGTTAAACAATATCATTCTGGCTAACGGGAATCCGAGTTTTGTAAACGGGGGCGCGAATAATTTAACGCCGTATTTTGTGTTTAGGTTTTTATTTACTGTGCCGAGTATTGTCTGGGCGTAATCTCCCGACGCTTTTCCGGATATAACAGCCCAGCTCTGGGCGTTGAGCCATACGCTTGCCTCGTCGCTTTCGACGGAGCCGATTTTTAAGCCGTTTTCTGTGATTGCTCTTAGATAACGGTCGGGTTCTTTTAAATATTTGTCGATATTTTCGCCCAATTCTTTGCGTTTATTTATTGCCCAGTTTTGTAAATTAAGATTATTTTTAATTCCGGCTATAGTCTCGAAAATCCCAAGCGCGTAATATAACTGGAAAGCGACAAACGAGCTTACGCCTTTTCTTCCGGTTTGCAGGCAGTCGTTCCAGTCGGCTGAAAGCCCTGCTGGAAGCCCGTATTCTGTCATGTTGTTATAGCTGAAATCAAGGGCGCGTTTTAAATGCTCGAGAACAGTCCCCGTTCCCCCGCCCTCTTCGGCGAACGTTATATCTTCGTCAAGGAAAGCTATATCGCCGGATTCGCGCAGATATTTGTCAACGGTCGGGAACAGCCACAATACATCGTCGCTGCGCCAGTCGTGCGAACCTGTAGTAGAACGGTAAGACGCGTCGTCGGGAGTATCTTCATGTCCTGCGTTGTGATTATATTTGACTAACGGCAACCCCGCGCCGTTGCTGACCTGTGCGCTCAGCATGAATTTCAACAAATCTTTTGCCATAACCGGGTCAAGATGCATTATGCCCTGTATATCCTGAACAGTATCGCGATAACCGTAGCCGTTGCGCTGTCCGCAGTATATAAAGCTTGCGGCTCTGCTCCATGTAAACGTGATAAAACATTGATAAGCGTTCCACATATTGACTTCGTGATTAAACGCGTCGTCGGGTGTGTTTACTGCAAGATTGTCAAGTTTGGCGTGCCAGTAATTTTTAAGTTCGAGAATTTCATCGTCGGCTTTTTTGGGGTCTGCGTAATAATTCACGAAGTCTGCCGCAACGTCAAAATTGCCCTCGCCTAAAATATAACAGAACGTCTTGACTTCGCCCGGTTCGAGGGTGATTTTTGTCTGCAATACCCCTACGGCGTTGCCGTTATACGCGTGCGCTCCCCCTGCCTTGCCTTTTTCGACGGCTTCGGGATTGCCGTAATTTCTGTATGACCCGAAAAATACTTCCCTGTCGCCGCAGTAATCGACAATATCCGTGCCTGCCGCCGCTAAAAATCTGTGAGAACCGTAGGTTTTGCCCTCGTCATAAGTAGTATTTTGATTCAGATGCTGGACGATTGCGTTGTTTTTGTATTCTGTGTTTGCGATAAATAAAGAGTATTGCAAATTGACCGTGTCCTGTTCGTAATTGCTCAGATTTGTAAATTCAGAATAGCTGAATACGCTCAGTTCGCGTTTTGTATCGCCTGTGTTTGTGATTTTAACCCGCCATATTTCTCTCTGGCAGTTTAACGGCACATAATAAGTCGTTTCGGATAAAATATCGCCGTATTGCGATTTTATCACGGAATAAGCCGTACCGTGTCGGCATTCGCTATTGAATTTATCAAGAGATTTCGCCGTGGGCTGCCATGAGTTTGTCCAGTAATCCCCGGTTTTGTCGTCGCGTATGTAAATATAGCGACCGGGCAGATTGGTGTTGAGTTCGTTGAACCTGTAGCGTATAAGGCGTCCGTCCGCGCCTGATTTTACGAAACTGTAACCTGCGGCGTTGTTTGAGATAATCGCGCCGTATGCCGGAGAACCCAGATAATTCACCCATGGCTGCGGGGTATCGGGTCTTGTAACGACATATTCGCGGTTTTCAGCGTCAAAGAAACCGTATTGCATAATAATCCTCCCATAAATCTATAAAATTTTAGTTTTAACATAATTATTATACTTTTTTATTTGATTTGTGTCAATATAAATTTTGATAAAATATTGCTATATGTATTGTTCGGTATCAAACGCAAAAGAAGAAGAACGCCGTAGCGTTCCTCTTTTTTTATACTTGACACTTTTATTTTTGCGTGATATAATTATAACAAGCGTATGGCAAACAGAGACGCGGGACGAGGTTCAGCGATTCCACTCCGAAAGGAGGTGTGAAAACTGTGCCGAAGAAAAATATACTTTATGCGATTGCATTTATCATAATAGTAATATTATTGTGCGTGCTTTTCAGAATTGAAGTGTATTAATCCGTCCCCTTCCGCCAAGTTGGATGGACGGTTAGTACAAACTTTTCACTAACCCGACTAAACACTGGCTGAACCGTCTCGCGGTTTGCCATACGCTATTATTTTACCTGTTTGCAATTTTATTATACCACACCCACACACAAATGTCAACCCCCGCGCAAAAACTTTTTCCCCCCTGCCTACTCCACCACCTCGCAAACGCAAAAGAAGAAGAACGCCGTAGCGTTCCTCTTTTCTTATGCATACTTTCCCTTGACTTTTCCATTTACGCATGGTATAATATAACTATGTACACAAGGCGGGAATCCATTTGGCTGAACTCTGAAAGGGGGAATGTCGATGGTTAATACTATTGTAACTATTGTTTCGATAATTGTAACAGGCATATCTATGTTTGTCACATGGCGGAACAGAAGAAAATAGACCCGCCCGGCAAGGTATTGGTCTATCTTCTGACTTTACATTTTTCAAAGCGATTCGAGTTTAGCCATGCCCGCCGCATGTACGGCTTTGAGGGAATGTTAACGCATTTCCTCTTTGCTATTTATGTCCTTATTATATCATATTTATTCGCAGATGTCAAGACATTTTTCAACCCCCAAGCAAAAACTTTTTTCAACTCCCCCAGTCACTACTTGACAGCCCCCGCTAATCATCAAACTGACAATCTACGGGGTGAATTTTGATTGTTTAATAATGGGTTTTGTTTGCGGAACTTGCTATAAATATGATTTTCCTCATTTGAGCTTGAAAAAAATCGAAGGAATTGATATTGGAAATACGCATATTCCGGTCTTATTTCAGTTTCAAATTACTTTTTTCAATCACAAATTCATACTTATTGTAATTTTATATTTTTTATATTGCGTTTTTTTCTTGATTATATTAACATTATATTAATTTTTAAAATTTATGCTTTTTTAGTTAACTCTTATATACTCCAGTTGACTTAAAGATAAAAATATAGTATAATATATATAAATCTGAATAAATATGTCTTCGGGGCAGGGTGAAATTCCCGACCGGCGGTTATAGTCCGCGAGCGCGTAAAAGCGTTGAATTGGCGTAATTCCAATACCGACAGTTACAGTCCGGATGAAAGAAGATGCGGCGATATTTATTTTTTTATTTATATATTTGTAAATAATTCCCGCTTGTGAAAATTTCCGCACCTGAACGGCATGAACTTTTTCAGGCGTTTATATTTTTTTATTAATTTTTACGGGAGGAATTTATTTATGAATTCAAAAACCAAAAATCTTATTATACTCGCGATACTTACCGCGCTGGCTTATGTCGCCATGCTGCTGATACGCGCCCCTTTTCCGGCGGCGTCGTTTCTGACTTACGACCCCAAAGACGTTTTTATCGTAATCGGCGGATTTCTTTACGGTCCGTTAGCCGTTATCCCTATGTCTGTAATAGTTTCGCTTCTGGAAATGCCGATAAGCGGCACCGGTCCTATCGGATTGATTATGAATGTTCTGGCAACCTGTTCGTTTGCGTTTACGGCGGCTTTGATTTATAAATACCGCAGGACGATAATGGGGGCAATTACCGGAATTATTTCCGGGGTTTTTCTGATGATTGCGGTTATGCTGTTATGGAACTATATTATAACGCCTATGTATATGAATGTGCCGCGCGAAATTGTCGCAGGAATGCTTATACCCGTGTTTTTGCCGTTTAATTTACTTAAAGGGATTTACAACGCGGCTATAACTATATTGCTTTACAAGCGGCTTTCGGTTATTCTGCGCAAATTGGGTATGATAAATTAAGAAAAAGAAAGGATTAATAAACTGATGTTAAAAATTAATAATTTAAAAATCAAATCGGTTCTCGCGGCGTTTGCTTTCGGATTGGTTCTGACGCTGTCGGTTTTCCTGAATTCATCGGTTCAGGTGACCGGAGCAGACGCTTCAAGCGCGGCGGCAGGCTCGGCGGACGACCCTATCGTCACTTTAAGCTATATAAATAAAGTCTTTAAACCCCAGATAGAGCAGTCGCTTGAAAAAATCGCCGAACAAAAAGCTACCCAGATAATAAATGAGAAATTAAAAGATTTCAAGCCCTCTGTCACAGCAGAAAACCCTCCGGCAGTCTCGGCTGAACCTCCGGTTTATAATTATAATACTTATATAATGTCCGAAGGGGCTTCTGCGTCTTATGTCGTCCTCGAACTGACAAAAGGTCAGAAACTCCGGGTACAATCAGGGTCGCTTGAACTTATCCTGCGTCCGGGCGGGACTGCCGTTGTCGTGTCTGATTCCAAAACGCAGGGTATCGCCGATTTGACTACAGGCGACGAACTGCTCAACGGGAAAAGCCTGCCTATAAATCATTCGCTTCTAATACCAAGAAACGACGGCAGGGGTATTTCGGTAACTTCGGTTATCGCGTATGTTATGGTAAGAGGGGATTATGAGATATTTGAATAAAAATAATAAGAACAGAACGAAAAAAGATAAAAAAATATCGTTTTTTGTTCTTATACTGCTCTGTTTTTCGCTTATTTTTACATACCCTAATACAGTTTACGGCGAAAACAGCGAAAATACCGGAAATTATTCTGCTGATTTTAATATGCTTATCGGGTTAGTCTATGACAGCGGCATTGTCGAGAGTTATCAGACTACTTCCGAAAACGGCTTTTATTTCGGCAGCGTAAAAGAAAACTCATCGGAAAAATTCGACGTTTTCTTTTATACAAGCCATAAAAAAATAGCCGTCGCGCATATCGCAAATCTCGCGAAAAACTCAGTCGGCAGATATTACGCGAACAGCAAAGACATAGTCGTGGGGAAATATACTATAGAATTTGACAAAAATTTCGCGAATTTTAAAGACGCTTATACTTTTATAAACAGCCTGTCAAAAACCACGTTCTTAAATCTTTACCCGGCTTATATAAACGGCAAAATAGTTGTGCGCTGTTATGATTTTTCGTCGGCTGAAAACGCGAAAGCGTTTATAAACAAAGTCTCGTCAAGCAGTCCGGTGACTATGAAAGTCTCGGCGGATTCAAATAAAACCGCTGTTATTATAAATCCCGACACAAACGAGATATTGTTTCAGTACGAAGACGGCAACAATAATTTTGCCGCAGCAGCCGCCCCGTCAAACAGTCTCAGCTACGGGCAGTCGATTACTGAATTGACGTCGAAAAATACAGATTTTACGACGGCTTCATCGGGCAACGTATATTCCGGGGCGTTTGTTTACAGAATTAAAAGCAACGGCGTTGAAGTCATAAACTTACTGAGCCTTGAAGATTATATAAAAGGCGTGATACCGTATGAAATATCGCCGAGCTGGCACGACGAAGCACTCAAGGCTTTTTCGATAGCTGTCAGGACATATGCCATAGCGTCTGTCAAAAGGCACGAAAAAAGCGGGTTTATGCTTTGCAACGATACGCACTGCCAATTATTTGTCGGCTGTAAAAGGGCAAACGACGCTACAAATTCAGCGGTTGACAGTACAAAAGGCTTGGTTCTGACTTATAACAATAAAATCATAGAGACTGTTTATCATTCGGCGTGCGGGGGTTTTACCGAAAATCACAACGACGCGTGGGGCGGCGAATTAAAATATCCGTATTTAGTCAGCGTAGCCGTGCCTCTTGAAAAATATACTACGCCGGGACGCGCTAATTCTCTCTGGACAAATTCCGTTACTCCGAAAGATTTATATGAATATCTGACAGGCGCAAGCCCGCAGTCGGGGAAATTCAAAGGCAAGTTAAACTCTGAGATAACGAGCATAATCATAAACGAGCGTTCGCCGTCGTCGAATTATATAAAAAGCGTGACTGTCACAGATAAAAACGGCAATCAGGTCACGGTGCAAAATTCAGATACGATAAGAAGCACGTTCGGCAGATACGCAAACAGCGCAAATATGGATATATATAAATCGTTTAAGTTTAAAAGTTATATGATACAGTCAGGTCAGAAATCTTTTCAGCAGGATATAGAAGCGGGCAAAACTTATATAATCACAGGGAACGGGCTGACGAAATCCACGCCCGGCGACGGGAAGTTAAACGTTCTGACAGGGAGCGGGAAATATTCGCTGAGCGCGTACGCGTCGGGGAATGATTTTATATTTGACGGCAGGGGCTGGGGTCATGGCGTCGGTTTGAGCCAATGGGGAATGCAGGACATGGCTGAGGCGGGCAAAAAACACGAAGAAATTTTAAAAACGTTTTACACCGGGGTTAAGATAGATAAAATCACGAATGTGAATAAATAAATAATATGCAGGAGTATAATATCATGGAAAGAATAAGCTGGATAAATTATTATCTTGACATAGCCGAAACGGTCGCGTCAAGAAGCACATGCCTGAGAAAAAAATACGGCGCGGTAATCGTCAAAAACAACGTTATAATCTCGACAGGTTACTGCGGCGCTCCGAGAGGCAGGGAAAACTGCTGCGACAGGGGGACTTGCATAAGAGACGACATGAATATCCCACGAGGCGAACGTTACGAGCTTTGCCGTTCCGTTCACGCCGAGGCAAACGCCATAATCGCCGCCTCAAGAGAACAGATGCTTGACGCTGTCATGTACGAAGTCTGCGTGTCTCCGGAAACCGGGGGGATAATCTCGCCTATCGACAGTTGCCAGATGTGCAAAAGACTGATAATAAACGCCGGGATAACGCAGGTAATTTACAGGGATTCAAAGATTGTTTATCATACCGCGAACGTCGCCGACTGGATAACCAACGACGACAGTCTGGGTACAATCGGATATTGATATACATAAAAATGGATTTAATAAAAAAGCCTCCCTTGCTAAAGGGAGGGGGACCGCGCAGCGGTGGAGGGATTCGGAATCTGATATTGTTCGGGGGGAACGGAATCCCTCCGTCACGCGGACTGGGGCAGTCTTACAAAAATTCACACAGTATCTCGCGCGCCACCTCCCTTTAGCAAGGGAGGCTCCGGCAAAAATTTTTCCACAGACATAAAGTTTCAGGGCGGGGATAACCCCGCCCATAACCATGTTTAATTCATGTCTAATAATTTTATGCCGTTATTATTTCTTCTTTTTTGTTACGATTATAATAACAATTACAATAATTACGACAAGAGCCGCGCCTATGACAATAATCAATACAAGAGGAAGCCCGCCTTCGTCGTCGGATTTTTCTTCGGCTTTGTTTTCTTCCGGGGCTTTTTCGCCGTCATCCGCCGGTTTGTCGTCTGCCGGTGTCTCGTCGCCTGCCGGAGGTTCTTCTGCCGGAGGTTCCGGTTCCGGAGCAGCCGCCTCAAGCAATGTTACGTCCAGCGCAGCGAAGTTTACGCCGCCGCCCGGAGTTACAAACTCTACCTTGATTACGCCCTTGCCTGCCGGTAAATCTATCTCGCCTACGTCGTACCAGTCGTATGCCTGCCATGGCGAATCTCCGCCCAAGTTTACGCTCTGAGCCTCGCCAATCGCGCTGTCTCCGAATGATACGCCGATTGCTCCGGCATCACCCGAACCTGACGCTAAGTACGCTTTGAAACTGTACTTGCCTGCTGTCTCTACGTTAACCGTATACTGTACCCATTCGTCCTGTGCCGTCCAGCCGATGTTGCCGTCGTAGCCGCTTGCGCCTACTTCCGTCTGCACTTCCTCTGCGGGTCTTACTTCATGGTTGCCGTCCGACGCGTTGCTCTCAAAGTATTCGCCGCTGTCGAAGTCAACCGCTTTGATTATCTGCGAACCTTCGCCAATCTTGTAGTTCGGCGCAGACCACGGAGCCACATATTCCGGAGCGTCAGCCGATGTTAAGATAAGCATTGAATACTGGATTAACTGTCCCTGATTTTCGCCGCCGTCGTCCTGTGAAACGCCCGCTGTGTCAGCGTTCAGTCTGAAATACTGGTATTCCGCCGTCGGGTCAATATCAATGTAGTAGTACATGAAGTCTTCTGCTTCTGTGTCCTCTTCTTTTCCTGTGTAGATTACTTCCCATGAGCTTCCGTCGTTTGAGCCCGAAATCGTGTAACCGTCGCCCATTCTTCTGGGATACTGCGAACTGTCGTTACCTGTTCTGAATATGATTCTGTTGATTGAGTAAGCTTTGTCATATTTCCATTCTGCCCAGTATTTCCCGCCGTGTTCCTCTTGTTCGTCTATATCCATGTTCATGCAGTATTTCGGGTTGTCTTCGTCGTCTTCGTCATATACGAACAAGCTTGGCGACGATTCCTTCGTGGGGTTGTCGTCGTTGTCCCAGCCGAAACCTTTTCCGCCGTCGATAAATTCAGGATTCATGATTGGATTCTTGCCTCCGCCGACAATATCTCCGAGATTTTCCGTACCTTCGGAAGTCGCGCTTACAGGTAATGCCGAAAATAACATTGACAATAAAAGAACCGATACAACTGTCAGTATGATTTTGCTTTTTTTCATAAGATTTTCTCCTTTTAATATTTATAATATTAATAAAATAATAATGTTTTCTTACTCGCAGGTACATGCGTCTATTTTACAGGATATTTTCGGATTTGTCAATAAATTTATATAAATTCTGTGATTTTGCACAAAAATATTTTAAGTTTATGTTTATTATTATTTTTTCTTTTTTGTCACGATTACAAGAACAATCACTATAATCACGGCAAGAGCCGCGCCTATGACAATTATTAATACAACGGGGATTCCGCCGCTTTCGCCGTCTTTGCCGTTCGCATTTCCGTTATTATCGTTGTTGTTTCCGGCATCTGGTTTGTCGTCTGCGGGGGCTTCGTCAACTGCCGCGGGAGCTTCGGGCTCTTCTTCCGTGGGGACTTCAATATCGCCCGTCTTTGAAACTTCAATAGCCTGTAAATTTATACTTCCCGTCGGGAACAATGCTTTTATGACATGCTCCCCGGCGGTCATTTCAGCCTGCCCCGCTGTGATTTTGCTGTAATTCTGCCAGCCGTCTTTGTTGGAGACTGACGAGCCGATTAAAATATCGTCGCCGTCGAGATATAATTCGACTGAACCCGGGGAATCGCTGTCTGACGCAATCCACGCTTCAAACATATAAATCCCGTCTTTTTTCACGTCAACCGTATACTGCACCCATTCGCCCGCGTTGGTATAACCGATATTGCCTATAAGCGTCCCGTCGAGGGGTTTGTCGTTTTCGTCCAGCCTGCCGGTATAATTCTCGCCGCAGTATTCGGTCTGCACGTCCTCGCCGGGACGGCAGTCATGCGTGCCCTCTCCGGGGTTTGTATCGTAATATTTGCCGGAATCAAAATCCGGGGCTTCGATAATTGATACGCCGTAGTTAGAAATCACGTTGGCTTTCGGTATATAGGGGCGTTCTGTCGGGACTTCGACGGATTCGTTCACGCATAAAATACACATAGACAACTGTATCGCGGTGTCTGTCTGGTCGGACGCTGCGTCGTCCGCGTTTAGCTGATAATACTGGTACGCCTCTTTGTTGTCGGGCAAATCAATAAAATAACTCATAGTGTTTTCGTTTAAAACGTCGTCTTCAACTCCTGTGTATATTACGGTCCATGTTTTGCCGTCGTTTGAGCCTGATAACGTCCAGCCGTCGCCCATTCTTCTGGGATATGACTTGTTGTCGTTTCCGGTGCGGAGTATTATGCGTTCGACCGTATATGCTTTTTCGTATTTCCATTCGGCATAATACGGAGGACCGCTGCTGCCGTATTTTGTGGCGGTTTTGCCGTCGAGCAGTCTGTCCGAGCCTTCAGTGTCGTTGAAACCGTCGCCGCCGTCCAAATACAGCGGGTATAATAAAATATTTTTCCCGCCTGCGGCTTCATTGAAATCCTTGAACCCGTCGGACGCTGCGCCTGCGGTTAAAGTTGCAGGGATTATCATGCATATAATCATCGAAATCAAGAGAATAACCGAAATTATTTTGCTTTTTTTCATAAAAATTTTCTCCTTTTTGATTATTTTGACTATTCAGCCTGTTACATGCGTCTATTTTACAAGATATTTATATAATTTAAAATATAAAAATATAAATAATTTGTAAATATAATAAAAAAACTCTTGCATTAATATAATATTATATGATATACTATTTTAGTACGGCTAAAATTTAGAGTTTTTATATATTTTAAATTAAAAAAAGTTACAGTCCGCTGCGTTTGCTCCGCATGAATGTAATTTCTGCCTGTCAAAATAAATATTATTTTTGGATTTTAATTCTGAAATTTTGAAAGGAGGGCTTTTAATATGGCATACGATTTATTAGAAGCGTTGACAAACGAGCAGTTGAAGGCTGAAACGCCTAAGTTTAATATAGGCGACACAGTACGGGTCCACAACAAAATCAAAGAGGGCGCGAGAGAGAGAATACAGATATTCGAGGGGACCGTCATAGCCAAAAGGGGCGGCGGTATCAACGAGACTTTCACAGTCAGGCGCGTTTCCTACGGGGTCGGGACGGAGAAAACTTTCCCGGTTCATTCGCCCAACGTCGATAACGTAGTCGTTATAAGACGCGGTAAAGTCCGCAGGGCTAAACTCTATTACCTGCGCGAGAGAGTCGGCAAAAGGGCGAAAGTCAAAGAAAAAATATAAAAGATATAAATATTATATTTATAAAAAGAACGCAGGGGCGACCCTTGCGGTCGCCCTTGTAAAAAATTTATGCTGACGTAAATTCCGGGGGCAACCGCAAGGGTTGCCCCTACTCTTTTGCGAACATCATTTTTTTCGCGTCGCACGAGGGGCATAAAAAATCTTTTGGAATATCCTCGAATTTCGTTCCGGGGGCTATCCCTTTTTCGGGGACGCCTTTTTTTTCGTCGTATTCGTAGCCGCACATAGCGCATATATATTTATCCATGATACAAAATTCTCCTTTTGATTTTAATATCAGATTCCGAATCCCTCCACCGCTTTCAGCGGTCCCCCTCCCTTTAGCAAGGGAGGCTTGAATTAGTGCCAAAGGCCCCCTTGCTAAAGGGGGGTGTCACGCAGTGACGGGGGGAGTTCTTTTCTAACTTATTTTATTATACATCAAATTACTCACACAGTCAAGTCAAATTATAATCCCGTTTCATATAATATTAATGGGCTGAAAAATAACAAATAATATGAAATGAGAGGAAAATACAACAAAAATGAACAACGACATAAAAATAGGAATAATAGGAGGGGATTTAAGACAACTTGTCGCCGCCGACCAGCTCGCGTCCGAGGGTTATGAAGTCGCCGTTTACGGCTTTGACGAATATATGGGTTCGTTTGGCATGGCTACGCGCTGCCTGAGCGTTGAGGATGCGATAAGAAAAGCTGATTTTATCGTACTCCCGCTGCCTTACAGTATAGATAAAATCCACTTGAATACCCCGTTGTCCCAGTCAGAAATACATTTAAAAGATATATTTGATTTGATTGATAAAAACCAGATTATCATGGGAGGGAAATTTGATAATGCAATAGATAAACTTGCTCCGGAGAAAAAACTGAACCTGATTGATTATTATACGAGGGAGGATTTGACTATATTAAACGCCATACCAACGGCGGAAGGCGCGATAAATATCGCAATGCAGGAACTTGCCGTAACGCTGTCAAGCAGTAAGGTTCTTGTAATGGGATATGGCAGGATAGGGAAGATTCTCGCGCATAAATTATACGGATTACATACAGACGTGTATGTCAGCGCGCGGAAATACGAAGATTTCGCATGGATAGAGGCATTCGGATATAAAAGCGTCAGTTATGACGTTATAGACAGGTATTTAGGCGATTTTGACGTTATATTCAATACAGCCCCGGTATTAATGCTTGATGATAGCCGTTTGAAAAAAATCAGTCCCGACGCTGTAATAATAGACTTGGCGTCAGCACCCGGAGGGGTTGATTTTACCGCGGCGAAGAATCTTGGGAGAAATGTTATATGGGCGTTGTCGCTGCCAATAAATAGAACAAGTTGAAATTAAAATAATATATGCAGAAATGGGGCTTTTAAGACTTCTGATTTATTTAAAATCGGATTCAGTTTATAATATAAATAGGATATTGCAATAATCTAAAATATGTGGTATAATATATATGGAATATACAAGGTTTTAAGGAGAATGAACAGTATGCCTAATAAAAAATCAGAAGTGCCGATAATGAAAATATTATCGCCGAAAGTCGATGTTGTATTTAAAATGATTTTCGGCGACGAAAGAAATAAAGATATACTTATAGATTTTCTCAAAGCAATATTAAATCTTGACGATGAGGAATACGAACACATAACCATCACCGACCCGCATTTAAAACGTGAGAAGATAAAAGATAAAATGGGAATAGTGGACGTAAAACTAACATCAAAAAGCGGAAAAATAATCCATATAGAAATACAAGTTTTAGAGCAGGAAGAATTAGCTGAAAGAGTAACGTATTACAACGCAAAAATGCTGACGGCACAGATAAAATCGGGCAATGATTTTGATTTGCTGAAAAAGACAATCACTATATTAATAACCGATTTTGATATGATAGACGATAATCAAAAATATCATTATACATTTGAGTTGATAGACAGAGATACAGGAGCAAAATTTACAGAATTAATAGAAATACACACGTTAGAATTGCAGAAAATACCGCGAAAAACGGATAATACAGCCAAATATGATTGGTTACAGTTTTTAAATGCAGAGAGCGAGGAGGAACTTGATATGATAGCGGAAAAAAGACCGGCAATAAAACAAGCTGTGGTTGAAGTGAAAAAATTAAGCCAGAGCGAACGGGCGCAAATGTTATATGACGATAGGCAAAAAGCATTATGGGACGAGAAAGCACGATTAAAAACGGCTATTAATAAACAAATAAGAGAAATTATTGCAAACAGTATTAAGGCAGGATTCACTATGGAGCAAATTTCGCAAATAACAGGCTTATCTATTGAGGAACTTGAAAAGCAGAAAACGAAATTGAAACTATAATATAAAAACAAAAGCGGTTAAGCCTTTTTTCCGGCTCAACCGCTTTTTATATTTTTGATAAAAATTATTATTAATCCATATCAAGGAAACTTGTGACTATTTTATCAATGTCGCGGTCTATCTGTCCTTCTCTTTTTTCATAGAATGCAGCCATGCCGCGTCCCAAGGTCATCGTGTGATACATAAGCTCGCCGACAATGCCGCCAATATCGTATACGCCGCCGAGGTCGTATGTCATATTGCCGAATATGATGCGGAGCATTTCTTCGGAATCGTCGTCGCGGGAGATTTTGCCTTTGAGCGTGACTTCATAATACGCCGGGATAAGCGTATATCTTGATTCGTACGCC
>Ga0082212_10007938_pt1 | contig 13946 bp, 8 predicted proteins | sample TergutNt197P3_FD_71548 | JGI IMG/M metagenome (GOLD analysis project Ga0082212, IMG submission 71548) | Neocapritermes taracua P3 segment gut microbial communities from Petit-Saut dam, French Guiana - Nt197 P3 | ecosystem: Host-associated > Arthropoda: Insects > Digestive system > Gut ... | reverse complement strand
AAGTATATAGAAATGAGTAAAAAACTTGCAGCAACACTAATTATATCAATTATTGCCATTGTAACAGTGTGTTTTCTAGTTGGCAAACATATAACGCAATTACCACAAAATTAAGAACCTATTGAAACTGTTGATGAATATCACCTTATCATTGAAACTCACCTGCTACTACCCCATGCATCTGCATAACTGCAATCGGCAGGCTGACTTCAAAATATACAACAAAAGAAAGGAGATGAACCCAATGTCAGGTCAAATCAGAATGACCCCGGAACAAATGCGATCCCGCGCCGGCGAAGTACGCAACCAAGGGCAAACTTTCCAAGAGGTAATCGACAAAATGCAAAATCTCATCAACGAGCTTCAAACCGAATGGGAAGGTCAAGCAAGCCAATCATTCGCACAGCAATTCGACTCCCTAAAACCATCGTTCAACAATATGCGCCAGCTAATCGATGACATCGGCACACAGCTCGACCAAACCGCAAACGCCGTTGAGCAACTGGATCAAGACATCGCCGCAAAGTTTAGGTAATACATAGCAATGATATGTAGGGGCGGGCAACTAATAAACACGCCCCTACGAATTTTCAAGCTCAATCAGTCTAATTTTATGGCTTTCAGTCTGTACAGAGGTAACATAATGTTCAAAAAACTGATAACAATTATTATAGTCTGTACGGTATTATTATCAATGCCGCTTAAAGTGCTTGCGACCGATTTGCCCATTGACATAAGCCATATAGGTCAAAATCGGATGTCTGATGACGCTATAACGCCCAGATATAATATTGATCTGCTTACGCGCAGTTCCCGCAGTATAAGCGAAGCGATTAACGCAAGCAAAAAATCTGACCGCGATGAGATAACATTAACCCTATTCACAACAACAGCAGATTACGAAGCGGCTGACATTAACCATCAGATAGAATCCGCGGTAGTAAGCCTCGCTCTGTTCAGTGCTCCTACAAATTACTCTGCTATATCCGGCACAATAGAAGCATCAGCAATTTCAACGTGGCTGGTTATTCTAGTGCTAACGGTTTGTGCGGGAATCGGGTTCGTATTATCTCAAACACTACGTACAAGAAGAAAGCGACGTGAAGCAGTTGTTCATTAACTTAACCATAGAATCATGCGGTCGTCAGCTGGACATCCGAATTGATTCCAATCAGAAAATCGGCGAAAGTTTAGCGGTACTGCGCCAGAGCAAAAAAATCCCCGATGGATTGACACCGGATTACTTTCGCTCGAGAGTAAACCAAAAGTTGGTCAGCGCACATAAAACATTCAATGATGAACAAATATATGACGGCGACATACTGATCGCTATAGAATAATCGGTCACCAAGGGAGGATACGTAATGGACAGCATCCTGAAAAAAAGCGTTCGCAACAGCGAGTTGAAGATCGCAAAGAACAAACGCGCGTTTTTAACCTACCCGTCAGATGGTTTAGTACCCTGTACAATCGAAGAAGCCGATGATGAAATTGTTTTTTTGTTTAATACTACCGATTTAGAACCGATGGTGACTATTATAAAAGAACCGATATTAGAAAATCAATATCGTTTCCTAATCAACTGCGCCGCACTCTATGAGCTGTCAATCGAATATGATTTCTCACTCTCGCTTGATAATCTAATGATCGATATTAATCTGCGGCCACGAATTTTGAGCCGCGATTATCAACCTGAGAATGCCGATGCCTTTTTGCCGCGTTACAAAGCACTCATCGGCAGCGTTTTGTTGCGAAAATATAAATATGAAGATTATCTGAACGGCGGTTCAGATTTATATAAAAAGCATAAATTAGTGAAGGAGTTATCATCTTTTGAGACTGTAGACGATATTAAAAACCTGTTGCTGCATAAGTATAAATCAACAGTTAGAAAGAACCAAGAGACAAAAGTAACCGTCAGCAAACGCAATGTACTAGTGAGTCGAATAACTATTCCGATTCTTACCATTGCTTTAGCTGCCACCGCTTTCTTCGGCTTTCGTTCTGTGTTTCAAGATGTCCCGTATAAAGACAGTGTAATTGCGGCAAAAGCCGCATACATAGGCGGTGACTATATAGCCGTAATGCAAGCGTTGGAAAATATGGAACTGTCTGACTTAACTTATGAATCGAAACACATTTTAGCGCGCTCTTATGTCATCACTGAGGCACTAACAAATGAACAGAAAGAAAACGCCCTGCAAGGACTAACCTTAAAGACAGACTCCGTCATATTCGATTACTGGATTACGCAAGGTCGCCTACAATTCGATGAGGCGATAGATATAGCTCAACGTCTTGGAGACGATGAATTGCTTCTGTTTGTGTATATGAAATATGAAGTATTGGTTAAAAACGACACAACTATGTCCGGCGAAGAAAAGACAAGACTGCTCTCCGAACTGGACGGCAAAATAAATAGCCTTCGCAAAGCGAGAGAAGACTCGGCAAATGCCGTCAGCGCGAATTGACCGGAGGTAACATAATGAACACATTCGTTCTATTCGCTAAGAATCAATGCGCTGAGTTCTCGGTTAATGCCCTACTAGGTGAGATATCGGCTCATTATAAAGAAGGAATTTCTAAAAATGACTTGGATACCCCATTAGCGGATCAACTCAAATTAATCCCCAATACGATTACCCCTGTTGGTAACAGCATATCTGCGCTAATCTCAAATACTAAACCTGTTTTCTATTCAACGCGCAGAATGCCACTCGTCCGCATTGGTGCATCAGCGCGTAATCACATACAGCTAACAGATACATACTCCTCTATGATTATTGGCGATGGTATATTAACGATAATTGACAATACTGATATTTACCTAAACGGTATAAAAGCCGTGGAGAACGAATACCCATTGTGTGCCGGTGACGGTATATGGATAGGCTCAACACACATAACAATTCATAACGGTTACATAGAATGCTCCGGCGAGCATTATGCTTCACAACTTAACATCTCTACCATCACTCCCGAGAAACATGAAGAATTTCCAATTTACAAACGTTCCCCGCGTATTATTAAGAGAACTCCAACAGACAGCGTTGAGTTAATGCCGCCACAATCGAAAGAAGAACGCAAAAAAGGTGAGCTTATAAAAATAATTATTCCACCGCTTACCATGATGTTTGTAACAGTAGCAGTTGGTATGCTGATGGGGCGCGGTATCTTCATGCTTGTATCCGCCGCAGGCATGACGGTCAGCTTAATCACTTCGATTACTACTTTTATAGGAGACAGGAAAGAACGCAGAAAGAAAGATGCCGAACGGGTAGAAAATTATAGCAATTATCTTCTATCACAGAGAAAACGTATATACACGCTGTATGAAGAACAACGCGAATCGCTGCTGTACCACTACCTGTCCCCGAAAGAGATAGAACGCGAGATAATATCTTATTCTAGCAGGCTTTACGAACGCTCCTCTAATGACAGCGACTTCATAACCCTCTCGCTAGGTTATTCAACTTTATCCGCAAGTTATAAATTAAAGTATAGTGCTGAAAATATAGAGACTGATAATGACCCACTGATAACTGAGATGAGGCAAATAGGCATAGAGTATCAAACTGTGCCTGATTTGCCTGCTGTAATAGACTTAAAAAACGCGCATTTAGGTTTGGTAGGCGAAAAAGTGTATATACACCGACAACTGACTTCAATTATAATGCAGATGTGTTTTTACCAGAGTTATCACGATATTGAGATTGTATTGCTCGTTGAGGAGGAAGACCGTCCGCAGTTTGAATGGACGCGATGGTATCCTCACTGCCGCATCAAGAGTATTAATGTCTTTGGTCTGGTATCAGCCGAAAACCAACGCGATCAGGTTTTGGGAAACATCGCTCAAATGCTGAAAATGCGCCGTCAAAAATCAACTGAAGAAAAGAAAGACAGCCGTTATCTTCCCCATTATATATTTATCATTGATAATCCGAAGCTGATAATTAACCACAGTATTATGGAATACTTGCAAACCCCTGAAACCTCACTGGGGTTCAGTATAATTTATTCCACCCATATCCGCGCTAACCTGCCGGAAAATATAAAAACGGTATTCATGTTAGACGGCGGCGATCATGGCAACTTGTTGATGAATGAGGGGCATCTGCAAAATCGCAGTGTCACTGTGCCTTCTGTTGACGACATAAATTTAGAATCAATGTCGCGCACACTCGCGCCAATCAAACATACACAGGGAATTTCAACACAAATCCCTGAGAGTGTCACTTTCTTCGAGTTGTATAAAATTAAGCGTCCGGAAGAGTTGCCCATAATATCATTTTGGAACAAGAATGCCTGCCATAAATCGTTGGCTGTTCCATTAGGGCTACGCGGTCATGATGACGTTGTGTTGCTTAATTTGCATGAAAAAGCGCACGGTCCTCACGGGCTTGTCGCGGGAACTACCGGCTCGGGCAAATCAGAGATAATACAATCCTATATTCTGTCTCTTGCCGTCAACTTCCATCCCCATGAAGTTGGTTTCCTTCTAATCGACTATAAAGGCGGTGGTATGGCAAATCTGTTCTCAAATCTTCCGCATCTCTTAGGTACAATAACAAACCTTGACGGCAGCGAGAGCATGAGGGCATTGGCATCAATTAAGAGTGAGTTAGCAAGACGTCAGCGCGTTTTTAACGACAATGGAGTTAACAATATAAACCAGTACACAAAACTTTTCAAAGCCGGGGAAGCTGACTTACCCTTACCGCACTTGTTCATTATCTCCGACGAGTTTGCGGAATTGAAAAAAGAACAGCCTGATTTTATGAGTGAGTTAGTCTCTGCCGCCCGTATCGGACGCAGTTTAGGTGTACATTTGATTCTAGCCACGCAGAAACCATCGGGAGTAGTAGACGACCAGATTTGGAGCAACTCCAAGTTCAAACTCGCCCTAAAGGTCGCGAATGAATCGGACAGTAACGAGGTGCTTAAAACGCCTGACGCGGCACGCATAACTCAACCTGGACGTTCATACTTGCAAGTTGGCAATAATGAAATTTATGAGTTGTTTCAGTCTGCTTGGAGCGGCGCGTCATATAGCGAGGAAATAATTGAACGGGGCTTTGACAGCAGGGTTTATCAGATTAACCAACTTGGACAAGGCGTTCTATTAAACGAAGACCTCAGTATTGTAGATAAATCCGAGGATTCCAAATTGACCCAGCTTGATGTTTTAGTAAATCATGTCCAATCGTTATATAGAGAATTAGGTGCTGCCATTGTAGACAGACCGTGGCTGCCGCCTTTAGATCAGAACATAGTTACGCCGCATATAAAGATGGATGTCGATGTCGGTAAAATAAATACTTATAATCTGTCGGTTGCTATAGGCATAGCAGACATACCCGAAGAACAACGCCAAACAGAATATCTGCATAATTTTTTAGATGACGGCAACTTTGCCGTATTCAGTGCGTCAGGCTTTGGTAAATCAACGGTCGTTATGAACATAGCAATTACATTGGCTTCACGCAACTCTCCCGCGTTACTAAACTATTTCATACTTGATTTCGGCAACTCAGCTTTAACACAGCTTAGAAACTTACCGCATACGGCAGATTATATAGGCTTTGATGATACCGAAAAATTGGACAAGTTGGTAAAATTGCTAACAGAGGAACTGAAAAAACGCAAGCACCTCTTTGCAAGCGTTAACGCCATAAACTTCAGGATGTACAACGAGGTTGCTGAAAAGATATCGGCTATTATTGTAGTCATTGATAACTACGATGTAATCCGCGAAGTAAGTCCGGATTTGGAGGAGTTCCTGATAAAACTTACACGTGACGGCACAGGCGTAGGTATTTATACAATCATCACAGCATCACGCAGTAATGCTGTACGTTATTCGGTGTTGAACAACTTCAAGAATAAGCTATCTCAGTTTATGTTCGACCCATCGGATATAACGGCAATAGTGGGTCGCAGCACATATAAATTAACAGAAGTTCGGGGACGTGCTCTGGTTAAAATGAGCGATGTTCATGTAATGCAGTGTTATCTGCCGATGGAATATGAAGACGACATCACTTACGCTCGTCTTATAGGTGAAGCAATATCACAAATAGATTCAAATAACACAGGGCGTAAGGCGATGGGAGTACGAATGCTACCTGATACAGTCACTTATCTTGACTTAGAACCGTTTCTTAGAGTCAACGAAAAACAGGCCATTCTCGGGTTCGACCCTGAAAATACCGAACCGTTATACTTGGATTTAAGTATAACATCGCAAACGATAGTCGGCGGTTCAATGACCGGCAAGACAAATATACTGAGACTCTTGTTAACACAATTTAGTGGAGAGCAGATATTTGTTGCCGATTCACGCGCATACGACTTGCAGGACTGCGAGAATGAACCTAATGTAACGTATATGGCAAACGAAAGCCAGTTGGATATGTTTTATACTAAACTTAACGCGGAAGTTGAAAAACGGCAGGAGATTTTCCAAGCAGAAGGCGGAAAGATACGTGACTTCCTTGCATCGCAACCTCCCGTATTAGTTCTAATTGATGACGGGGATAATTTTATCGAACTCTGCAAACTCAAGATGAAAGAAATTGAAACACTTTTGCCGAAAGCAAAAGATATAGGCATCTGCTTTATTGTTACGACATTACCGTCTAAACTGAGGGGATTCGATAACCTTACGAAAACACTGAAAGATACACAGACAGGAATAGCTCTGGGACATCCGGGTGAGCAGAGCCTGTTGCCAATAGCCCCGCCGCGTGGGTATAAGCCTGTAAACGACATCGCATTCTGGTTTAAGCGCGGAGATGTCAAGCAAGTTAAAGTCCCGTTTATTTCGTAGAGTTTGGAGGTAATTCCGGTGAAAAAGAGATGGATTCCGTTTGCACTGATTTGTTTGACGACAGTATTCATATTGGGGCAACTCGCCGGATCATCCTCCGAATCGGAGCGCCAACAGTCGAGGAACGACCTACAGTCCGGAATGACCACTGCTATAGCTGTTGTGAACGCTGACATGGGCGTGACTACCGAAAACGGCAGACTTAACTACTCCGCAGCTATTATCGATACTTTGGGAGACAACTATACACTTGTATCCTCGGTCATGGCTCACAATGGTTATTCCAACGGCACATATGGTGCTATAATCACCTTTCCGTCAGATGTTTCACATAAAATTATATCGTTTAACTCTAATCAACCGGAAAAGGTTCAACTGGAATTTCAAGTCAATCCGAACCTTTCTGAAAGGGACTATGTAGAGACCTATATATCAATATTGAATTTACAGCAATCTATTAACACCACTCTAGCCCATACATATGTCAGTTCTATCTACGAACAGTTTCATATAGCACAGGATCAGGTTGACGGAATCTTTCAAAACGACCGTTCTAATATGTCCGCGCTAGATATTGTTAAGCTGCAAGAGTTCTCTGTGGGATTGGATTTAGACTATTTACCCGATATACAGCTCGACCCTAAGGAGGCGGATACCACGCGCTATATGGAAGATGTATCGGGTTTTGCCGATGCCGTGTCAAGCCGTTATCTTGATAGCTATCTATTAGCGTCCAGCCGTTATATTCCTATGCGTGAGGGTTTTTTGGGTATGACGGACGGATTTCCCGAACAAGAAGAGGAGTGGATGAGCAGATTATCGGATTGGTCTGCTATCTCGGTGGAATACGGTAATGAATTAGAGGAATATTCTGCCGCCGTCAAAGAACACGAAGAAGACCTTATGGATTGGTATTTAGAAAATGTGAATTGGAATGAAGCCTTGACCGGATATCAAACTAATGTGGCGGATTGGCATGAGATTTTACAGGTATGGTTTGGAGAGGCGGGCGACTGGTATACAGAATATCAATCTTATTTGGATACTGCCGAGGAGTATATCGAGGGCATATCCGAATATAGAACCGAACTTGCCGAAACAACTACCCAAGTGATGGAGGATTTGAACGAGTGGAAAGAGAACATCGAAACACAGACCCAAGAATTATTTGAAGAGATAGAGAATAGGCATATTGCTCTGGATGATTGGAAAGAACAACTTGAAGAAGCCGCCGGAACAATTTCCGGTGAACTAAGTGAATTGGAAACCGCGCTTAATGTGGAAATTAAAACACAATCAGATATGCTTATCGGCACAAATAGTGTTTTGCAAAATTGGAATGTGCAGTTAGAGGAAGCAACAGATAGTATTAAGGACATATATGACATTCTGGAAGAAGGTGAGTTTGACAGCATACCGGGCATAGATTCGCTAATTAACGTAATAGGCGAATATTTAGATAATATTTCATTAAATCCTATTTCACCACCCGGCGATTTTACTCCGATAAATCTTGCTGATTTCATCTCATTGCTAACCGATGACTTTCCAATACTTGACAGACAATGGGATGACTTGAATTTTGACCTTCCGCCATATCAAGGCGAAGAAATACCGGATACTGATACTTTGCTTGATGATTTCCCCGAGCCGGGATTAAAGCTATCGGAAAAACCGGAGTTGGAAGAGCCGACTGAGTATGATGGTGCTGAAGAACCTAAAACAGTAGATGAGCATGATATGCTAATTGCCATCCAACCATATAATCCTTTGGTTAATCCGCCTCCGCGTCCCGATAATTTTTGGTATACATTAAATCTGATGCACGACCAGTTGAGCAGTTTTGACATCGAGGACTATTTGTCTGATGACGTTAAACAGCAAGTCGATTTTCTGTTACAATCATATAGCACCTATCTGGATACGGTTAGGGATGATTTGAGTTTCCAGTTTGATGAAAATATCATGAAAATGCATGATGTTCGTTGGGAATACAATGAGTATCTATCGGATTTGCGTACAGACACGTTGGATGCCGAGGCTGCCGAACAAGAGCTTCTACAAAAAACCTTGGATGAATATTCCTCCATAAAGGAGAGAAACAGCGGCGATACGCGAGAACGCTTATCCGCTTTCGCGGACATGATGCCGGAGAGCCGTTCTCCCTCCGGATTGAACCGCAACCTCGTTGGATTCACAGTCGCGCCTTTTGATTTTATCCCTCCCTCACTGAGATCCGGAGCGGTCATTGATACATCAATGATGCAGCCGCTGCATGAGACATATAAGAAGTATTTATGGCTCGTCATACCGATAGCGGGCGGAGTGTTTTTGGTGACAATTCTTAGTTATCTGATTTCTTATTTGCGAAAGCAAAAGAAGGATTCGGTGTCATATGCCGGAGATAACGTTTAGAAACCCCTTTTTATCCTCTAGTGCAAACGAATATTGACACTACTCTTTCAACCCATTGTAACCTTCTGTTGCTTCCCCCCTTTCCCCCTCGCCCGTCTCACCCTTCCCTGCTCCAACCACGCCACAAACTCCTCAAACGTCAACTCCCCGTCAAGACAGGCATCCCTCTTTTTCACAGACTCATCAGACCATTTCATAAACGCGGTCTGTGTCATCTTCTTAGCCCGAACACGGGAATGTAACCGCCGATACGCTTTCTTATGAGCTTCCAACACTGGATTCCCCGCCACTTTCTTCTCATATCGTAGCATAGCACCGATCTCGCTGCACTTCCTGTTGGTGTCGCCATATATGCGCTCACAGTATTTGGCATTGGTCCTGCGTCTTGGGATAAAGAACTGCCCACAGTTCTTGCATTTCTTTATGAAAATGTCATGCTCTATCATCTTCACAAACTCAAACCGAAATAAATCCCGTATCGTATCAATCTCATACAGTTCAACAATCTCAGGCGGCTTTATTACTCCATAGAACGCCTTGAACGGTTTTTCAATGATGAGGTATTTACTCTCTTCTTTACGGTATTCCTCTTCAAGCATATACAGATATTCCATAGAAGAAGCATCCGGGAACTTCTCCCGAAGTTCAAGCAAGCGTTCTATCGCATGGATTATAGTCTTTTGTATTGACTTAAAGTTTAAGATGATATGCTCTGCCGCTTCTTTAGCTGCTCGGTAGAGCAGTTTTTCATTGTCCGGATTCCACGTATCGCCCGGGCAAATCGGGAGGCGATTGGCAGGTGCCCTGCCGGGCAATGGCGGCTGCGGCCGCAGAGGATTTATTAAATCTCTGTCAGCAGCACATCTGTCACCAAACCTATCTGTCACCCGTCAAATCGTTGCAAATACAAGGTTGTTGACGGATGACAGATGAAAAATCGGAAGGGAGGTCTGATAAAACTATCCGTCACTAGCTGAACGGTCAGCAATACCCCGTCCAATCACCCCAACCGTTCTACCCCCACTAAACGAATAACATCATCACTTGACGCTTCTTTTGCCGCATATTCGCTGAACCGCCGCTTGGCAAAGATAAAAACACAACTGTCGTAATATGTATTCATCAGCGACACAGCTTTGCGGAGTGTTTCAAGTTCGCCCCGGTCACAGCTATCCTGCGGTTTCTCTAAAACCTTGATGAATACAGCCTTATTGTCATTTCTTACGATGGCATCGAAGGTATAGCTGAACCTGCCTTTGCTGACCGTCTGCGGAGCATATGCCACTCTGTCCCGTATTCCAAAGCTCGTCCACATATCATAGCCGTGAATCTGTTTGTTAGCATATTCAAATGCCTTTTGCAGATGAAAGGTGTGTATCTCTTTATTAATGATACTTTGTATAATACCGTCAACAACCACTTCGTTTCCCAACTGAAGCTCCGTGCGGTTGCTGTAAATATAAAGATACCACAATCGAAAGTAACTGTTGGTCAGCTTATACACAGTCTTTTCAGTGCCACGTTTAGATATTATCTTTTCCGTCTTTACGAAACCGCAATCAATAAGCCCGGCAAGATAATTGTCGCACTTGTTATAGGCAAAGCCTGTGAATTTGCCGATTGCGCTAACATGATGGTTTCCGTTTGCAATAGCGCAGAGGATGTAATGATAGCTTTCAGGTTTGCGGAAATAGCGAGCCAACAGTTCCGGCATAAATGTACAGAAAGCAGATGATGGGTTAAGCATATCCCGCAGATTATCCTCGAAAGATTTCAATCCGTCATGTTCATACAAAATCTTCGGTATGCCTCCGCTAATCGCGCAAAGACCGAGTATATCAACCTTCGGGAGTTTCGGAAACAGTTTTACCACATCAGAAACAGTAAGATAATCCATGTTCAGCGTTGCGTATTTGTCCGTCAAGCCGCTTATATCATCCGTAGGTTGTGTGATTAACACTATGAAAGAACGTAAGTTGATATTGGGAATCATATGGTCGTAAAAGGCTTTGCGAAACCTCTTATATGAAGATACGGAAGCCAGATTATCAAGCAACACAATCTTGAACCTCTTGGAAACAGCTTTGAGGCTATCCTCCCAACCGCAAACTGCAACGCCGGTTTTTGCGGATACCCTTTCCGCAAAGAACTTCTCGGCTGACTCCTCACTCAACCCCGCAAAAGAAAAATAGAAAACCTTTTTATCTTTGAAATGCTCCAAGACAAATGACGTTTTGCCGCTACCGGCCAAACCTTTTATAACGCAGACGGCTTTTTCTGTTTGCCATTCCTGCGCCCGGAATTGATACTGCCGCAGAATGTTGTTCAAGGCGGTTTCGTATTCTTTTCGTTTGAGCCACATATCCATAAAAATCAATTCCTCATGTAACGATATGATAAAATCTATTTTACAACGTCTTTTTTATGTTTTCAAGTCATTTTTACAGAAAACTAAAAATTATTTTTACGCCTTGAATGTGTTGATATTCAAGGCGTTTTTTTCATATTCGCATTAAATCGGCACTTTATGGAGGGGTGTCAAAGCCCTGTTTCGATGGCAAGTAAGTAGAGGGGTTTTTCTTGGATACCCTCGACAACTGAATAACCGTAGCGTGTCACGGTAAAGGCACGTATCGCCCGGGCAAATCGGGAGGCGATCCAGAAAATATCCCGACACTAAATCTATGGAGTGGGCAACCATAGGACGCAGGGAGCAGAACTGTTTTCGTCCACCATTCGTGCCACGCGGGAGAAATCTTGATTCGCCTCTGTGACGGATATGATGTTGTTTGTGTTGATTAGCATGAGGAATCTTATATACGAGTGATAGGTGGAATACAACCTATTGTTTGTTTTTTTCTATCATATTCATAACCTCACGATGAGTATAGCACCCTTCCTTTTTGCTATGTAAAACCATGTGGCAGTTAGGGCATACGGGAATAAGATCGGTAGCGGCATTTATTTCATGTTCACCTTTATGCCTGCTTATCATTTCCTTGTGGTGTACATGAATTTTATCTTCAAATAGCACTCCATATTTCTCTCCAAATTTGAATCCGCAAATGAAGCATTGAATTGTGTCCCAGCCATACAGCTCTTTATAGTACCTGATGCAAAACTCTCGTGCCTCTGGGTTGCGGATATGACCGTCTATAAGGCTAGGATTTCCACCTGTCTCAAGATAATTGAGTACAGAATTAATTACACTTTCAGTAATTATATTGTTCTCTGATGAAGGATTTTCCTGTTCATCTTGAGAAAGGTCAGATAGGGCGGTTTTATCTGCAATTTTATCCTTAGTTTGTACTAAATTCAATCCTGCGGCTCTTAACGCCTTATTCCACCCACCATCATTGCTGCCATCATCAAAATCGCTAAAAGCTCTTGCTATTGTTACGGCTGCACTTAACACCATTTTACGATTCGTTGTTTTTATATATTCTTCTCTGAAAGCCAGATATTCTGTTTGGCTAATTCTATCTTTCTTTAATTTCTTCGCTACAAAATGAAGACATTCAATAAGTTGTTCCGGTGATTTGTCATTTCTTTTATTCTCCGCTGGGACACCTGCTGCATGGCAAGCATTCAAAAAATTGCCATAATGTTCATTTATTACGGATCTATCTATCCTACCGTTTTCTTTCTGTCTATAAAAAGTCTGCGTAAGAGGTTGAGGCTTACATAACTCATAAACGCGCTGTATCTCTTTCTGTATATCCTCCTTCACGTACTGTACAGAAAGAGACAATCCGGCACATATTAACGCTTTATCCCAGCCGGTTAGCTCTCTATATTGGCTAGCTATCTCCCGATTACAAAATCTTTTTCTTATCGTTGCCGCATGGCACAATGCGCCATTAGAACGCTTATACTTTTGTATTGGCACCGTATTCATTTTCAAATTCTTCGCTACAAAATTAAGATTTGCGATAAGTTGTTCATCTGTATATTTTTTATTTCCCATAACCTACATCACCTGCCAAGAGTACATCATATTGGACAATTTCCGGCAAGGGGCAAGAAATAGCCTTGCGGCAAAACAGGTCATTTTGTTTGAAAACAATCTGTCTTCGTCCATTGTTCTCGACTTTCGCGTTGAGAATGTGCTTGATGGAAGCGGACTGTAATTCGATACATTCACATCCTCGCTACCCACTGTGACCGCAATCATATCCACAACCATTATATATGGTGCGCGGTGAATATCGAAACCCATAAACGCTACATTTCCAACAAGGCATCGTATCATAAAATCCAAGATGTCAGTGACCGACTCTGCGCGGAGTATAATCTGTCCGTCATCACAGAAAAGAGCGGGCGGCGCGGCAAGAGTTACAGCGAATACCAAGCGGATAAATACGGGACGAGCTGGAAGACCCTGCTCAGAAAAACCATCGACGCGGCTGTTCGCTCAAGCAATACATTTGAGGCGTTCTTCTCTTTTATGCAAGATGCCGGATATGAGGTCAAGCGCGGTAAATACATTTCCTTCCGCGCTACCGGGCAGGAACGCTTCACGCGGGGTAAGACTGCCGGGGACAACTACACCGAGGAACGAATACGGGAACGCATCACCGAGCAGCGTGACGCTGCACCCAATGTCCACTTCGCGGGGACGGGGTATACGAAACCGTCCATCGACAAAATCATCGACCGCAGCACCCCGAAATTTCAGACAAGCCCCGGTCTTAACCACTGG
>Ga0082212_10007937_pt1 | contig 13946 bp, 6 predicted proteins | sample TergutNt197P3_FD_71548 | JGI IMG/M metagenome (GOLD analysis project Ga0082212, IMG submission 71548) | Neocapritermes taracua P3 segment gut microbial communities from Petit-Saut dam, French Guiana - Nt197 P3 | ecosystem: Host-associated > Arthropoda: Insects > Digestive system > Gut ... | reverse complement strand
CGTGACCGCGGTTAACCAAATGATTACCTGGGCCGAGCAGATCTTAGCCCCCCAGGAGGCGGCACTGTTCAGCCAGAGCTTGACTGTTTCCTATGCCGGACAAATCGTGGACTGCTTCGTAAATTCCGAACCGCAGCAAATAGCCTTACACTTGAGTGAGCTCGCCGAAGCAGCGCTTCTGGATCTGGAAGCTACCATAGGCGAAATTGATGAAACAACAGGCTTGGCGCCCTTTGCTAAAGCGGTGCAAAAAATTATGGCAGAACATGACCCCATCATCGTACCCATCAGCCTTAAGGGCGACAATAATGGCGTTAAAGCATATCTGGAAAGCTATATTTGCCAAACAGTTATTGGCGCAGGCGCGGGAATGGATGAATGGCGCGCATATATTAACGCGCCTGATTTCCTGGCAAACTACCCTGCAAGCAAAGCCAATGAAATACCCCAATTGCTGAACTTATGGGTACTCCCTTGGGAGGGCGAATTCTACTTTATGGATCCCGACAAAGAGGCTTTCAATCAAGATACCAACCATAAGCTCAACATAGTGTATAGCGATCATAACAATGACTTAACCCCTTTCCAAAAAACGCTTACAAAACTGGCGTCTTTAGGCACACTCACGCTCCCGGCTTATCTACAAGGAAATGAAGGCGCAACCCAAGCATATCTGGAAAACCTCCTGCGTGGGATAATAAGCGAAGATGACAGCGAGTTGGCTGCCTGGCAGGCTTATATCAAAGACAACCACTGGCCTGGCGAATATCCGGCCAATGAGTATAATTTGCTGCTTCAAGTATGGGTGCTCCCCTGGGGCGGTGAATATTACTTTATGGATCCCGATAAAGAAATCCATAACCAACAGACAAACTATTTGCTGCCTTTAGGGTATGAGTGATCAAGGCGGCAAAGCGCAGCGCGTCAATACTTCATAGCAATACAAATAAGAACCCGGTGCTTTAAGGTACCGGGTTCCTTTTGGTATCTAAATAAACTGCCAGCTTATAATAGGGTATTTTAAAAACAGTTATTCCATTGATAATTTCCGTTTTTTCTTCATCTGAAATCATATCTAGTTTTGGCAGGCTATTAAAAGAAAAATCGCTGTTTATAGCCGTTCCAACCAGCAGGTTTGACCATAGCAAAAAGTATAAAGCTTTGCCGATTTGCTGCGACTTGAGTTTAAGCAATTCCTTCATTTTGAGGGAGGCCCTTGTTATAGAAAAACAATTATAATTCTCGCTATCAGCTTCAAAAGCCCGGCGGTCACTTTCCGTCATTTCCTTGCCACCGATTAAGGGCTCTATTATTTTATTAAATCTAGCAGGATAATGTAATTTATCACGGATTTCTTGTGTTGCTAAACGCTCTATTAATAGGAAGTTCCATAATTTCTCCTCTTAAAAAGCATAGATATGCACTTGCTCATTAATTATAACACAGACAATAGAAGCAAACAATGAAAAGCGCATTTGTACAAGGAAAAACTGTTTGGCTTAAAACAATAAAAATACAATAATAATTTTTATTCCCCCAAAAAAACAGACCCAGCAAACGAATACTATTAATAGACTCCAATTTACTGCTTAAATTTAGCAGCGAATTCCATCCTCTCCTTCTTATGCTCAGATAACCGCCTCAGCCAAAAATAGGGGCGGTTATCTGCGTATCTTTGCGGGCTAAAGCCCGCAATAGAAGACAGAGGCGAGAAGACAGAAGACAGATAGAAAAAACCCAGCCGCCCCCAGCCTATTGCGGGGGCGGCTGTTCTTGTGTCAAAAAGCCTTGATGTTAATAAAATAGTAATTTGTATCTTGTTTAATGAAATATTATTGATTTAAACCGTACAGTTCGGCAAAGCTGATCTCCACGCTTCTTTTATTAAAGCCAGCCAGCAAATATGTCAAATCGACCGCGTTAACTATGCCACTGCCATCAATGTCCGCTGTATCATACTTAGCGGGCTTTTTGTTAAATTCGCTGAGCAGGAGTGTTAAATCTTCCGCGTTTACATAACCGTCTCCGGTAACATCTCCGGCCATATGTCTTAAATCAATTGCCCCAATATCCAAGGCTTCTGATAAGTTGTGGTCAGTGATATCGGTAATTGTATAAGAGAGATAACCGGGTTTTGTGATTACCAGTATATAAGAACTGCCAGAGTTGATGCTGGCTGTGTTGGGGTCGGCGGCAGGGAGAATAAGGGAAAATGTACAGTCGGGTTTGGTTATAGCGCTGGCTATGGGCTGGGCAGTGTCATTGGATTCAGGGGTTTCTATGAATTCAGCGAATGCGGAGGTTTCAATCTCGCTGCTATAGATGCTGATGGTAGCGGGGACGATTGAAGCTTGATAGAGTACGGCGCCGATTATTAGAGTTGGTTCGGTAACAATAAGCATGGGGATATTTTCTGTCATAGTTGCGGTGCATCTTTGACAATTATATGTCTTTACCCCCTCAGCTTGGGTGGTAGCTTCTGAGGTCACAACACCTTCATCCCAGTCGTGTTCCAGTGCATATATATCGTCTTTATAACTGTCGCCACAATAAACGCAAGTGTATAGGGTGAAACCATCTGTTTCACATGTCGGTTCAGTCACCGCGTTACTTTGGTAGGAATGCGCTTGGGCAGGTATTTCTTCAAAATAGCCAATATGGCGGCAAACTTTACAAGTGTCTGTTATACTGCCTGAGCCAAGGCAGCGCGCCTCGACAGTTTCGCGTAAATAGTCGTGTTTTAGCGCCTCTACAAAGTTATCGGTGTAACTGTCTTTACAGTCCTGGCAGGTATAGGTAGTATAACCTTGCTCTGTGCAGGTCGGTGCGGTTAGAGCGGCTTTATAATTGTGGGGGCAGGTTATGTCGCCTAAGACGACAGTTATGGATTTGGTGGCTAGGGTGGCTAGGGAGAGGGGCGGGATGGGATAATTGCCTAAGCCGCTGTTGCCGAATAATTGGTTGATGCCAGCGGTAAGGTCGAGATACATTCTATAGGAAACTTTTATGTCATAGGCGCTGTCTCCGGCTAGATTACCCGCTTCCAGGTAATTGCTGGCCAGATAGAAAGCGGGGTCGCTTTGATGATTGATTTGATAGCCAAAAAGTATGCCCATTTTTTTGAACTGTTCTACTACTTTATTGAGAAGGGCGTCGGAATTGGAGGTGAAGTAGATGCTATTGGGGTAGGAGTTATATTCATAATAGAAATCATCGGCAGCTTCGGGCACATACCATTCAATCAACTCATGCCCCCAGAGGCTGATATTTCTGGCGGCGTCTTCTTGGGCGGTGATAATGAATTGCCCTTTATCGATCAAGAGGAAGCTGGCGATGTCATAAGCCTCGGTAGCCAGATCTTTGAGGCGCATAGCCATCTGGAATTCATCCGACTCTACCAGGCAGTTGACGATGCGTCCGGCGAAGTAGATGGTGAGGTTTTGGGCGAAATTCAAGCTATCGTCGATAGCCATAATCTCCTGCGCCCACACTATCACCTTATTGACGCAGGCTACGATATCCACAATATGCTGAATGCATTCCTCATCCAAGAGGTCGGCGCCGGTAAAGCCAGAGTATACGGAGTTGATGATGGTGGTGGCGCCGAAGACGTAGTTGCCGTAGTTTTGCATAAGATCGGGGGTAAGCAAGCCTGCTCTTGCCAAGGCGTCCTCCGCCAAAATATAGGAAACACCCAAACTAACGCCTGCGGCTGATCTTATGATAGTTTCCGCCAAATCCAGATATTTTACTACTGCGCCTGGGTTATTTAGAAAATCGGTAATCAGTCCATTGGCGAAATCGCCGATAAAACTGATCTGATCACCGCTTAAATTGAGGAATTCCGAGCCGATCCAGCCATTAACTAAATCATTCAATAGTCCGGCTAAGCCACCTGATATTACCCCGCTTAAGCCGTCGCTACCAAGCTGGCCGCTCAACATTTCCAGCGCCCACATGCCTAATTGGGAGCGTTCCAGGGCATCTATTAGTTTGGAGAGATCTTCCACAATATCGGCTAGTTTATCAAGAGCCTGTGACAAGCCATAGAAGTTGAATTCTTCCATGAGCTGGTTGATTTCTTCGATAAGGTCTTGAATGTCGTAAACCATCTTAAGAACAGCGTTGACCATATCCACTACGCTTTTGATTTCCGTCAGGATGGGGCGCATAACGTCTAGTACACCAAGGATTGGATCCAAATCCACCATACCTAAGAGAGAGCCAATTAATCCAGAGATAGTTGGATTGCTCATTATTTCGTCGTAAGCGGTCTCCAATATACCGGCTGCGAGGTTATAAGTGCTTTCGGTTTTTCCAATTACAAATGTTATTTCAACAAGGTCTAGTGCGGTATTAATTGCGTCAAAAACCCAGTTAAGAGAGGTGTCGAGCCAGACTACATCTTCTATGCCGGCATTGATGAGTTTTTCCAGGGATTCGCGGACGGTTTCTTCACCTGTGGGGTCAAAGCCCATTTTTTCCAGTGTTTCAATAGTAGAGTTGAATACATCTATATATCCGTACACTTGCTCTAAGGACATTCCTAAATTTTGCAGAAGGCTATCCGCCATATCTTCTCCTACAAGTCCAACCAGAGTCATAACAGCTTCTATCAGTTCCTGGATATCCGCCAGATTGGCAAAGATAAACTCGATCTCTGTAACAAGCTGATCCATTTCTTCGTTGCTGCTAAGATTGGAAGTGATTACGCTACCTGGGCTATCTGCTATCTCTTGCAACTTTGCTCTGGCGGCTTCATATCTTTCCTTTGCCTTGTTCAGAGGCGATATATAGGTATTGCCGGCTTTCAGGTCTTCTAGAGCATTTTCCATTATGGGGATAATATTCTCCTTATTTGTGGCGATGTTCAAAAAGCCACCGGAATACTCTGGATGGAATGCGGATTTGAACCTAACCTCAACGCCTATTTCTGGAACACTTACAGTTGTAAACGGAATAGTAAATTTTGGTATTGTAAACCCATATTCATACCCACCATTTTTGAAGTAATTAATGGCATTGGCATATCTTTTGTCTTGGTTATCTCCATAACCGCCAAATGAAAATAGTATCAAATTAACTCGGTTTGAATATAGATAATCAACACCTAATCTATAGCCCAAAACTGTAATTTCGTCCTCCGCTTTTGGCAACCAATGATCTGCAAGACTCCTAATACCTACAAGATTATCATTAACCAGTGCGGCTGCTATTGTTAGATCGCATTCAGCATCAGCTATATATTTTTCGATCGCGTCATTGTACTCTTGTTGGGTCATATTACCACTTACGGGGACAGATGTGCCGCGTAAAGCTTTGGCCTGGTTAATGAGGGCTTGTATTTGATTAACTCTTATATTATATATCATCTCAAGTTGACCAGGCGTAGCACCCAGAACCAATACATCACGGTGGAATTCTACGAGGGAGATTACTTCATCTTGGCCGTCAATTGAGAAAGATCCACTACTTAAACCTGTATTATGTTCAGATTTATATTCGGTAAATACTGACCTATAATAAAGCCATGTATTCGGAGTACCATAAAAAGCTCCACCAGCTATTCCCCAACTGACCCCACCATCTTCAAGAAAAGCAAGTGCAGAATTTATTTTGCTGATAGTGCTATTAGCTACAGTATTGTTGTAATAGTTATAACCGTTACGATTTTCATTCCAAAATCCTGAATCTATTCTGCCGGTTGCAAGATCTCCAACTATTATCAAATCCCGGTTAATCTTATTCACAAACTCGTTCGCAGCATTTTCCCACTGAGCTTGCGAAATCATCAGCCTGTGCGTCCAATCATCACATTCTTCATCCTCACATCCAACAACAAGGCACTCCGATTCGCACATTTCCGCTTTCAGGCTATCTAGATCGGACAATGCTTTGAGTTTATTGACTTCTGTTATAAGCGTTTCTAATGCATCTAAAAGCGTAACAGCGTAGTTTTCAGCAAAGCTTGCAACACCGCCAGGATAAGTGGTATTATTTAGCCTATTAGCTTGGCTAATACTAGTTACTGTTAGAACATATGAATGGCTATGCCTATAATCAGGGTTGAGTTTTGATCCAAAGCCAAATGACCAATTTACAACTGTAGCAGTAGACCCTATGCCACCTTGCATAAGATATGTACGAGCTGAATTTTCCCTTGCATTTGCATTGTTCCCCATGGCAGTATTAAAGTTATTTTGATTATAATTTCTGTTGCTTTGCCCTGCCATTGAGGCCAATAGAGTCGTATCATTCCAGCGCCCATTAGCAATCGCATCAGCTACCGCCAAATCGAAATCAATATTGTTGGCGAAAATTTCCATTTCTGTTTTCAGATCTAACGAATAACCGGGTGCTATTTCAACTTCTCCGTAATCTGCGGCGCCTTCCCTAAGCGAATCTCTCATATACAATAACCGCTCCACCAAATCTTGGTAAGTGGTGCCGTTTGGGTTAGTCGGCGGATCTGCTGCAAATGCCGCCGGTATGGTGGCGGTTAGGGCTAGGGTTGCTGTTATTATTATTGTTAGGGTTATTGCTAGTATTTTTATTTGGTTTGCTTTCTTAAACATATGATCCCTACTTTCTTTTTTATCCGGCTCCTCTCACCAGAAACCGGAGTACTCTGTTATTTATAGCGCTGCGTATACGCAGCATGTAAAGGCGACTTTTGTTTGTTTTCATAAAACACCCCCTAAGGTTGACTTTGGCCGTATGCGGACCTTATATATATTGTATCATAAAATCTAGCAGATTTCAAGAAAATAATGGTATTATTTTATATTCTTTATTAATATGAATATGCTATGAGATAAAATCATAGTTTTTTATACGCAATACAATAATGCTGCATATGTGATATGCAGCATAAATATGAAATCAATGTATAATGATTATGTAAATGATGCTAAACAAAAACATCAAATTATTGACATTTAGAACACAGGCTGAGCCGCCCTCTCAGTCAGCTTCGCTTCTCCTCAACTATCATCTCAATATCATCCTTGCCCAAAAAGGCAAAAGCAGCCTGGTATATCGTCTTGCCACTGCCCAGGTATTTATTACAATAGCCCCGCTCCTAGCATAATGCTGTTGAGGGATATTTTTATGTGTTCCCTCAAATGACCACATTGCTGTATTGATAGTATCATAAGAGGGGGTAATAGTCAAATAAACATAAACTTCGCTGGAACACAGTATATTATTTTCTATCCACGGCGCGATGAAGGCAACCGCCCTATATCCACGGCGCGATGAAGGCAACCGCCCTACTTAATTTTTTATATCGTTCCAGACTCTGTTTTGCTTTTCCACTATTTGGGGCGAGAAGATGAACGCTTCGCATCTGGCGAGGTCTTCATTGCCGGGAAACATTATTTTGTTGCCGGCGAATTCGTTCCAAGCATCTTGAACTGGCGAAGTATAGCCTATGCTGCTCATATTGCGTATGGCAATATTCGGTTTACACATAAAATTTATGAACTCATGCGCCAAATCTTTGTTGCTGGAATTGGCAGGTATTACAAAGGCATCAATCCATTTATTGCTACCCTCTTCGGGGATAATATAAGCCAGGTTTGGGTTGAGGTCTACCGCGGGTTTTCCGTCGCCGGAGTATACTACGCCGACAAATGCTTCTTGCGCTGTTATCATATCAACAATATAGGCTGTTTCGTAGAAACCGCCTATATTGCTTCGGGCATTTCTCAGCGCTTGTCTGGCTGCTTCAAGCTCGCCATCGTCTACTGAATTCATACTGAATCCCAGCATTTTAAGGGCTAAACCAATGATATCCCTTTCCGAATCAACCAGTAGCACCCCTTTGGTGCGCAGCATATCTTGCCAGGAGCTTATTTGCAAGGCTTTCCTATTATACAGTATGCCAAGTGTCCCCACCATATATGGGATATGATAATCATTGTTCCGATCATATTCCGCACCCATATATTGTTGGGCTATATAATCAGTATTTGACAACTTGCCATGATTTAATTTTGCCAAACAGCCCTCCTGAATAAGCCTATCGACCATATAATCAGAGGGTACCAATATATCGTATCCGCTGGTTTTTATTACTTCTTCATACATTTCCTCGTTAGATTCAAACTCTTCAAGGATTACGCCAACATTGAAGGTTTTTTCAAAGTCTCTAAGCACACTTGCCTCAACATACTCTACTGGCATATATACAGTAATAGTTGTGGAGTATGCCGGCCGGTTTTCAAACCGCTGGCCAATTGAGGGGGTGTCAGAGCTGTTAACGCACCCTACCAGCAGGGATACTGCCAAAATTGCACCGCTTATTAAGAAATGTAGCATTTTCATCATATAACCCCTTTTTTTGTACCCTTAATATGTACTCAATGATAACTCTAAATCTGTGAGCTAAGCAAACTGGAGAGAATATAGGAGATGTCTTCCACATTGGTATTAATGAAATCAGCTTCATTGATAGCAGCCAATTTCTCAAGCGCGTCTGTATGTAGATTATTCTTTTCAGGTTCATAGCCGATTGTATAAATCGGTATTCGTAAACCAGCTATAATTGGGCTCATCCTCCTAAAAGTAAGTCCCGCATTGCTGTCGCCATCTGTTAAAACAAAAAGCACCAGCTTGGTGTCGGGATTTTTGTCTTTGTATTCCAGTAGCATTTGCAGGCCTACTGCTATGGCATTATACATCGCTGTTGTGCTTCCGTCAGTCATGTTGGTAATGGCATTTGAAAAGTAAGATTGCTGTTTACTGTCAAATGGCGCGATGGGCATAGCAATGTTTACCTCAGCGTCAAAAATCACTAAACCAATATTATTATGTGGGTCAATGGAGCTGATTGCTCCACGTAAGCTAGTCTTTAGCTTAAGAAGGGGCTTACCGTGCATGCTGCCAGAAACATCTGCCACGAATACAGCAGTTGTATTGGACAAGCCGCTTCTTATAGACCGATAAACGCTGCGCAGTTCACCGGTTATTGCTGGGGTTAATAGTATATTAGAGGAAAAATCGGTTAACAAAGAGTCCGTTGCGCTTGCGCCGGCGGCTTTACAGTACTCAGCAAATCTTTGCGCGGCCTGCATTTTTATCGGAGTAAGTTCGCCTACAGTATAAATCGGATTGTTTTGCGCTATGCCAAAGGGGATAAATGTATAACCCGAATTATACTCCATGGTATTTTTGAATGTATAATAATCTAGTACATAGCCGTCCAGGATACCCCGCAAAAAGGAACTCTTCAACTGCGCGCTACTATTGGCTATATATGTTATATTGTTTTGTAATTGTTGTATCCCTTCTATAGCTATTTCACCAAGCGGCTGCGCGCTGTCAAATTCATGCAAAACAGAAAGTATGAAATTCAAGCCATCTGGGTCTTGCAGCGGATCGACATAGCCTATAGAAAGTTCATTGTTATACACTTGGCGTATCAGCTCGGAAAAACTGTCCAGACCCGTTTTATTAGATACAACAACCCCGGAGGCGCCACGAACTGTGGTGTTCGCAATTAGGCAACACGGAATGCTTCTATATGAAAGAGTACCCCCATACAGCTCACTCGCGGGAATAAGTATATCTGGCATGTATTTGCCGGCAAGTATGAAATTCGTACCCAACGCGGAGCCTACTGCCCTTACGCCCACTGATACTTGTTGTCCATCCACTGTTATAGCGTCGTTGTTAAAATCATTTGCCGCTTGAATGATCTCAGGCATTGTAGAATACACGGTGATGTAGATTGCTGTGGATGGGTTTATTACAAACGGATATTCCGAAATGTCGGGAAGTGACTGTGTTTCGTGGGAGAATTCCAGATCAAACATTTCGTTTGGATCAAGCCTTACGGGCAGAGTAGTAGGTTTAACATTTGCCGCAAGTACCGCTAATTCTTCCCTCGCAAGGTCATAGCGCATTATTTTTGGATTGCTGCTGCATGAGCACACTGCCATAAGCAACAAAATTATTACAAATAGTATGAGTACACTTTTTTTATAATGCTTCATTGCATCGTCCCCCTAGCCCTCTTTGAACCCATTATCCTCAACATTTTCTCAATAAACCTCTTTTGTTCTTCATTACCCGTCGCCTCAAACCACATATCAAAACAAGCAACAACAATACCCCTCTTCTATACCAAATATCCAAATTCCTGCCTTGATATGTATAAATTATTCAACCTAGGACACCCGGATGTCGCACCCTACTTGACGCAAAGCACCTGTGTGTGTTAATATCAAGGGAATAAGTCACATACTAGGGGAGGGGGGTTTAGATGCGCAGGTTCAATGTAACGGGGTTGTGCGTCCCGGCAACAGATTATATGGTGGATATAAGCGGTAAGCTGGATAAAATTATGGAATTGATAGACGGCGGTTGCTATTTCACCATCAACCGCGCCAGACAATACGGCAAGACGACTACTCTCAGCCTGCTACAAAAAACACTTCCCAGTGAGTATATTTGCGCAAGAATCAGCTTCGAGGGGTTGGGCGACGAAAGCTTTGCTTCCTCTGAGGTTTTTTGCCATACATTCATGGAATTGGTACAGGATGCCTTAGAGTTTTCTGAAGTCAGTGACGAATATAGGGCAGACTGGTTTGACACTCAAGCTATAACATTTAAAAAACTTAGTAAGCACATAACAAGAATGTGCAAAGATAAAAAGCTGGTGCTAATGATAGACGAAGTAGACAGAACCAGCAATAATAGGGTATTTTTGCATTTTTTAGGAATTTTACGCGACAAGTTTCTGTCGCGCAAAGACAGCATGGACTACACTTTTCACAGCGTGATACTGGCCGGAGTATATGACATCAAAAGCATTAAACTGAAAATGATTAACGAGGGTACTTATGCGCTATCAGCCACAGAGAATAAAATATACAACTCCCCTTGGAACATAGCTGTCAGCTTTAAAGTGGACATGTCTTTTTGCCCGCAAGAGATAGCCACCATGCTCACTGCCTACGAAGCCGACCACCATACAGGCATGGATATATCAGCTATAGCGAGTGAAATCCACAGTTACACTGACGGCTACCCGTTCTTAGTGTCAAGGATCTGCCAATGTATTGATGAAGAACTGGAGCAAAACTGGACACCCGGCAGTATGCATGAAGCGGTGAAAATCCTGCTGGCGGAAAAAAATACCCTGTTCGACGATATAGTCAAGAACTTAGAAAATAACAAAGAGCTACATGACTTTATGTACGGTATCTTGATAAAAGGCGACGCAAAAAAATTCGTGACCCATGACCCGCTCATAGATTTTGGCGCTATGTTCGGGTTCATCAAAAATAGCGGTGGCAAAGCGGTTATTTCTAACAGAATTTTCGAGTTAGTGATGGCTGACTATTTTATTGCGAAGGAATCGCGCTCCCCTGAAAACAAACGCATCAACGGAGTATTGCAGTACGATGTGGTGAAAAGCGGCAAGTTCGACATGGAGCTATGTCTGCGCAAGTTCGCCGCGTACTATGCTGAAATATTCAATGAACGCGACTATATATTTTTGGAAAACCACGGACGCCTGCTGTTCCTGTCCTACCTTACGCCGCTTATCAACGGCCAAGGCTTCTACCACATAGAAAGCCAATTTACCGACCTGCGCCGTATGGACTTGGTGGTGGATTTCGGGCGGGAGCAATTTATTATTGAACTAAAACTTTGGCGTGGCGAACATAAGCATGAGGAAGCATACCAACAGCTTCTTGGCTATTTGGATAGTAAGCGTATTGATACCGGTTATCTGCTGACTTTCGATTTTCGCAAAGGCGCAAAGAAAACCCCGCGCGCCGAATGGGTGGATATTGGCGATAGGCGTATATTTGATGTTGTGGTGTAAATGGTGAGGTTGGGGCGATTATCAATCGCCCGCTGTAAAAACTGACCGCCAAGGCCATAGTGAAGATGGGGCTGAGGATGCTGGATTTGGTGCAGGAGTACACCGGGCATCCGTATGACCAGGTGCTGGGGCTATATTATGCTAAGGCTAGGATGTATGACGCGGCGGATAGGCGGTTTATGGCGACTGACCCGGTGAAGGGAGAGATAAGCAATCCACAATTATTAGTTCGATACACTAACGTTCCGAACAATCCCTTAATTTAATAGGAGGAACCTTTCCACTTTTGTAATAACCTTGAATGGTTTGGTGTGACGGTTAACAAGATAGCCTTTTGCGGTATAAGGTTCTATCTTTGAGAGTATGTTCCAGATAACAGTCAGGAAAATACGGCAAATTGCAATTATGGCTTTCTTATGGCCGCGCTGAGCCTTTATTATGCAGTAACGATCTTTGATTTTAGGGTTTTTTTTCGAATATAACGACAGCGTTTACGACTTGAACCAGGGGGGTTTTAGTACCTTACGGGCAGTTTTCATAAATAAAAAACAAGAATTTGCGCGAGGTGTATTATTTCTATTAATTGTTTCGCTACGCAAAAACAACCTATATTCTAAATACTCGATACTCGATACTTACGGTCGAAGACCGCATTAGTAGTATTCCTACCACTGAGAATCAAAATAAACTATCGTTTCCTCCTTCAGGCCTATAACATCGTCTATGGATTTCATATAATTTAAGGTACAATCAAGCTTTTCTAATACGACATTATTTGACAGGTCAAGCCCTGTAAGTTTGTTTTGATAGCATTGAAGCACACTAAGCATGGTATTCTTTGACACATCAAGCTCTGTAAGCCGGTTGCTATCGCACTCAAGCTTTCTCAGCTCAATATTATTCAACAAATAAAGCTTATCAAAATAGTTGCGGTTGCACAAAAGCACTTCTATCGCAGAATTCTTTGATAGGTCAAGCTCAACAAGCTTGTTATCCGAGCAATAAAGCTTTATTAACGAGGTATTATTTGACAGATCCAGTTCTGTAAGCTGGTTGCCGGAGCAGTTAAGCTCTTGCAGCGCGGTAAAATATTCTATACCTTCAAGGTTCGCTATGCCATAGTCTTTACCGTAAACGTCTCCTACCATTTCACCATGTATATCAGCATTCACCCGGATAGCGACGGAATTTTGCCCATAGGGTGAACGGTCAAGCTCGTCAACCGCAGCCATGAAGCTAATAGCATGCGCAACGTCAAGCTTCTCGACTGCGGCCATGAAGTTAAAATCCTGCGCGGTAATCTCGCTTGTTTCGCTTCTGCTTCCGCCGTCTTGGTCGTTAAGCAGTTGCAATATCTTTTTACAGAACAAAGCATCCGGAAATTCGTACGCGAACATTCCAGGTACCCTTATGCTGTAATATTTTTCTGGGAAAGGTTCGCTTAAAGCACCTGAAAAGCCTTGTCCAAAAATGTATGTGTCCATTGACAGGAGATAATAATTGCTCATTTCCATACCATCGGAATCCATATGTCTTAATGCTAGCCATTCGCAACCAGACGTAGTCTGTAAAGCTGTTATTAGATCATTTTTGATATTGCCGGTACCTCTGCCTTCAATCATATCCATGGCAAGTTCAAAAAGACCCACTGTACAACATCGAATGTATGAATAGGGCCAAGTACCCATCCTTCTACTTGCTCCCCGGGTTATAAAATCCTCTTCAATTATTTTTGTTTCAGCCCACCAATCACCGTCTTCAGGGCTAGCGCCAAGCCCGAGAACATCAGGATAACCAACGCTCGGCGACATATAATATTGGTCAACAAACATAGCGCCAAATTCAGCTACACGCTCAATAATTGGTTTGAGTAAAAGGGTTCTTGTTGTATGATACACAGCATCTTTTCCGTACTTTTCAATCAGGCCAGGCATCATATCATATACCTGCTGTTGGATCTCGGTTGTGCCAAGTGCATTTGTAGCCGGGTCGGGAACGTCAACAGAAACAAATTCTATGCCCAAGTCTTTACAAGCTTGCTCATAAATAGCTCTTCTTATGGCAAAAGCCTTGTTAACCACATGAAGGCTGGTAGACATATAAACAA